>JAEEGL010708947.1_pt1 | contig 13653 bp, 13 predicted proteins | sample 9134231 | NCBI WGS metagenome assembly JAEEGL01 (sample SAMN16246548, study PRJNA631951) | gut metagenome | biome: gut microbiome; feature: rumen; material: fiber-attached | host: Bos | place: Iran: Karaj | collected 2018-10
AGCGGCGGTCTTATCGGGCACGTCGAAGCGCTTGACTTCACCGCAAGAGCCGGGAGCCGGCTTGTTGTGGGGCCCGGGCAGCACGCCGGCAGCCGCGTTGGGATCCTTATAAGTGTTGAGCATCACGGCGCCTCCTTAGTCGATGCACTCGAGGGTATACTTCGCCTTGTTTTCTGCCTCGGCCTTGCGCTCCTTCAGGAACGCCTCGGCCTGCTGCGGGAACGCTATGTAGGACAGTACGTCGTCCTCGTTGCGGGCAAGATCGCCGATCTCTTCCTTGGCGGACTCGAGCTGCGGAGCAAGGGTGGCGGCGTAACGCTCGGTGATCCTGGTGTCGCCGGCAAGGCCCTTTTCGAGCACGTCCGGATTGATCTCGCCGGGGGCTTCGCCGTATTCGCCGCGCAGATAAGCCTTTATCTCTTTGCCTATCATCTTGTAGCGCTCGCCGAGAAGAACGTTGGTAACGGCCTGTACGCCGACCATCTGGCTCAGCGGGGTCACGAGAGGAGGATAGCCCATATCCTCGCGGACTCTCGGAGTCTCCTCAAGCACGGCGTCGAGCTTGTCGAGCGCGTTCTGCGCCTTGAGCTGGGCTACGAGGTTGGAGAGCATGCCGCCGGGGATCTTGTAGTTGAGAGCGTCGGTAGAGGTGCCCATGACCGTCGGCTCGAGAAGGCCGGACTTGAGGCATTCGTCTCTGTAGGGCTTGAAGTAATCGTTGATCTCCTTGAGTACCGCGGGCTTTACGTCTACCGGGTAGCCGAGCTGATCGAGCGCGTAGGCAAGAGTCTCGGTGGCGGGCTGGGAGGTGCCGCCGGAGAAGCAGGAGATGGCGGTGTCGATAACGTCGGCGCCGGCCTCGACCGCCTTGAGGATGGTCATGTAGGCAAGGCCGGTGGTGCAGTGCGTATGAAGGACTACCGGCAGATCGACGCTGTCCTTTATCGCGCTTACGAGATCGTAAGCTTCGGCGGGGCTCATAACGCCGGCCATGTCCTTGATGCAGATGGACTGAGAGCCCATCTTCTGCAGGCTCTTGCAGATCTCGGCGTACTTCGCGAGAGTGTGCACCGGGCTTGTGGTATAGGAGATGGCGCCGGAAGCGTGCGCGCCGGCCTTAAGAGTCTCGTCGATGGAGACTTCGAGGTTGCGCAGGTCGTTGAGCGCGTCGAATATACGGATGATATCGATGCCGTTTTCAACGGAGCGGCGAACAAAGCGGCGGACCACGTCGTCCGGATAATGCTTGTAGCCGAGGAGATTCTGGCCGCGAAGGAGCATCTGCAGCTTCGTGTTTTTCATTCTGGCCTTGATCTTTCTGAGCCTCTCCCACGGATCCTCGTCGAGATAGCGCAGGCAGGAGTCGAACGTGGCTCCGCCCCAGCACTCGATGGAATAGTAGCCGGCCTGGTCGATCTTATCGAGGATGGGCTCGAACTTCTCGAAGGGCATCCTTGTCGCGATAAGAGACTGGTTGGCGTCTCTGAGGATGGTTTCCGTAAAGTTTACCTTTTGCTTTTGCATGATAGCAAGTCCTCCTTTAAGAGCTGTGTCCGAACATCCGAGCGGCTTTTCTGGCTCTGTGTGGCCGGGGCGACAGGATTCGAACCTGCGGCCTCATGCTCCCAAAGCACGCGCGCTACCAAACTGCGCCACGCCCCGAGAAAACAGGGGAAACGAATTTCCCCTGCAAGCCGTTCAGATTATGACTATAAAAGATTATAACCTAAAGAATTTGCGCATGCAATAGATTTTTTTCTTTTTTTATGATAGTATGGTCTTCACCCGAAGTAAAAAAAAGCCGCCGAAAGCGGCAGTTTCATTATTACAGATCGGAAGTCGATACCATGAGAATGAGAAAAAAGCCCAACCTTATCCCCCGCATGCAGGCCTGCGAGAGGGTGCTCGTTTCCGCTCCTGAGGAGCTCAAGGGCTCCTGGCGGGATATCACCGGCGCCGCCTCGCTTTTCGTAGAGCTCGGCTGCGGCAAGGGCCGCTTCACGGCCGAAACGGCAAAGCTGCTTGAAAGCGGCACGCTCCTCGTCGCCGTAGAGCGCGTGCCGGAGGCCATGGTCGTGGCGATGGAAAGAGTCTGCGCGGCGGGGCTTGAAAACGTCCGCTTCGTGCGCTCGGACGCGGCTCTTCTCGAAAACATCTTCGCGCCCGGCGAGGTCGAGCGCATATACATAAATTTCTGCGATCCCTGGCCGAGCAAGCGCCACGCGAAGCGGCGCCTCACCTCCCCCCTCTTTCTCGATACGTACCGCGCCGTGCTCGCGCCCGGCGGCGAGATACATTTCAAAACGGACGGCCTGCCGCTTTTCGAGTATTCGCTCGAGCAGTTCGCCGCGAAGGGCTTCAGCATACACGAGGAAACGCGCGATCTGCACGCCGGCGGCCCCGTCGGCGTGATGACGGACTACGAGGCCAAGTTCTACGCTGAGGGCAAGCCGATATGCCGCTGCGTAGCCAGAAAGGAGCCGCTGGAATGAAATTCATCTCCTGGAACGTAAACGGGCTGCGCGCCTGCGTAAAGAAGGGCTTTACCGAGTTCATGCTCGCCTCCGAAGCGGACTTTTTCTGCCTGCAGGAGACCAAGCTCCAGGAGGGGCAGATCTCGCTGGACCTTCCCGGCTATGAGCTGTACTGGAACAGCGCCGAGAAAAAGGGCTATTCCGGCACGGCGCTCTTCACCCGCCGCCCGCTTCTGAGCGTGACCCGCGGGATAGATGTCCCCGAGCACGACACCGAAGGCCGGGTAATAACGGCGGAAACCGAGGATTTCTACCTCGTGACCGTCTATACCCCCAACTCCCAGGACGGCCTTCGCCGCCTCGATTACCGCATGAGCTGGGAGGACGCCTTCCGCGAATACCTGCTCGGGCTCGACGCGAAAAAGCCCGTTATCGTCTGCGGCGATATGAACGTCGCCCACGAGGAGATAGACCTCAAAAACCCGAAGGAGAACCGCTTGAATCCCGGCTTTACGGACGAGGAACGCGGCAAGTTCTCCGTCCTGCTCGCCTCCGGCTTCGCCGATACCTTCCGCCGCCTTTATCCCGACCTTGCCGACGCCTACTCCTGGTGGTCCTACCGCTCGGCGGCGAGGGAAAGGAACGTCGGCTGGAGAATAGACTATTTCCTCGTTTCCGAGCGGCTCATGCCGAAGGTCTCGAAGGCCTATATCTGCCAGGAGATACTCGGCTCCGACCATTGCCCCGTCGGGCTGGAGATAACGCTTTGAACATAGGAAACGTTGAAATAAAAGGGCCTCTCGCTCTCGCGCCCATGGCGGGAGTGACGGACATGGCCTTCAGGACGATCTGCCGCGAGCTCGGAGCGGCCTACACCTGCTCCGAAATGGTAAGTGCAAAGGCGCTCACCTTCCGCGACAAAAAGTCTGCCGCTCTCCTGCGCCGCGCGCAGGACGAAGCTCCCTTCGCCGCGCAGATATTCGGCTCCGATCCGGAGGTCATGGCCGAGGGTGCCAAGCTCGCGCTGGAGATCTCCGGCGCGGACGTCATAGACATTAACATGGGCTGCCCGATAGGGAAAATCGTCCGCAACGGCGAGGGCAGCGCGCTCATGCGCGATCTCCCGCTCGCGGCAAAGATAATTGAGGCCGTAGTGAAGGCGGTGCCCGTGCCCGTTACGGTTAAGTTCCGCAAGGGCTGGGACAAGGGCCACGTCAACGCCGTTGAGTTCGCGAAAATGGCCGAAGACTCCGGCGCCTCGGCCGTGTGCGTGCACGGCAGAACGCGCACGCAGCTCTATTCCGGCCGCTCGGATCCTCTGATAATCGCCGAGGTCAGGCAGGCCGTGAAGATCCCCGTCATTGCCAGCGGCGATATCTTCGAGCCGGAGGACGCGCCGAGGATAAAAAAGCTCACCGGCGCCGATATGCTGATGCTCGGCCGCGGCGCGATGGGTGATCCGTGGCTCTTCCCGCGCGCGCTGGCCGCGCTCGAGGGCCGGCCGATACCGGAAAAACCGCCTCTCGCCGAGCGCTGCGACACGGCCGTACGCCAGTTTGAGATGGCCTGCGCCGACCGCGGCGAAAAGATAGGCTGTCTGGAAGCCAGAAAGCACTACGCCTGGTACCTTTCCGGCGTGCCGGGCGCCGCTCCGTACAAGGAGTTGGTGACCTCCGTGAGCACGATGGAAGACATTTATAAGGTTACCAAAATCATTAAACGCGAGCTGAAAGACGCTCCGCCGCAGAAAAGAAGGGAGTGATTCCTTGTGGATATCTCCGCCGAACGCGCCCTTATAGACAGAGTGATAAACGGCGATACCGAAGCTTTTTCTCCTCTCGTTGAAGAGCATCATCGCATGGTCTACAACCTCGCGCTGCGCATGCTCAGAGATCCTCAAAACGCGCAGGACGCCGCGCAGGACGCTTTCCTCAAGGCGTTCAGGTCCCTGCCGAAATTCCGCGGGGAAAGCTCTTTCTCCGTGTGGCTCTATCGGCTCACGAGCAACGTATGCCTCGATATGCTTCGAAAAGCGAAGCACGGCGGCAAGGTCGTTTCGCTCTACCCGGACGATGAAGACGAGGCCCGCATGCTCGACCTTCCCGATATCGCCCCGCTCCCCGAGGAAGCGGCGGAAAAACGCGAGCGCATAGAATGCGTGCGCACGGCAATGAAGAATCTTTCCGCCGAACACCGGGAAATACTCATACTACGCGAGGTCGACGGGCTCAATTACGCCGAGATCGCGGAACAGCTGGGCATAAACGAGGGCACGGTAAAATCGCGCATCAACCGCGCAAAGCTCGCTCTTCGGCGCGAACTTGAAAAAAGCGGGAACTTTTCTCTTTCTGACGCGTCAAATAAAACGGAAGGAGGGATGAACGTATGACACAGCAGTGCGAATACGCAAAATTAATAAACGCCTGCATCGAAGGCACTCTCGACGAAGAGCGCACCGAGGCTCTTTTCGCCCATATGGCGGAGCACCCGGAATGCCAGGCTCTGTTCGACGCCACTCTCGGTATGTCCGACGTTCTTTCGTCCTTTTCTGCCGAAGTCCCGGAGGGATTCTCCGCGTCCGTAATGGAAAAGGTGCGCGCGGAGGCTTCCGCGAAGGCAAAAAAGCCCTTCCCGCTCCGCCGTACGATAAGTCTTGCGGTCGCGGCCGCAGCGGTGGTCGCGCTGGTGTTCTTCGGCGCCTCCCGCCTCGATATCTCCGGCAAAAAATCCGCGTCTTCCGAATCCGTCTCCGCAGTTGCCACAGCAGGCGCTCCCGAAAACTCCGTTATTGCCGCAGGCGGCGCCACGGCAGGCTTCTCCGTAATGACCTCGGATACAGCCGCGGCGGGAGCAGGGGCTCAGTCCTCCTCTGGCACCGTCGGCTCTTCCCTCTTCGCCTCGCAGAAATCCGCCTCTGCCGACGCTTACACCGAGGAAAACGGCATTGCGGAAGAGAGCGAGGCCGAAAGCGTTTCGCCGCCGGAGGAACCGGGCGCGTTTACTGCCGCTGCCGAACCGCATGCCGACGGCGCCGCATCCGAAAACGCCGCGCCCGAAGCGGCGGAGGGTAAACCCGCGCGCCAGGCAGACGAAAACGGTTTCGTCCACGAAGATTATAACGCCTACGTCGAAATACACGGCGAAGTCCCCGAGGCCTTCGCGGGGCTCGAGGTCTTCTATGAGACCGATAACTGCATTTACTATCTTATTCCCCCCGCAATGCTGGAAAAAATCGATTACGACTATATCGAGCGCTACGAGTACAACAGCACTCCCGTGCTCGCTGCGGTGTTCCCCGGCAATTGAAAGGAAATACAAGTATGTTCGATCTTTCAATGTACACCCCCGAAATGATCGCCGATTATTTCGATCGCATAGGTTATGACGGCGACGGCAGACCCACTGCGGACAATCTCCGGGAGATACTTTTCTGCCATCTCTCGCACGTGCCGTTTGAGAACCTCGATATACTTGCCGGCATTCCCCTTTCCGTGGACCCTCAGTATCTTTTCAAAAAGATCGTAAAAGACCGCAAGGGCGGCTTCTGCTTTGAGATGAACGGCGCCTTCAGCCATCTGCTCCGCTCCCTCGGCTATGAGTGCCGCGACCATCTCTGCCGCATGACCTCGAAGCCCGGACTGATCCGCCCGCGGCTTCACCGCGTTACCACAGTTAAGGCGGACGGCGCGCGCTGGATGGTCGACGTCGGGCTCATGGGCGATATGCCCCGCAGCCCGCTCCTGCTCGAGGCAAACACCGTGCAGCATGACGGAGTGAATTCCTATAAGCTCCTCTATCATGAGGGCGAGGGCTGGCGTTATCTGCAGCGCCCCGGCTCCGGCGACGGGGACTTTATAAGCAAGTATCATTTCATGGATATCCCGCAGATGCCTCAGGATTTTATTGCTCCCTGCTACTACTGCGAGACCCATCCCGACTCGGGCTTCCGCGCCGGAGCGCGCGTCTCCATCATCGAGAGAGACGGCTGCCGCCTGCTTTCCGACGGCCGCCTGCGCACCTTGCGCGGCGATAAGGTCGAGGAGCTCCCCTGCCGGACGCGCGAGGAACAGGCGAAGATCCTGCGCGAGTATTTCGGCCTCGATTTCAGAGCCTGAGCCTGCATCCGTTAAATACAAGTTACTTCGGACGGCGCGGCGTTTGCCGCGCCGTTTGCGTTATTCTTCAACAGTTTTTTATTGTTTTTCTACATTCAACTTGTATTTAACTCCTTGACATCCGGCATGCCGGATGATATACTGCATACAAGTTATAATACAAGTACTCACAGTCGGGGGTGAATCTTTTGGACGAGTGCAAACAGCGCCTTATTCTCGCCTACAGCGAGCTTGACGAGCAGAAGGTGATCGAGGAATCGAACCTCCTTCTTTCCCGTGGCTTCGGCAAAAAAGAAGTGTTTTCTATCCTGCGCGAGGGCATGAAGGAAGTAGAGCTGCGCTACGAGGCAGGCGAGTATTATATTGCCGATCTCATCATGTCCGGCACTATTTTCCGCAGCGCCATGAATCTTCCCGGTATGCACACGGACGGGGAGTCTCCCTATATCGGCCGCATAGTTATGGGCACGGTATCCGAGGATATCCACGACCTCGGCAAAAACACTACGGCCGGGCTTCTGGCGGCCAGCGGCTTTGACGTAATAGACCTCGGCATTTCCGTTTCCCCCGAGCGTTTCGTCGGCGCCGTGGCAAAGTACAAGCCCGACATCCTCTCCATGAGCGGAGTCATATCCTCCGCCGGAGCGTTCATGAAAAACACCGTGGAGCTGCTCGAGGCCACGGGCTTGCGCGAAGGTTTGAAGATCCTCGCCGGCGGCCCTCTGATACACGAATCGATATGCCGCGCGATCGGCGTGGATTATTTCTCCCACGACCCTCTCGACGGGCTGAGCATATGCCTCAGCTGGGTACACTGCTGAAAGGAGCCTGAAGCGCATGGAAGATCATCTTTATATGCAGATAGTCCGCCGGCTCGAGCAGGATATCCTCAGCGGCATGTACGGCCCTTCGGATATGCTCCCCTCGGAGAATACCCTCGCCGCCCGCTTCAACGTTTCGCGCGTCACTATACGCAAGAGTCTCGATATCCTTAAAAACAACGGCCTGATAACCGCCATGCACGGCAAGGGCTATTTTATAAAGCCCCCTCAGTACAACCGCTACTCGTTCAATTTCGACAGCAGCACGGGAGTGGATTTCTCCCATTTCCAGAAGGTCGAGATAATCTACCCCGACTCTGAGACGATGGCCGCCCTCGAAATACCGGCCGACCGCAGAGTGATCGCGTTTCACAGAGTGCAGGAAAGATCCTGGACTCCCGTCGCCTACGATGAAAAGTTCGTCCCCTATGAGCGTGGCATGCCCACTGTTGAGATAGAGATAAAATACGCCGAGTTTCCTGAGCTTCTCGCCGCGCGGCACTCACCCTTCCTTCTCAAGTGCACCATCGAGATAGATATCGCCGTTCCGCCAGATTACGTGGCCAAAGCGCTCGACGTCCCCGCGGACAAGCCCATGCTCGTTATGCGCCGCTTCCTGCGCAACAGGGACGGCGTTCCCTACGGCTTCGGCCGCAATTTCCTGACCAAGGAATTCGGCCCCGTCACCGCGGAATCCGGCTATTCCCTCACTCATAAATTCTGATAAAAGCTGGAAAAACCACTGCCGCAGCAGCGTTTGCGGCGGTGGTTTTTTGTTGTTTCCAATTTGCAACAACTTGTATTCTTAAGTTGGCATTCCGAGGTGCTCGGAAATTGTTTATTCTGCCTATATTCACGCCGAAAAAATCTACGTACATTTTTCAAAAAAAAGCTTTATAAAAAAAACTGAACGTGTTATACTTTTTTAGACGAAGAAGCAAAGGAGGCGCGGTCTTTTGAACGAACCCAGGAAGAACAGCAAAGCCCAGAAAACCCGCGATCACCTGCTGCATACTTCGCTCAAGCTCATGGAGAAAAACGGCTACCAGAACACCACCGTGCGCGATATCTGCGCCGAGGCCAACATTTCCATCGGCACGTTCTACAGCTACTTCCCCTCCAAAAACGATCTCTTCCTCGATATATACGGCCAGGCCGACGATTACTTTACCGATACGGTCTCCGTAAACATAACAGGCCATACCGCGAAGGAAAAAATAATAGATTTCTTCCGTTTTTACGCTCGTCTGAATATCGATTCCGGGATAGAGCTTGTGCGTATCCTTTACAACCCGGACAACTCCTGGTTTTCCCGCACCCGCCCCATGCAGCAGGTCCTTGAAAAAATAGTTTCGGAGGGCATGGCCTCCGGCGAGCTCGAAGGAGACATTTCTCCTTCCGAAGCTGTGGATTTCTTCTTCATTTCAGTCCGCGGCTTCTGCTACAACTGGTGTATTTTGAATGGAGAATATGACCTCGAAGCCGAGCTGGTTAAGTTCGTCACCCGAGTGCTGCGCGCTTTCTGAAAGGCCTCCCCGGCCCTTCGGAAGGACATTGACAGCATTCGGAAGGATAACTCACACCGGAAGGCGAACAGGCCCTGTTCTCATTCCAAATAAATTAAAATGCAAAGGAGATTATAGTGTGGATGGTATCAAAGCTGCATTGGTGAACTTGCTTGGCGCGGCGAACGTATCCGACGACGAAAAAGTTCTCGCCGAATACGCTTCCGATAAGAGCTTCGCTCGCGCAATTTCACCGCTCTGTGTCGTCAAAGTCGAAAACGGTGACCAGGTCGAAGCTCTCGTAAAGCTTGCCAACGAGAAGAAGATCCCCCTGATCCCCGTCAGCTCCAAGGGCCCCCATTACAGAGGCGACACCGTTCCCTCCGTTCCCGGCGCCGTCATCGTAGACCTCTCCGGGATGAAAAAGATCATCAGCATCAACAAGCTTCACAGAATGGCCGTTATCGAGCCGGGCGTCACCTACGGCGAACTGCAGGAGGCGCTGGCAAAGGAAGATATGCATTTTGCATACACCCTTGCTCCGAGAGACACCAAGTCCGTTATGGCCAGCATCATGGAGATCGAGCCGCGTCTTAACGCCATGCACGGCTGGAGCTACACCGAGCCGCTGCGCTGCCTCGAGATAACCTGGGGCGGCGGCAACCGCATGTACACCGGCGACGCCGCTGCGGGCGGCCCCGTCGGCAGCCTCGAAACTCAGTTCAAGCAGGAAAAGTGGCAGGTAAGCCCGCTCGGCCCGATGATGACCGACTTCCACCGCCTCATCACCCAGTCCGAAGGCACCATGGGCATAGCCACGTGGGCTTCCGTACGCTGCGAGCTCGCGCTCCAGGCGCACGAGTGCTTCTTCCTCACCGCGAAAGAGGAAAAGGATCTGCTCAACTTCGTGTGGGACGTAAACCACGTCCGCTTCAGCGAAGAGATGTTCATAATGAACAAAGCCCAGATCGCCTACCTCATGGGCAAGGACGCAGCCGAGATCGCCGCTCTCAAGACCGCGCTTCCCGCATGGGTCGTGTTCGTGGGTGTCGGCGGCAGAGAGCTTCTGCCCAAGGAGCGCTGCGCTCAGCAGGCGGCCGACATTGAAGAGTTCGCCCAGAAGAACAAGCTCACGCTCGTTCGTTCCATCGGCGGAGTCTCTGCCAACGATTTCTACAAAAAGGCCATCTCCGTATGCCCGGCAGAGAAGTATTGGAAGGAAACCTACAAGGGCGCTTTCCAGGATATCTTCTTCCTCAGCAAGCTCGACGACAGCGCGATGTTCATAGACAAGATGAACGCCATCGCGACTTCTCTCGGCTATCCCGCTTCCGATATCGGCGTTTACGTACAGCCGATACATATGGGCACCGAGTACCATGTTGAGTTCACCATTCCTTACGATCCCAACAGCAAGAAGGAAACCGCACTCGCCAAGGAGCTCTTCATCAAGGCCAGCGAGGGCCTTTCCGCTGCCGGCGCATTCTATGCCAGACCGTACGGCCCGTGGGCGCACATCCAGCTCAACAAGGACGCAATGAACACCAAGACTCTTACTACCCTGAAGGGCATTTTTGATCCGAACGGCATCATGAATCCCGGCAAGCTTTCAATATAAGGAAGGAGGAGCAAGAACAATGGCATTAAAAGATTTCAGAGCCATGATGGAACGTGACTCCTATTGCAACAGCTGCAAATGGATCCCGTACGATAAAATCAGATCCCAGCGTTTTGCTGAGAACTGCCCGACCAACCTGTACTATCAGTTCCATCTGTATTCCGTCCGCGGCAAGTGGCAGGCCGCTCAGACCTACCTGGACACCCAGGAAGGCACTCTCGGCAAGGACCCGCTCATCAAGCAGTACGGCTACGACTTCAATTCGTCTCCTGACTTCCTCGAGTCGGTCCAGAGCTGCACGACCTGCGGCTCCTGCGACGTATCCTGCAAGGTTTGCCGCTTCAACCTTGAGCCGCTCGCTTTCAATATCGAGCTCAAGAACGAAGCCATCCTCAGGGGCTTCGTGCTTCCCCAGCAGAAGGAAGCCATAGAGGCCCTCAAGAAAGAGCAGACCCTCATCACCGGCGTCAAGAAGGCCGACCGTCAGGCATGGGCGAAGGGCATCAACTTTGCCGCCGACGCCGAGACCGTCTTCTTCCCGGGCTGCAAATACAGCTACGATCCCGAGCTCCAGGCCTATGCGCGCAAGGCCGCCGAGACCCTCATCAACGCCGGCGTAAAGCTCGGCTTCATGGGCGACGCCGATATGTGCTGCGCGGGCAGAGCTTATCAGCAGGGCTTCTATGATGAGTTCAACGCCAGAGCCGACGCCAACATCAAGGCCTTCCAGGCAAAGGGCGTTAAGACCATCGTCACCCCCTGCGCGGACTGCTACCACGCTTTCAAGCGTCTGTATGCCGCCCGCGGCCTGAACGTCAAGGTCCTGCACCTCGTAGAGTACCTCGACGAGCTCATCAAGAGCGGCGATCTGAAGTTCACCAAGAACGTCGATCTGGTCGTCACTTATCACGATCCCTGCCACCTCGGCCGCCAGGGCGAGCCGTACGTTGCGTGGGACGGCACCGAAAAGAAGATCATGCATCAGGTCCATACCTGGGATCCTCCGCGCCCCCGCTACAACGGCGCGCACGGCATCTACGACGCTCCGCGTGATGTAATAAAGAGCATCCCCGGCGTAAAGCTCGTTGAGATGGAAAGAATCCGCGAGTATGCTCTGTGCTGCGGCGCAGGCGCGAATACTCAGGTCAACTTCCCCGAATTCTCCGCGGCTACCGCCAGCGAGCGCGTCACCGAAGCGAACACCACCGGCGCGGACGCTCTCGTTACCGCATGCCCGTGGTGCGAAGCCAACTTCAAAAACGCTGTTGACGAGAATGGTAAGAAGATCGACGTCATCGATATTATCGACCTCGTCGCCCGCGCACTTTAAAAAAGGAGGCGAGAAAGATGGCATTTAATCAGGAAGCTTATAAAGAACTTGAACTCATAGTCGGCAAGAGATACGTGACTCAGGATATCGCCGAGCGCGAGTGTTACCGTTCCATCATGGCCGAATCCTCCGCGCACTCCGGCCCCTTCGACGGTGAAACTCCTCTTCCCGGCGCCGTCATTCTTCCCGGCAGCACTGAGGAAGTCCAGGCCATAGTCAAGGTCTGCAACAAATATGACATCCACTTCAAGGCGTGCTCCACCTTCTGGTCCGTCATGGGCTTCATCGGCGACGACGACTCCCTGCAGATCGATATGAAGCGCATGAAGAAGATGGAGTTTCACGAGAGAGATCAGTACGTCATCGTAGAGCCCTACTGCATCGGCGCGGTCGTCCAGGTCGAAGCCATGAAGCGCGGCTTCAACGTAAACATGGCTGGCGTCGGCTGCTCGAGCTCCACCCTCGCCGGCGCGTCCAGCTGGGTCGCTTTCGGTCCGTCCTCCTGCTTCATGGGCGTCGCCTCCGAAAACTTCCTCGCTGTCGAATGGGTCCTGCCCAACGGCGAAATACTCCGCACCGGTTCCCTCGGCTCCGGCGGCGACTGGTTCTGCGGCGAAGGCCCCGGCCCGTCCACCAGAGCTATACTGCGCGGCACGCAGGGCACTGCGGGCTCCTTCGGCGTCTGCACGCGTCTTGCCGTTCGTCTGCATCCGTGGCCCGGCCCGACGGTCCTGCCCTCCTACGGCACCATTCCGGCCTACAAGCTCGTTCCCCAGTGGAACATCAAGACCTATACTCTTAACTTCCCGGATTGGAACGGCTACGCAAACACCATAAACTACCTCTCCCAGAACCAGGACATCGCTTACCTCGGCCACAGACAGTACAACATGTGGGGCCGCTACATCAAGCTCGCCATGATCAAGATGCTCCTTGATCCGGACGGCCAGCTTGCCGACCTCCCGAAGTACATGGAAGACCCGTACATCAAGGAACAGACCGAGAAATGCCGCATAGACCTCCAGGTCGTCATCGTCGGCATGACGAAGCGCGACATGGAGTGGAAGGAAAAAGCTATCGACGAGATCCTCCGCCGCGTAAACGGCTGGAAGAACGAGTTCATGCTCCAGCCCGAGGTCCAGGATTGGGTCGCGCTGTACCTGCTCCGTCTCGGCCACAAGAACCTCAACTACACGCTCTGCTCCTCCTACGAGGGCTCCGGCGGCCTGTCCAACAACGTGTTCGTCACCTCCCAGGTCATGGAAGAGTACCATCAGCTGCGTGAAGAGTTCGACAAGACTCACAACGGCCTTGCGGCCACCGGCGGCGACTCCGAAATGGGCGCTCTGTCCACCCTCGGCGGCGGCGGCATAACCGGCTACGAGTTCTTCCAGTGGTTCGACCGTCACGACAGAAGCTCCATCGACGACTGCCGCGACTTCATCCAGAACTACAGCCAGAAGCTCTGCGACAAGTACGGCTTCGGCACCGACATGGGCAACTGGAACAACACCGCGCGTCACCCCGACACCGGCTACTACTACACTCAGGAAGAGCAGAACGAGATGTTCGCCGGCGCTCCGCAGCCCTACCTCTTCACTTATCAGTTCCTGATAAAGAAGGCCTTCAACCCGAAGGATCTCTGCGGCAGCTACTATCGTACTCTCGATCCCGCCTGCCTCAAGAAGTAATCTCAAGCATTTTCCCGCGCACGCTCCTGCCCGGTTTTCGGGCAGGAGCGGCCGGGCGTTTAACGCTGAAGCAACTATATATATAGTTACTATATATAT
>JAEEGL014497483.1_pt1 | contig 13653 bp, 17 predicted proteins | sample 9134231 | NCBI WGS metagenome assembly JAEEGL01 (sample SAMN16246548, study PRJNA631951) | gut metagenome | biome: gut microbiome; feature: rumen; material: fiber-attached | host: Bos | place: Iran: Karaj | collected 2018-10
ATGGGAAATACTACGGTCTGCATCGATTATTTTGCCATGGATGATGAATCCAGACAGACGCCGGTGCCCATTCCCGCAGACAAATTATCGGGAGTGGATGCCTTTTTAGGGACCCATGACCATATTGATCACATTGATCATACATCCTGGAAGATCTGGGCAAAGACCTGTCCCGAGGCGAAGTTTATCTGTTCCAAAGCGCACAGGGATGGCGTACTTAAGGACGGCGTAAAGCCGGAAAATGCCCTTGGCATAAACGAAGGGGAACAGATACAGATCGGTGACATCACGATCCATGCCATTGCGGCATCCCACGAATTTTTTGACAGGGATCCACAGACGGGTGTTTATCCTCATCTGCAGTATATCCTGGAAGGCTGCGGCGTACGGATCCATCATGCAGGGGATACGGTGCGTTATGAAGGCATGCTGGGGAAATTGCAGGCATTTGGCAAGATCAACGTTCAGATCCTGCCCATTAACGGGCGGGATGCGGTTCGGTATCGTATGGACTGTATCGGCAACATGACCTATCAGGAGGCGGTGGATCTGGCAGCGGAAACCGGCTGTGATATGGTGATCCCGGGACACTGGGATATGTTTGCCCATAACAGCGCAGATCCCTATGCCTTTGCAGATTACCTGGATGCCAAGTATCCGGGGAAACTGATCTGTAAGATTCCCAAGGTGCTGGAAGAGATCAGGATTTGATCATGGTAAAGGGAAAGCAGGAAAAAACATGCTGTCAGTCAGGAAAGCGAACCGGTCTGATTATGAGACCGTTATGAAGATATATGGGATTGCGCAGGATTTTATGATCAGGACCGGTAATCCCAACCAGTGGAGACATACCCACCCTGCTGGAGATCTGATCCGGGAGGATATTGAGAAAGGCATATGCCATGTAATCTGTGAGGATGAAAAGGTGCGTGGGGTATTTGCTCTGTGCGAGGGCGAGGATCCTACCTACGGGTACATCGAAGACGGCAAGTGGCTGAATGAAGAAGCCTATGTGACGATCCATCGTATCGCCAGTGATCAACAGGCACGGGGCATACTGAAAACAGCGGTGGAATACTGTGAACAATATGTGCCAAATATCCGTATCGATACCCATCAGGAGAATCTTGTGATGCAGAAAGCTTTGGACAAGCTTGGTTTTGTTCGCTGTGGCATCATATATCTTAAAAACGGAGAACCCAGAGTAGCATTTCAACGGATCAGAAAAGCATAAGGGAAAGGACGATCATGAGCGGAGAGCATGGGTGGACATATGATGAAGGATAACAACAAAACATTGGAAGATAAAGTAGCCATCGTGACCGGAGCGAATTCCGGCATGGGTATGGCGACAGTAAAAGCACTAAGCGATCAGGGAGCTACCGTGATCATGCTTTGCAGAAGTGAAAAAAGAGGCCGGGAGGCCTTTAACGCCCTTGCGGAGAACACCGACCGCAAGCTGGAACTGATGCTCTGCGATCTGGGAGATTATACATCCATTCGGCAGTTTGCCAAACAGGTAAAGGAGAAATATCCCAGGATCGATATCCTGGTAAACAATGCAGGCTTTATATCTCTGGACCGACAGGAAACCAAGGAGGGTCTGGAGAGGCAGTTCGGGATCAACCATGTAGGGCATTTCCTGCTGACTACGCTTCTGCTAGATCACATGGCAGAGGGCAGCAGGATCGTTGTTGTGGCATCCGGTGCCCACAAAGCCGGCAAGATCCATTTTGAAGACATTAATCTGAGTAAAGGCTACAATGTGGTGAAGGCCTATGGACAAAGTAAGCTTGCCAACGTGCTCTTTACCAGGGAACTGGCAAGGAGAGTGAAGGACAGAGGCATCACCGTTAACTGCTGTCATCCCGGCGCGGTAGCAACCAACATGGGTGTAAACAGGGAGACCGGCTTTGGTAAGACCATCACAGGACTCCTTCGGCCGTTCTTCCAGACGCCGGAGGAAGGCGCACGGACCGCTATCTTCCTGGCAACCGATGAATCGGTAAAGGATATTACCGGCGGGTACTTTTACCGTTGCAAGATGGCAAAATCTTCCGCCAGGTCTGCTGATCCGGAACTGGCCAGAAAACTGTTTGAATATACGGAGCAACTGGTAGGCGAAGAATGAAACTTTGTGGCGCGGTCCCTTGCGGCGGGGCTGTGGTCCCTTGGGCGGGCTGTGGTCCCTTGGGCGGGGTGGCGTGGTCCCTTGGGCGGGCTGTGGTCCCTTGGGGACGGGGTTATGGGCTCATTTTCCGACAATGTACAGAAAGCTCCTGTGGCTATACAGTTCAACGCCAACACACTTGCGTTCGAATCTCTCTCATAGCGGTCCTAATCTCGAAAAGACCTCGATAAGGACCGATGGCGAGATACGGTTGGCTTATGAATCTGTATAAGCTACAGGAGCATAGTTTTCTTTACAAAAAAATGAGCCCATAACCCCGTCCCCAAGGGACCACAGCCCGCCCAAGGGACCACAGCCCCGCCGCAAGGGACCACAGCCCCACCAAGGGACCAAAGCCCCACCAAGGGACCACAGCCCCGCTGAAAGGGACCACGCCACCCCGCACCTGAAAAAAGAAAAAATATACCTTGACTATGACGTTACGTAATAGTTTAGGATGAGAGTATCCCGAAAGGAGGTTACAACATGCGAACGGTAAATGAAGTGAGTAAACTGACGGGGGTGAGTATACGCACCCTGCAGTATTACGACAAGATCGGGCTCCTTAAGCCGGCAGAATATACGGAGTCCGGGTACAGGCTGTATGACGATGCGGCCCTGGAAACCTTGCAGCAGATCTTACTGTTTCGCGAGCTGGAATTTCCTCTTAAGGATATTAAGACGATCATAACAAGGTCGGACTTTGATAAGAAAAAGGCACTGGAGCAGCAGATCGGGCTTCTGGAACTTAGAAAGGAGCACATCGAAGATCTGATCTGCCTGTGCCACAGTTTACAGAAACGAGGAGTGAGACATATGGATTTTACGGCATTTGATACAGCAAAACTGGATGCATACGCAAAGAAAGCAAAAGAGCAATGGGGAAGCACCCCGGAATATAAGGAATTTGAAGAAAAGAGCAAAGGCCGCTCAAAGGAAGATGAAAACCGTGTGATGACGGATTTTATGAAGATCTTCGAAGAGTTCGGGACTATGAAGGAACAGGATCCGGCATCGGAAAAGGTGCAGGCCCAGGTAAAGAAACTGCAGGAGTACATTACGGCTCACTTTTATAAGTGTACGGACCAGATCCTGGCGGGCCTTGGAAAGATGTATGCCTCCGGAAATGAATTTACGGAGAACATCAACCGTATGGGCGGCGATGGAACTGCTCTCTTTACGGCCAAAGCCATAGAGATCTACTGCAAGTAGTCGGTTTCTTATTGTCATTCTGGCCCTCGTGTCAGTCCCCCTGATCCTTACGATCGTGATCAACTATCGTGCTTCCACCAGGAAAGCCATGGAAGTTGCCCAGAGCAGTCTGGAGTGGCAGGCAGTGCGGGCGACCTCAAGACCGTATCCGAGAACCTGACCGAAGAGATGAAGTTCTTCCAAATTTAGAATAATCTTAAATGTCCGGGGGCGGGGAATCCCTTCATTGGGTTCCCCGCCCCTTAATGCGTTCTTACAAAGCTGACTTTCATATATATTTTTGATGAACGCCCGAAACGGACGAAATCTGCTTCATGCATTCCCGTAGACGGAGGATGTTTCGCAGGGAGCGTGCGACGGATCTTAGCGAGCCAGGTCAAATAAAGCAGGAAATGCACACTGTCTGAGTTTACGAGTTTGTGCATTTCCTGCTTTTCTTATGCAGGCCGCAGCGAGCTTAGAGGAGCTCGCTGGTGACCGAGAAATGTCCTCCGCCTACGGGAAGGGAAAGGTGGCCGAAAAAATTACTTCAGCAGATAATCATCATAGACGATGTCACCGTCGGTGAGGACTTCCCACCGGTCGATGTGATAGGTCCTGCCATCGGGATTGTCTTCGGCAGCAGGATAGAGGATGGTCAGTTCCACGTTCAGGGACTGAACGTCGGTGACGTATTTGGAAAAGGATTTAGTGGTACCGGCCTGGGCGAAGTAGTCTTCTTCGTTTTCACAGGTCTGATAAAGGCTCATCAGGGTGGCATCCAGATCCATGAGGGCGTCCTCTGCTTCGTTGCAGGCGTTGTAATAGGCGCTGGTGCGTTCCGTTACCCGACTGGTCAGGCGATCGTCTGCCTGAGCGCTGGTTAAGGCAAGTACTGCAAAGGATACCAGAGTCAGGATGACGAAGATGAGGAGAACACTGGATAAGCCGACCTGCAGGTTCATTTCCGTTTCTTTCTGGAAAAACTGCTTGTTGTTAAGCGAGGCTTTCATCAGGGATTACCTCCTTCCAGGGATACGGTCATGGGGATATATTTCCGGAAGGACAGGGCATAGATGGGATCGGAAGGATCCCTTACCTCCGACTGCAGGGCGTAGATATTGGTTTCGCCGGTGTGCATGGAGGAAGTGTTGTCCAGAGATACGCTGACCTTAAAATAGGCTCCTGCTTCGTCCGTAACGGCCCAGGAATCGTCCAGATAAAAATCATAGGCATCTGTGTGGTCACCGGATTTAAAGGCCGCATTCAGGCCGTATTCACGGTTTAAAACCGCAGCAAAGTTGCCGGCATCTCCCTCACATCCCAGATAGATCTCGGTAATGTTTTCTGCCCACATTACGGCGTGGGTCAGCTCCTTGCTCCGGTGGCTGATGGCTCTTGCCTTAATAAAGATCTGCAGGCAGACAGCACCGGTCAGTGAGAAGAAAAGGATCACAATGATCAGTTCCATAAGAAATATGCTGGATTTGGATTGATGGATCCGATATTTCATCAGTTCGTCCTTTCATTGTGATCGGAGTGAGTAGCGATCATCAGATTGAGAGTTTCTTCTTCTGCGGTCTCCAAATGGATGGCATAGAGCTTGGAGCCTACCTGGGTGATGGTAAAGGCTTCGCAGCCCATGATCTCCTGACCGGCAGATAAGGGCAGGTCATTGCCTGCAGAGGTAAACAGCTCACGGATGGAGCCTTCATAAGCATAGATCAGTGTGTGATAGGGCGCATCGTTGATGGTTTCATCGATGCAGATCACGGGAACGGAATCGATGGTCATGACGGATACGGCGTCGGAAGCATCCAGGGAATGGATCCGCTGGGTCAGATAGGCATAGCTGGTCCTTGTATCGTAATTCTGATCCATGGAGGATACGATATGACGATAGATGTTGCTGCCGGATAGGATCAGGAGGGCGGAAGAGATGGCAAACACGCCCACCAGAGCCAGCAGGAATATGATGTCGATCACATGTCTGTTTTCATCGAATTGCATATCCTGTTACCTCTTTGTACGCCGGATCACGGTAACATCCGGAAGGATGTTGGAACCAATGGCGGTATAGTCTACAAAAAACAGTTCTTCGTTATAGGTCAGGCCATAGTGTTCCCGGATGTAGTCAAGGTCCGGGGGATAGGTGCCTTCTACGGCATAACACTGGATGATGCTGCGGTTAAGGGCCCGCTTTAAGGCGGTTTCCTGCTTATCCAGTGTGTTTTTACTGACGGAGTTAAGGCCGGCAAAAAAGAGCACAAGGATAGCCACGACGATGACCAGAGAGATGGGGATCTGTTTGATCATCTGCGCGAATGTGGAACGTTTTCCGAATCGGTTCATGGCTGCCTCCTTTCTGCTTGTTTTTGCCTGCGCATTTCTGCACGTGTATTTCTTTTGATCTTGCTGTTTTTAAGAACAGATCATTGGACAGATATTGCCGGGGCTCTCAGCCGATACTGCTCATTACACCCATGAGCGGCAGGATCACGGATAACAGGATCATGCCCACGATCAGGGATAAGATGATGACAAGAACCGGCTCTAAGATCGCCAGGTTATGATTGATCCGCTGGGTATTGTTGCGGTCGTAATCTTCTGCGATCTTGGCCATGGCGGTGTCGGTGGAACCGCTCTTAAAGCCTACATTGATGATCTGGGTGTGCAGGTTGGAGAAGATCTCCGCCTGGGCAATGGCTTCGGGGAAGGTGGCTCCTCCGGTGGAGATGGCCTGCTTACACTGCTGTATTTTTTTCTGCATCTCTTCGTTAGCGGTCAAGGTTGCTACCAGGTCCAGACTCTGGAAGGTATCCAGACCGGATGCGATGCTCATGGACATACCGCTGGCAAAACGGCCTCTGGCGACATCCATGTAAAAGCCTTTGGTAGGGCGCCATTTTTCCAGGAAGTTCTCCAGACGGCGATGGCCGTTGGCAGTTCTGGATAAGTACAGATAGACAACGGCGCAAAGGGCCAGGATCAAAAGGAAGATCAGGGATAAGGAGCTGAGTACGCCGCCTGCCTGCATCAGGATGGAAGCGACGCCGCTCATTTCCGTACCGAGCTGTTCGTAAACCTGGGCAAAGATGGGAAGGACTCTGGTCATCATGATGATGATCACCAGGAGCATCATTAAGATCATGATGATGGGGTAGCGGACCGCACTCTTGATGCTGTCGGCGATCAGCTCCTCCCGCTCGTAATATTCTGCAAGAGAGCTCATGACATCGTCCAGATTACCGGAGGATTCTCCAAGGCTTACCATATTTTCCACATATTCCGGGAAAACGCCGCTGCTGTTTAAGGCAGTGGAGAAGCTTTCTCCTTTGGAGGTCACCTGATAGATGGATTCGATGATCCCGCGACCTTCTTTATTTTCGGTATCCTGCAGCATGATGTGCATGCTTTCTGCCGGTGTGATGCCGGCCTGCAAAAGGAATGCGACCTGTCTGCAAAAAGTGGATATTTCGTTGTTGTTCAGTAAACGCTCCTGCATGTTGACCTCCCGTGGCCTTAAGTGAAACAAAAGTAAGGACCGGTTTAATACATATATTTTGTAACGTAATTATCACCGTCGCCGATGTATTTTTTTAAGTCTGCTTCACCGGTGGAAGCACCGAAGGTGGGATCCATTAACTGCCAGCTGGTGCCGTCAAACTGGATGACACCGTTGACCCAGCCCACATCCTTGATATAAGTACTGATCCAGGCGTGGTAAGCGGTTCCCGCGTAGCCAACCTCCATACGGGTGGGGATGTTCTCGACGCGGAGCATGCTGGTCATCAGGGCAGAGTAATCCAGGCATATGCCGGTGCGGGTGTGCAGCGTCTCGTCCACGTTGCACAGATAACCGCTTTGTACGGAGTCTGCCTTATCAAAATCATAGGTGACATTCTGGATCATGAAATTATAGACATTCCGCACCACATCCAGATCGCTGTTGGCAGAGTAGGAGAGCTCCCTTGCCATTTCCACGATGTCGGAATCCGGCGTAAAATCACAGTACTGATTGGGATAAAGGGTTGCGCCGAACTCGTTGGTGATCTGGACGACGGTGGTAGTGGTCAGACAGGTAGAATACTGCTTATCCTTGATGTTTTCAAAGATGGACAGGGTATAGGTGCCGTCCCCGCTGGATAAAGGAAAGGCTTCCTGAGCGGAAGTCAGGTTATAGGTGTAGGTAACACCGTCGGGGCCTGCGATCTGGAACTTGACCTTGGGACATGTCCCGTCGTACCAGGCCATGAGATAACCTTCTGCGGTATTGGAGCAGTCGATGTGCGCCACTTCGTTTTCATAGAACTCGATGCCGGGTGCAGTGGGAATGAGCACAGTGGTAGAGTTGTCCCTGGTACCCTTTTCAGAGTTTTCCGGGGTCTCCACTAAGGGAAGCTCGCCTCCTTTGGAGGAGGAGCCGCAACCGGAAAAGACCAGAAGAGAAACCAGCAAAAGGGCCGGGATGCGAGCAAGACGATATGAAGTTTTTCCGTTTTGCTTTGCGGGTTTTCTCATATGCTTATCATTTGTCCGGCACGGACCACGGCCGGATCTCTTACGAAAGAAGTTACTTCTTCGGGCTGATCAGAAGGTGCATGGTCTGTCCGGAAACGGTGGGGATCATGATGTTGTATTCCTCCCCTTCCACGAAGGGAAATACCACCGTACCCCTGGCGGGATCATAGGAGATCACCGGCAGAGGATTGTTATTGTGGTCTAAGACCACGATGTTTTCATAGTCCACATCATCGCCTACGAAGGTCATGATGAGGTGTCCTTCCTTATCCACGTGATGCTCTGCAAGCTGAAGCTCCCGCATGGCAGATACGTGCACGTTTACTTTGGAAGGCCGGAAGGCAAAGGGCAGACAGAAGGTAAGAAGCAGCACGATGAGGCTGATCTTTTCCCATTTCTTGTAAGGCTTGGTGTTGGCCGCTGCCCGTAATTTCAGAACATCAACGGGAATGGTAACGGGTTCTAACCCCCCTGCAGCAAGGATATTCTGGAGGGTATCGTTTGCTGCTTTGGAATCCATGGTATATTTTGCTTTTGTTTCTCGGAACCTGAACAAACGAATCACCTCCTTCTTTCCATGATGTTTTTAATGGCCGCTTCACCGGTTTTTAAGTAGCGCTTGACGGAGCTGGCGCTAAAGCCTGTTGCGTTGGCAATGTCCTGCAGCTTCATACCGTTGAAGTACTTCATTACAATAACCTGTTGCTCGTTGAGGGGCAGGGATTCGATGGCACGATGCAGCCGGCGGGTTTCGTCGGTTTGCTCGGCCCGGGATTCCGGGTTGGAATCAATATGATCGTCGCAGATGGTCTCCAAAGTCTCGGATTCCGTAACTACGCCGTATTTTGCGTCATTTTTCTTGCAGATATCGTAGCAGACCGTGAAACAGATCCGGTTAAGCCATGCGATGAACAGCATGGGATCGTTCAGGGTATCGATACGCCGCAATGCAGAAATGTAAACTTCCTGCACAGCATCCTGGGCCAGATAATCATCCCGGAGGTAATGCCTGGAATAGTTGTATACCTTATCATAGGTAAGTGCATACAATTCAGCGAAGGCATTGTTGTTACCCTTGCGGGTCTCCAGAACCAGCGTCGCCAGGTACTGATGGTTCGGCTCTTTCATGGGAAAACTCTACTTTCTGTGGTTAGCCTTCGTTGTGGAGGTTACGGTACATGAACGTGATCAACTCGGAGAACTTTGTAAAATGCTTCTCATTGTTGAGTACGTAGGTGCGTCTGATCTCAATGGGGGTGGAGGGATGTGCTGCGTTAAACTGTACCAGATTCTGATCCAGATCACGGAAGAAATCCTGCATCTTACCTTCGTTGCATTGGTCAAATACCGCCAGATATTCGTTTCCCGCATTACGACCGACGAAGCCGTAAGGAGAGCCTGCTTTTTCTAAAAGCTCACAAAAACTTAAAATGAGTTCGTCACCTTGTTCTCTTCCCAGATTGTCATTTAAGTCCAGCAGATTGCTGATCAGGATCATCGCGCATCCGATCTGCTCTAACTGATCGTTGTTGCCATAGGTCTTAAAGATCAGATCACAACTGTAGCGGTTGGGGATACCGGTCATGTCGTCCAGGTATGCCTTACGGTTTAAGTCATGGGTCTGTTCTGCAAAAGAGCGCAACCGAATAAAGTCAACGACAATAAATGCCAGTGACGCGATCAGTGTGATCCATGTGATGGTACAGAGAATGAATAAGGTACGATTGGAAAAGACGCTGACCCGAAAAACGGGGTGCAGCAGGATGATCAGGACAAAAGTGATTTCCAGGGTAACGACGATTGCCAGCTGGATGACCTTGATCCTCCGAAAATAAGATAAAATATTCGTTTCTTCCATTATGGAATCCTCCCCCAAGGACGAATAATAAAGATACACTTTAGTATACCATACAACCGTTCAGAAAAAAATTTTTCCTTTTATGGAAAATCCTGACCCTTTTTCAGTTTCCATGTCGTCTTTATTATTGGGAGTAAAGAAACGGAAGATTATGATGAATCATTTATTAGCTAACAAAGCCATCTCCTTATTAAACTACACGGTTACCGTGATCCGGGAAGAAGATGTTGCTCTGGCCCCCAAACCGGAGGATAATTACTTTGGAGGGGCGGTTTGTTCCATGGTGCTTCTCGCAATCGTTGCCATTGCAGTGTGTTATGTCCTGCTGTGCATGTCCATGCGGAAGCGGATCGCGGAGCTTAACAGCCGCCTGTTCGATTATCCTGAGCGCCAGATCGCTCCGGGCTGGAACATCTGGAAGATGAAGGAACACATCCGAGTACTGGAAGGAGAAGCAGTAAAAATATGACGATCATTGATGAGATCCTGGATGGCGTGTCCCAGGCAGGCTCCTTTGTTTCCGTCAAAGCCAAGGAGACCCGCACGGTGGCTAAGATCCGTGCCGAGATCCTGAAAGCGGAAAAAGAAAAGAAGGAACTGCTCAGTCAGATCGGCCTCGGCTACTATGAGGCGGTCAAGAAGGAAGCCGCACTACCCAGTTTTGCACCCATCATCGCAGAACTGGACGGCATTAACAGTAAGCTTGCCACACTGAAAGCCGAACTTAAGAAATATCGCTGAGAAAATTAATAAAAAGAGTCGCCTTTTGGGGCGGCTCTTTTGCTTGGAACGGTTGCGTTTACCTGAAAAGATGCGTAAAATAATGGATAGGGATTAGCAAACTTTCATCGAAGGAGGCTTATTTTCATGAGTAAGATCAAAGCATTTATTCCCATAGTTATTATGGCGGCTGTTTTCTTCCTGATTCCGGGAATGAAATTATCCGCAACCGCAGCAACCACCTATGCCGTTGGTTATGATTCCGCCAAGGGTCAGTGGATGTACGAAGACGGCGGCACCTGGAGAGCTGCTGACTATCATCGTGAGCTGTATTATCTGAAGCAGTTTATCAAGGACGGCGACGTTCTGGTAGTTTATGGCGAAGGAAAAAGCAACCTGGAGCTGAGTGTTAACGTTACCTTAAGTAACCTGACATTCCTGGAAGCAAAGCCCTGCGTTATCTACGCAAAGAGCATTACTGACTGCTATGTTCTTAAGAACAGTATCGTTTCCGTAAACGGACCGGTTACCAACGCTTCTGTATATAACACCGCAACTGCTAATTTCAACAACGATATACAGAACTTAAACGTACTGGCAGAAGGTGCTCAGTCTCTTTACAGCAACGTTTCCGTAGCAGGAGCTGTTTCTTATGTAAAGGGCGCCAATGAATTCCAGACCCTGTGGCAGTATTACAACGTACAGGCAGGTAAGACCAGCGTTGTAAACGGCGTATGGAAGACCGATGCAGCTTACTACAGCACCAACAACGTAAGCACCGGGGGATCTTCTTCCGCTTCTACCGGCAGCAGCACAGCAGTGACTACTTCCGGAGATATCAGCGCAGTATTTGATCCCACCTACTACGCTAAGAGATATCCCGATCTGGCAACCGCCGGCATCACCACCGATGCACAACTTAAGGCTCACTTCCTTGCAAACGGCATGAAGGAAGGCCGCCAGGGTAACAGCGTATTCAACGTAAATGTTTACAAGGCTAACTACCCCGATCTGCAGAAGGTTTACGGCGAAGATCTGACCTGCTACTATTACCACTACATCAACAACGGTAAGGCAGAAGGCAGAAACGCTACCACTTACAGATAGTCTCTTTGGATGTTCTGAAAATATATGGCTATGGCGCCTTGGCGTCATAGCCATTTTTTATACTTTTTTAATTGATTCCTGCGTGCCGGGGCTATATCATACTTTTTGTAACATCTGTCGGAAATGATATCGAAATCATTTGAAAACATCATTTGATCACCTATCTGCTATCACATACAAATGAAGTTACATAGTGCTTTTTTGTATCCTGGTGGCTGTATAAATGATAAGGAGAAAACATGGCACTACGGGATGAGATCCGGGCGGAACAGTCCAAATTAAAGGACAAGCCCTTTAAGGATAAATGGAACTATTTCTGGGATTATTACAAGATCCACGTGATCGTGGGGATCTGCCTTATTTTCTTTGTGGGGACCCTGATCCGGGATGTACTGAACAATAAACCCTATGCTTTTTACGGAGTATTGTTAAACGCTACCAGCTATACAGATATGGACACCTATGAGGAAGCCTTCGGGGAGATCCTGGGGGTGGACTTAAAGGAATACGATGTCATCATCGACAACACCACCAACGTTTCTCAGGATAATTACAGTGAACTGACGGTGGCTTCCGTGGAAAAGATCATGGCGTCTGTGGCAGCAGGAGAGATCGATGTATTTGTATCCGATCAGGACACCATCCGCCAGTACGGCTACAATGATACGCTGATGGATCTTCGGAACATCTTATCTACCGAGATGCTGGACAAATATGCGGACCGGCTTTTATACATCGATATGGTGGATGTACGATTGCAGGAGCAGAAATCTATGGATATCTTTGCGGATACCGAAACGGAGGATGCTGCGTCTGACCTGGCCGGAGCAGAAGACGCAGCGGTTACCGCGGACAGCGAAAGCGCAGAGGAGACAGACCTTTATGCCATGCTCTATACGGATCCTTCCGGGATGGCAGAACCGGTTCCCGTCGGTATCTACCTGGAGGATGCACCCATCCTTACACAAACCCAGAGCTATTTAAACTGCACGCCGGTATTTTCCGTGCTGATCAATACCAAGCATCCCGCTTATGCCGTGCAGTTTTTAAACTATCTGGATGGGGCAGCACCCCTCACTGAGGATGAGATCTTTGCCATCGAATCCAAGGCAGCATTGCTCAACTGATCCAAAGGAACGCCGGGGAACGAAAAAACGGAAAACGAAACCATAAGAAAAACCGATACCTGGGGCAAATCTTCGGTTGAAAAAAGAAAGCATGAGGATATAATTAAGAGTATGGAAAATGAAAGCTATAAAGAGTGTTTAGTAGAACATAAAGGAAACGGGTTTATGAAGTTCCTCCGGGGACTGCTCATCGCCCTTACGGTGATCCTCTTTCTCATCGGTATGGTCAGCGTGATCTTCTGGATCGCAGCAGTTATTACCGGTATAGGCGCTTATTTTGCAGGTCTTAATGCCAACCTGGAATATGAGTACCTGTATATGGAGCGGGAACTGCAGGTGGATAAGATCATGAACAAGTCCCGCCGTAAGAAGGTTGCCAACTATGAGATCGGCCGTCTGGAGATCCTGGCGCCTTTCCATTCCTATCATCTGGATAATTATAAGAACCGTAAGTTCGATAAGGAAAAGGATTTCAGCATCGGAGAGGAGCTTAAGCCGGACCGTCGTTATGTCATGATCTATGACGGCAAGGAAAAGGTCATCTTATCTCCCAGTGAAGAGATGGTGCAGATGATCAAGAGAGATGCACCCCGCAAAGTTTTTACCGATTGATCTTAAGACTGTCAAAATATCCATTGGAAGGGTATTTTGACAGTCCTTTTTTTACCTTTTTACTAATTGATACTTTGAGGGGCTTCTGTTAATTTTATTTATAATAAATATAAGCGTAGCTTATGAAGCAACACAGGACAAAAACAGGAGGACTAACAACAATGGGACAGATTATTAAAGAAGGCATTACCTTTGATGATGTGCTTCTGGTACCCAGCTACTCCAAGGTTGTTCCGAATCAGGTTGATCTGCATACGCAGCTGACCAAGAAGATCCGTTTGAACATCCCCATGATGAGTGCCGGCATGGATACCGTTACAGAGCACCTCATGGCAATCGCCATGGCC
>JAEEGL014619409.1_pt1 | contig 13653 bp, 8 predicted proteins | sample 9134231 | NCBI WGS metagenome assembly JAEEGL01 (sample SAMN16246548, study PRJNA631951) | gut metagenome | biome: gut microbiome; feature: rumen; material: fiber-attached | host: Bos | place: Iran: Karaj | collected 2018-10
GATAGTCGAAAACGCCTCCGTCCTGGCTGACGAGCTCGTGTCCCGCGGTTTCGACCTCGTATCGGGCGGTACCGACAACCACCTGATGCTCGTCGACCTCCGCACCAAGTTCCCCGAACTGACCGGTAAGGAAGCCGAGAACGCCCTCGTGGCCGCCGACATCACGGTGAACAAGAACATGGGTCCCTTCGACAGCCGCGGTGCCTTCAAGACCAGCGGTCTGCGTGTCGGAACGCCCGCCATCACCACCCGTGGTCTGAAGGAAGCCGACATGCCTGTCATCGTTGATATGATTGACACAGTGCTCCGCAACCCGACCGACGAGGCCGTCCGCGCCAAGATTACCGGCCAGGTCAACGAGATGATGCAGAACCGTCCTCTCTTCGCCTGGTAGTACAATATCAAAACCGACTTAATAGCAAAGTCCGCTTCGCTGTAAACAGACGAAGCGGACTTTTTTTTATTTTTTATCTGGACTTTTACGAGGATGAAAGCTGGCAAACCTTTAAAACAAATCAACTATTAATAGTTGTAGACTCCTTTGTCGATGTTTTTCAGTATTTTCTTTGCTTTTATTATGACGGTGCTCTTGTAAGGTAAGAAGTGTCGGATGCCCCATGTATTGTAGGCGAAGTTCTGTTCTCGTTCCGACAGTCGTCGCTTAAAATCCTCTTCGTCGAAAGGTACATTGTTTTTCACTGCGTCCATTGCCTCTTCGAAAAACGGCTTCCATCGTTGGTCCCAATAATAATTGGACAGCAGGCCGCCCCATAGCCGATTGGCGTAGTCGTTTAGCACAGGGCCTCCCCATACAGTGAGAAGGGTTCGAGCCTGTGTCTCATAATATTTTTGCAGGTCCCGGTTTTCGCCGCCCCATAGTCTTGCCGACTTGATCCAATGGTAGAAGTCGTACTCCGGCATAAAGCTGAGCAATGCGTCGGCATCCTTCATTAGCGTTTCTGCCGCTGCATACGCTTTTTGCATGGCCTCAAGGTCTTTGTTTTTATAGGCTAGTGTGAAGGCGTTGCGGAGATCCATGAAGTGGTTGCCCATCCATTGCGAGAGCAGGTTTACTATATCATATTCAAATCCGTATCGTTTTGAAGGATTTTTCATCAGCATACGGATGGCTTTCAGTAGGTTGTCGTTGTTGTAGGAGTAATATGGCTTAGTGTAATATGTGCCGTGACCTTCGAAGTCGGGACGTGCTACCATTTGGGTGCCTAAGCCGTAGAACGACCAGTCCTTATAGACGCTGTCGGCCAGCAGATTCCATGCCTCTCTGGCTCTCGGGTTTTCTTTGCCATAACGCATGTCGGCCCATTGGCTTATGAAATCCTTGGCAGAGGTGCCCCATACGGAGGCAAAGAGGTATTCGTAGGTCTGCGGACTGCAGTCGAAGCCCTCCAGGGTGGAGCCGATGCCGACAAGATTGTCGTTTGATTCGGCGAGAGCGGCTTTTATTTTGTTCTCAATCTCAAAGAGGTTGCCCACCAGCATTGTGTTGCCGCCGAAATTGCCGAGGTAGCACCAGATGAAAGGTTGTCCGTAGAAGCCATCGGTCTGTCTCCACACCTCTGTTTTCTCGCAGAAATAGTCGAGCAGCACAAGACTGTCCTGCGGCACAGCGGTGAGGTAGGCGCGTAAACGTTCGGGAGTCCATTGTTTTCGTTTGTAATAGAACACCCAGCTCATTTGCAGCCATTGAGCTTGTGTATCTACAGACTGGAGTGAGCGGTAGATGTTTTTCGACACATCTGCCAGGTAGTCGGGTTCCCACGACGGAGGGTCCATCTCGTTGAAGGGGTCGACACTGTAGATATGGTCTGTACCGTATAGTTGCTGTTGTTTGGCGAGATATCGTTGCTGGATGTCGGCAAACAGCGTGTCTGTGGAGTTCAGGAAGCAGGTAGGTTCGAATCCGCACCATGGTGACAGGTGTTTGATGTCGGCATGTGGATTCAGTTCCGCTATGCGGGTAGGGACATGTCCGGCGAATGCAGGCAACACAGGAGTCATGCCGAGGGCCCGTTCCCGATTCAGTATTTGTTTCTGCAGCTCCTTCTGTCCGTCAATCCACGATTGAGGCAGGGGACTGCCGAAGCCGTCGAGGTTGGCCATACGGTGCCATGGCAGGTGTGCCGGTCCCGAGAAATAGGAGCGTATCTCATCGTCGCTCATCCCCATCTCGCGCCAAACCTCTTGCCATACAGCCTCTTGTCCGGTCAGCGCAAGAGGCATGTTTATGCCGTTGAGGGCCATCCAGTCAATGAAACGTTCCCATTGCGGCCATTGCCACCACACCATGGTGTAGCCATAGGTGCAGTAGTTGAGGAAAAACCTTTGTGGCACTACGGCGTGGCATATTTCAGCCTCCACTTTCGGCCATTGCTTTGGCAGTTCGAGAGGCTCGGTGTCGAACCACGAGACATGCACGTTGGCATATTTTCGCAGATAGTAGTTGAGCCCTGCACAGAGACTTAATTCGTCAGTGCCGGAGATTGCGATTTTGCCTGTCTTTTTGTCGTTATAAAGGATGAAGCAGTCTTTGGAGTATGAAACCCGTTTGTGTCCGGAGTCTGCTATTCGTGTGGCTATTTCAGAGCAGCGGTCGAATTTGAAATGGCTCGCCTCCTTGCCGAGCAAACGCTCCGCAAGTTGCATTGTTGCTTCCTGTGACAGGCAATCTGTGATGGGGAGTAATAGTAATATGTAGAAAAACAGACGGTTGAGTTTCATGGACGATTTGAGATGAGTCTACAAAGATACATCTTTTTTTTATTTCGATGAAAACTGTTGAAAAACAAAACGTTTTTGCATTTTTCTCGCCACTCAAATCAGGAATTATTTCTTTCTTTTTACTCATAAAAAAGTACTTCGTTTTGGCACAAGAACCAGTGGAGTGCGTGGAGTATCTTTGTGCGTGGCAGCACCGGGATTTGTTCCATGTTCCATATGTTTATGGATTGTATGCAATAAAGTGGACGGGGAAACGTTAAAATGAAAACGAAAACTTGGAAAAATGACAGATTTGAAAAAAGATGCTAAAGATTCTGTGATAGTTTATTCTGGTGGACTTGATTCAACAACGCTGCTTTATGAGGAGCGGGAGCGTATAGCTTTGGCGTTGACGTTCAACTATGGCAGCAATCACGCAGCTCGTGAGACGGCTTGTGCCAGACTGCACTGTGAGCGTCTTGGAATAGAGCATATTGTGGTGGACTTGGGTTTTATGAAAAAATATATGAGATCGTCACTGTTGGCAGGGGGTGAATCCATTCCTGAAGGTGACTACGCCGACGAGAATATGCGTTCGACTGTGGTGCCGTTCCGCAATGGTATTATGCTCGCAGTGGCCTGTGGAATGGCGGAGGACAGAGGATTGAGTCGTGTGCTGATAGCAAACCATGGCGGCGACCATGCGATATACCCCGACTGCAGACCTGAATTTGTGAACGCCATGGATGCCGCTATGCGAGCAGGGACATACGTTAATGTTAAGGTTGAGGCGCCTTACACATTTCTGTCCAAACAGGATATTGTGAAGAAGGGTGCCAAGATGGGGCTGGACTACAGTGAAACATATTCGTGCTACAAGGGTGGGGAGAAGCATTGCGGCAAGTGTGGCACTTGCCGTGAGCGCATGGAGGCGTTCAAACTGGCAGGGATAGAGGATCCTACGGAGTATCAAACTGAGAATGGATCACATACTTCCTCCATACTTCAGGGTGTTTCTCCTAATTTAGGGGAAGAGCGTTTGAAGGTTAACGAGATTTTTTATTCGTTGCAGGGAGAGGGGTACAATACTGGCCGCGCCGCTGTTTTTGTAAGGCTTAGCGGGTGCAATCTGAGCTGCCCATTTTGCGACACGGAGCATGAACAGGGCAAAGATATGGGGCTGGACGAGATTGCTGACGCTATAGAATGTTTCCCTGCGAAGTTTGTTGTGATTACTGGTGGCGAGCCTTCCTTGCAGCTTACTGAACATTTTATTGATGTACTGCACGGAAGGGGGTTGTTTGTGGCTGTTGAGACTAACGGCACGCGGCCGCTGCCCGGCAATGTTGATTGGATAACGCTGTCGCCGAAGGACCTTTTTGTAGGAAACGCTGGGAAGGTGGCGTTGCGCAAGGTCAATGAACTGAAGGTGGTTTTCGACGGGATCCACGAGCCGGAGGAATACGATAATATAGATGTTTCGCATGGACGTTTCCTGCAGCCCTGTGACATGGGCGACGCACAGCGCAATGCCGCCATCGTAGAGCGGACTATAGACTATATAAAAATGCATCCGCAGTGGCAATTGTCACTGCAGACGCATAAGATGGTGAATATTCCGTAGGAAGAGGAAAGGGGACTTTAACGTACGATCAGTTTCCTTACGATATTGTTGTTTTCATTGTCGGTTACGCGGAGAAAGTAGACTCCTTTGGCGAGGTGGGCGACATTGACTTTTTCCGTGCAATCCCCGTTGCAACTAAGTGTGCGATGGGTTATGACTCGTCCAGTAGCGTCGACCAGCGACAGTGTGATATCGCCGCAGAGGCCTGAGAGGCTGACGGTGGTCTGTCTGGAGGCTGGGTTGGGGCAGATGTCAACGCTGATGTCGCCATCGGCAATGTCAATGCTTTCCATTTGTTCGAAATATGCCACACGGCTGCAGTTGGAGTTGACAACGAATGAGTAGGGGTTGTCGGTAACGTTGTTGTCCCATCTCACAAAGCGGTATCCTGTGTTGGGAACGGCTGTAAGAGTAGCCGTGGAGCCTTTCTCGTAGGTGCCTCCGCCCGTAACATATCCCATGGCGTCGTCTGCGCTGGTGGCGGTAACCGTATAGTTTATTATGGTGAATACCGCGTTGATGGATGTTTCAGTGGATATAACGCCATTCCAGGTGTAGGATCCGTCGCTGTCGGGCTGCAGTGACGTAATGTAGTCAGTGTTGTTGACATAGATATGTGCCACTTCGGCGTTGGATGCCGGGATGAACTTGTATGAGGCGTTGAATCCTGCGGGGATGTTGTCGGAAGAGCCGCAGAGTTCACCTGTGGAGGCACCGGAATATGCGCGTTGGACGCTGCCGTTGCCGTTGCAGGTGAAAATGACATCGACGTAGGTTACGCCTTCGACGCTAATGTTGATATCGTCAACCATGACGTAAGTGTAATCGCTCGGTGAGTAATGACGGAAGGCGATTTGTAAGGTCTGTCCGGCATAGGACGAGAGGTCGGCATTGCGAAGATTCCAGTCGTCCCCGCTGTTGAAGTTGATTGACTGCAGTGGAGTCCAGCTAGTGCCGTTGGTGCTGACGAGCAGCTGGTATATCTGTCCGCTTCCCGATTCGGCATATATGAGGTCGTACCATGCGAGTGTAGCGGTGCCAGCAATGGGTATAGCGATCTGTGGCGATATCAGCCAATTGTAGGATGAGGTGTTGTCGAGCATTGAACCGAGAGACGCTGTCCCGTTATGGCTTACAGACCCGCCGCCTGTCCAGTAGTATTGTCTCCATTCGGTTCCGCCTGCGGAGTTGTAGTTGTCCCAGCAGATGATATCCTCGTTGGTCTCGAATCCCATGGTGTAGGGGAATGTGGTGATGGTTCCGCAATAAGTTACGGAGACCTGCAGTGTGTCTTTGATGACGATGCTTCCGCTTGTGGCTGTGGCAATGACGTTGTATGTGCCGGCATTGTTCCATGAAGTCGTTGCCGTCGTGCTGTAGGCGGTGGACGGTGAGGCACCCTGGAGGTTCCATGTCACGTTGTAGCCCGACTGTGTGACTGTCGCCGTGAATGTGTATTGTTCTCCGGCGCGGAGTTCCGTCGGTCCGCCGACAACTATGTCCGCGACAGCGGTGGTTTGCGATGTGACGCATTTAATCATCCAACTGTATACTAACGATGACGACAGCTGATGGAGCGGAGCCCAGGAGGTGCCGTTGGTGGAGGCCCAGTCGCTGTGATAGTCGCCAGTGTAATTGCATGCCGAGGCGGGATAGTTTATGCCGCTGTTGTGGAAAGTGACCCATAGGTGGCTATTGGGGCTTATAGCGAGGGGGGACGAGAGGACGCATTCGTTATAGGCGTTGGTGTTGCTGAGGGTGTAGGTCTGGCTGCGCAGCAAAGTTACGGGAAGGCTGTCGTTGCCACTATAGATATTGAGGGTATAGGAACCTGCCTCGTTGATATAGAGAAGCACTTTCTCGAGAGTGTTGTGGCCGGCGAGTTGAGCTGGTGTGAAGCTGATGCCCCAGTATAAGGAGCCGCCGGCGCCTACGTTGGTCACATGTGAGCTGTCGGCGCAGTATGAGAGCGTGTCGCCCTGATTGACGTTGGCGGGTCCTTGGAAGATGCCGCGAATCATGAAACTGTAATTCCAACTGCTTGCGATGGAGCCGAAACTGCTGCCCCACAGCAACGCGTCACTGTTTCCTGAGGAGTAGGAAAGGGAGGCGGGATATGCTACTCCATTGTTGTGGAAAGTTATCCAGATAGGCTGTGTCCCGTCGATTGTTACCGGCGACGACAGTGTTATGGTGCACCACTGGTCTTCGTCGCTGGCTGATGCGTTATAAGTGGATGTGTAGACACTGTTTGAGGTGCTGCCGGCATATACTGTAAGGTCGTAAGAGCCTGCCTCGGGAATAAACAACTGCACCTTGGTGAGGTTGTGTCCGTTTGTAAGCACCGAGGCGGGAAGTTTTATGCCCCAATAGGCGTCGTCGCTGTTGCTGCCTGTGCCAAACGACGTGAGCTGGTGGTTGCTTGAGTAGTAGAGTGTGTCACCAGAAAGGGGTTCGAATTCTGCTATCATAGTTATGTTGCCTCCTGTGGCGATAAATTGGCGTGGGTTGTACTTGTATCCGTCGCTCCATTCCACGAAACGGTAGCCGCTGTTGGCAGTGGCTTTGAGTGTTACGGTGTCGCCAAACAGTTTGGTCCCGCCACCGGTGACGCTTCCGTAGGCACTGTTGTTGGGTGTGGCTGTAATCACGCTGCCGCTGTTCCAGTTGCTGTTGGGCTGTATGCCAATGATGGCGCTGTTAGAGAGGTTGAATGTGTAGGTGCTGTTTCCACCGGTGCCGCCAGAGGCAGGGTTGAGGTAGCCTATGGTGTAGTAGCCGTCGCACCATCCGCCCCATCCCCAGTTGAAGTGGAACTGGCCTGTTGAACTGTTGTAGCCATCACAGACGAAAGCGTGTCCCCCAGACGGATCGTATCCGGTGTAGATGACCGGACGGTTGTTGTCGAGTTCGTTGCGCAACAATGATGCCCACTGCTCTTCGGTGTAGTCCTCCAAATGGATGCTATGGAGGGCGGGACTATATTTGAAATAGGTTACAAGGGCGTTCTCGGCCGAGGGATAGTCGATGTAGCCATGGTTGGTTGTCGCCGCACTGCTGCCGCCTACGCCATAGTTCATCTCGACGGCCACTCCTACATGGAACATCAAGGTGCCAACAGCGTTCAGTTGCGCCGTGGTGCTTGAAGAGCTGAGAGCGTTAGGCATGTTGGCCCAGTTATATGTTGTGTTCCCGAAATTGGCCGACAGGGTGCCGAAGTCGTTGGTGTAGTAGCTGTGGGAGCCATATCCTGTGGTAGGATGGTTCCAGTATTTCATCACTTGGGCTGTGGCTGTGGCTGTGCAACCTGTTACAGCGTTGGCTTCCTCGTCGGAGTCGTAAGGACAAAGGTTGTTGTAGTAAGGACTTTGGTTCCAAGTGGTTTGCAGCAGCGGTCCGACAATAGTTTTCGATCCTTCAGCCGCTTCGCCATTGAGCAGCCGCTCCCATTCGGCGGCAACGATATCGGTCTGTTTGTCGGCTGAAAACGGTGATGATGAGTTAGAGCGCTGAAAGCTCTTATAGTATGCAATTTGGTCTTCATAGCTCTGAAGCCACAGGCGGATGTTGATGGGCATCATCTCGACCTCGAAACTGTTTGAGAGCGAGTAGGCGAGTATGGGTCTCACACAGTCGTCGCCCGCGACGATGACAAAACCATTTTCGGAAGTGAAAAGGTAGAACTCGTTGAACGGCAATTGCGACGAAATATCGTTGAGGGTGCCGATTTCGGTTCTGGACTGTGCTGACAAGAACGTTGTAGCGACACGAAGCGCCGTATTGGCATCAACCGGCTTGGCAGAGGTCTGGAAAACGGCCAACAATGCCAAAAGCAAAATGATAATGTTTTTTTTCATGTTATTATTAGGTATTTATTCTTTAATATCAAGTTGTTATTTGTGTTTTACAATTGATGGTGAATGTTTTGTTGTTTTGCAAATATATGAATTATTTCTGAATGGTTACCGTGTGACATTTTGTCAGTTTGTGCTTCTTGGCGTAGTTATTGATGTGAAATATTTTCAGAAAGGAATATTAAACTATGAATTTGAACAACTTCACAATCAAAGCACAGGAATCTGTGCAGAAAGCCGCCGAGATTGCCCAGGCACATCAGCATCCAAGTATCGACACGGTTCATCTGCTCAAAGGCATGTTGAGCGAGGATGAGAATGTGACACCATACTTGTTGAAGAAGATGGATGTCAATGTGGCGAGGGTGTCGCAGACTCTCGACGCACAACTGCAGTCGTTGCCACGTGTAAGTGGAGGCAGCCAATATGCCAGCAACGACCTCAAAAATGCATTGATAAAGGCACAGCAGACAGCTACCGAGATGAACGACGAGTTCGTTTCGGTTGAGCATTTGCTGCTGGCGTTGCTTGCTGGTCGCGATAATACTGCTCGTCTGCTTAAAGACGCGGGAGCCACCGAGAAGGGGTTGAAAGCGGCAATCGCCGATTTGAGAAAGGGCAGCAAGGTTGGCAGTCAGACCGCCGAGGACACCTTCAACGCGTTGAACAAATATGCCCGAAATCTTAACCAGCTGGCCCAAAGTGGCAAGCTTGATCCTGTGATTGGACGTGACGACGAGATACGCCGTGTGCTTCAGATACTGAGTCGGCGCACGAAGAACAATCCTATCCTTATAGGCGAGCCCGGTGTGGGCAAGACAGCCATAGCGGAAGGCATAGCGCACCGTATCGTTAGTGGCGACGTGCCTGAGAACCTGAAATCAAAGACCCTCTATTCGCTCGACATGGGTGCTCTGATAGCGGGAGCCAAATACAAAGGCGAGTTTGAGGAGAGGCTGAAGAGTGTGATTCGTGAAATCAACGAGTCGGATGGAGAGATAATACTTTTTATCGACGAAATCCATACTCTTGTTGGAGCCGGAGGAGGAGAGGGGGCAATGGACGCCGCCAACATACTCAAGCCCGCATTGGCACGTGGAGAGTTGCGGGCCATTGGAGCCACGACGTTGACTGAGTATCAGAAGTATTTTGAGAAAGACAAGGCTTTGGAGCGTCGTTTCCAGAGTGTGCTTATCGACGAGCCCGATGTGGCCGACACAATTTCGATACTACGTGGTTTGAAGGAACGTTACGAGGTACACCACAAGGTGCGTATAAAGGATGAGGCCATTATCGCTGCGGCTGAACTCAGCAACCGCTATATCAGCGACCGTTTTCTGCCCGACAAAGCCATAGACTTGATAGATGAAGCTTCTGCGAAACTGCGTATGGAGATAGACTCTGTGCCTGAGGAGCTCGATGAAATTGAGCGTAAGATTCGACAGCTTGAGATAGAACGCGAGGCCATCAGTCGCGAGAACTCGCAGCCTGGTAGTCTGCGCAGCGACGAGGTACAAGCCAACAGCGACAAACTACACCGTATCGGACAGGAAATAAGCGAACTTTCGGAGCAGCGCGATCAGATGAAGGCTCGTTGGCAGAACGAGAAAAGCATTGTCGAGGCAATACAGGCCGAGGTCAAGAATATAGAGAGTTACAAGTTCGAGGCCGAGCAGGCAGAGCGGCAAGGTGACTACGGCAAAGTTGCCGAGTTAAGATACGGCCGAATAAAGGAAGCCGAGAAGAATGTCGACGACCTCAAGCTACAGTTAAGGACGATGCAGGCCGACAAGGCATTGATAAACGAGGAGGTGGACAGCGAGCAGATAGCCGAGGTGGTGAGCAAGTGGACAGGCATCCCTGTCACTAAGATGATGCAGAGCGAGCGTGAGAAACTGCTCCATTTGGAGGAGGAGCTCCACAAGCGTGTTGTCGGTCAGGACGAGGCGATTGAGACCATCGCCAACGCCATACGCAGAAGCCGCACAGGACTCAGCGACGGCAGAAGACCTATCGGCAGTTTTATCTTCCTTGGAACCACCGGAGTTGGTAAGACCGAGTTGGCGAAGGCTTTGGCAGAGGTATTGTTCGACGACGAGGATATGATGGTGCGTATAGATATGAGCGAGTATCAGGAGCGTCACAGCGTTAGCCGTCTGATAGGAGCGCCTCCGGGATATGTTGGATACGACGAGAGCGGTCAGCTTACAGAGGCTGTGCGCCGCAAACCATACAGCATAGTCCTTTTTGACGAGATTGAGAAAGCCCATCCCGACGTGTTCAATATCCTGCTTCAGGTGCTTGAGGACGGCAGGTTGACCGACAACAAGGGCCGTGTGGCCGACTTCAAGAACACCATCATAATCATGACTTCCAACATGGGCAGCAACATCATACATGAGCGTATGAGTGATGCGATGAACATCAACGACTATACCCTTGAGAAAACCAAAGAGGAGGTTATGGAGTTGTTGAAGCAGAACATGAGGCCTGAGTTTTTGAACCGTATCGACGAGATTATAATGTTCCGTCCGCTCAGCAAGAAACAAATTCGCGATGTCGTGCGTATTCAGCTCAACGCTGTTGCTAAGATGCTCGAGAAGAACGAGATTCTTATCAGTGCCACCGACGAGGCTGTGAACCATCTTGCCGACATAGGCTATGATCCCGCCATGGGTGCACGACCGGTGAAACGAGTGATACAGCGTCAGATCCTCAACGAACTGTCACGCCAGATACTTGAGGAGAAAGTCCGCACAGGTGAGGATATTATAATCGATGTGATCGACGACCAGTTTGTGTTCTATAATTCGTCAAAAAGCTGAGCGTAGAGAAAGTACACTTCAGAACAGAGGGTGCTCCAAAAAATATGGGGCACCCTTTTTAATTTTTTTATAATCCCCTTTCTCCCCTTAAAGAAACTATGTTTTCTTATCCGAGTAGGAAAGGGGAGATGATGTTTTGGTAACGGTCGGTGTAGGTATTGTCGCTGTTACGTAAGATGATATCGTTTTCTGCGGTTTGTGTTTTATCGTCGGAGTATTTGTTAGTTTTGAACTGCAGGACTATCCGTTTCGGAGTGTCGGTGGCGTGGTTGTGTATCGCAATGCTTGAAAAGCATCGTAGACCGTTGGTTGAAGCGTGGGATATTACACGTGAGGACTCGGAAAAGGGTATGATTATCGCGATACATCCGTATGGAGAAAGGATGGAGAAAGAGTCTTTGAACAGTTGCTCAATAGGGAGAGTGTCGTCGTGACGCGCTATGCGCTTGCGGGGGTCGTTGTTGCGGAGCGAGTTTGAAAAGTATGGAGGATTGGATATGACGAGGTCGTACCCTTTGTTGTTTAGGGAGAACTGTTGCAGGCTGCTGTGGAATACGTTGAGCCTGTCGCTCCAGGGCGAATTGTTGAAGTTGCGCCGTGCGACCTCGACTGTTTTGCCGTCGATATCGATGGCGTCGATTCGCGCGTTTGGGAATCGTTGCGCCATCATCAGGGCTAGGATGCCGCATCCTGTGCCAATATCGAGTATTCGCAGAGGAACGTATGATGGCGTCGCCAGAGCTCCAAGTAGCAGGGCGTCGGTGCCTACCTTCATGGTAGCGTCGGTATCGTCAATTGAGAATTGCTTAAAGTGGAACACGTCGCTTTGCTTAAAAGGTTTATAGGTGTTGCTTTGTTGTATAAGTTTATGGGGGGCGGGATTTTGACTGGACTGATACAAAAAAAGCTGCCACAAACCTTGCGGCAGCTTTTTTTGTATCAGTGTTATAGAATTACTTCTTCACGTCTTTTGAGGCGTTGTAGAAGATTTTGAGAGCGCTTGAATTACGGAGTTCCTGTTTGATGTCGCTTATCACACCCATTTTGACTTTACCGTCGGCTTTGATTGCGAAGGTGATCAGTTTGCTTTCCTCTTCGGAACGTGCGTTCTTTTCAAGTTCCACAAACTGGCGTATGTCGACGACGTCGGCAATCTGGTCGTTGAGCTGAATACGCGGCTCAGTACCATATTTTGCCGTATAAGCATCTTGCGGAACGCCGATGTTGATATAGCTTACCAGGCTTTTCTTCTCAAGTTTGGTTACCTCAGAGCCTTTTGGCGGCGTGATTTTCACAAAGAGTGAGCTTTCACGCATAGTGGTGATAACCATGAAGAAGAACAGGAGCATAAAGATAATGTCGGACATCGATCCCATGTTGAGGGCAGGTGTACCTTTGTCATTTTTTTGTTTAAATCGTGCCATTATTTTGTTCCTCCTGTATTTTTGGGCTCAGCCTCGGAGATAGCGACAGGTATAGCCTTGTCGATAGCATCCTTGTGTTCCTGGTCTAAGTCTTTGTAAGGTCTACTAAATTTCTCACGCGAGAGTTCGTCACGCATCTCGTTGATGGCGGCGGTGAGTTCGTTTTGCACCTTGAAGTAGGTGTCGTACGAAGTACCACGGTCGTTTTGCAACGAGATAACACCTTTCGATACACGGTATCTGCCGATGAGATTGATGTCAATTTCTTCCTTCTGCGGCAGGTCGTCGCGATCCAAGGGATTACCCAAGAATTCTTTTGCGCGTTCCTTCAGCAAGCTGATGTCACCGACTTCCTTGTTGAAAAGGATACGGTCGTTGCGGTTGATTTTGACTTGGAAGATGTTACGTTCACGAACTTCTGGCGGAGTGAAGTCCGGCGGCAGCGGTGGCGGCAAACGCCGGGCGATACCCATATCTGTGTTGATGTTGGAGACCATCAGGAAGAAGGCCAGCAACAGGAACGAGATATCGGACATCGAGCTTGTATTCAAGCCAGGAGTTGATTTCTTGCTCATAGTGATACTTACTTTTTAAATGATTTAGAAATAATAGACCAAAGTAACATTACCACTGCGCCACCTACGGTGAAATAGGTCATATAGCAGGCGATAGCGATAAGTTTTGCGGTCTTTTCAGTGGATTCGTAGCGCAGCAGCATTTCCTGCGGCATTGTGTCGCCAATAGCCAGCAGAATAGATGCAACGATGACCACTATGATTGCTCCAGCGAAGATTATTGTCTTTTTAGGCTTGTCTTTGAGGCTGATAACGCCGTAGAAAAGCCAGATGATGAGACTCAGCGCAACGTAGCAAATCAGTACCCAGAAGGCCACGTCGAATGCCCAGCCAAAGGTTTTCTGGTTGGCAGCAAACAGAATGGCGAGAATGGATACGACGACGGCTACAGCGAGACTGCACCACATTAATATTTTTCTCGTTTTTTCTTGCATAATATTAAAGTTTATTAGTTTAAAAAGATTAATAGTTTAGGGTGTTGTTTCGACAACCCTTTTTATTATTCAATGCAAGAAATTATTTCTTGTTCTTGACGAGGATGTCCATAAAGGTAATGGAACCATCTTCCATCTGAGAGACGAGACTTTCGATTTTAGTAAGGAGATAATTGTAGAAAATCTGAAGAATAATAGC
>JAEEGL016154444.1_pt1 | contig 13653 bp, 12 predicted proteins | sample 9134231 | NCBI WGS metagenome assembly JAEEGL01 (sample SAMN16246548, study PRJNA631951) | gut metagenome | biome: gut microbiome; feature: rumen; material: fiber-attached | host: Bos | place: Iran: Karaj | collected 2018-10
AGGCGGCCGCCGTTGATGGAGGCGGCGTGCTCGCCGGTGGCGAGTCCCTTGCCGCCGGCCTCGACGCCGACGAGCTTCACCTCCTTGTCGTCCATGAAGCCGGCGAAGAGGCCGATTGCGTTGGAGCCGCCGCCGACGCAGGCAATCGCCTGGTCGGGCAGGCGGCCGTACTTGTCGAGGCACTGGCGACGCGCCTCCCTGCCGATGCCGGACTGGAAGTCCTTCACCATCTCGGGATAGGGATAGGGGCCGGCCGCGGTGCCGATCACGTAGAACGTGTCGTCGCAGTTCGTGACCCAGTCGCGCAGCGCCTCGTTCATCGCGTCCTTCAAGGTGGCGCTGCCCTCCTCGATCGCGTGCACGGTGGCGCCGAGCATCTTCATCCGCTCGACGTTCGGCGACTGGCGCTCCACGTCGATTGCGCCCATGTAGACTTCGCACGGCATCCCGAGAAGGGCGGCCACGGTAGCGGTGGCGACGCCGTGCATCCCGGCGCCCGTCTCGGCTATGAGCCGCCGCTTGCCCATCCGCCGCGCAAGAAGCGCCTGCCCGATGGTGTTGTTCACCTTGTGCGCGCCCGTGTGGTTCAGGTCTTCGCGCTTGAGCACGATCATCGCGCCGCCAAGATGCCCGGAGAGCCTCTTGGCGCAGGTAATCGGCGATTCGCGCCCGACGTAGTCGTGCAGTATTTCGTCGAACTCGCGCTGGAACGCGGGGTCGGCCTTCGCCGCCTCGTAGGCGGTTTCCAGTTCCTTGAGCGGCGCCATCAGCGTTTCCGCGACGTACTGCCCGCCAAACTTTCCGTAGTGTGTTTTCATTGGTTAGGTAGTTAGGTGGTTGGGAGTAGTTCCTTAAGTTTTTCTCCTGGGTGTTCGGCGCGCATAAGGGCGGTGCCGACGAGAAAGCCGTTTGCGCCTGCGCCTTTTGCCCGCGCAACTGCCTCCGCCGTGTGCATGCCGCTTTCCGCTATCCTGACGCAGCCTTCTGGGATTTCGCCGACAAGGCGCTCGAGAAGCGAGACGTCGGTCGCGAAGTCCCTGAGATTCCTGCAGTTTACGCCTATGACATTTGCGCCGCACATGACGGCTCGCGAAATCTCCTCCGCGTCATGCGTCTCTACAAGCGCCTCCATCCCGAGCGAACGCGTGAACCCGAGCAGGTCGGAAAGCGCCGCGTCGTCCAGGACCGCCGCGATTAGGAGAACCGCATCGGCTCCGGCCGCCCGCGCCGCCGCTATCTGGTAGCGCGTCGAGAGGAAGTCCTTGTAGAGAAGGGGGAGGTCCACGACTTTCCTGACTGCCGCGAGATAGTCTTCGTTGCCTAGAAAGCGGTGCGGCTCGCAAAGGACTGATAGCGCCGCCGCGCCAGCGTCCGCAAGTTCGCGCGCAAGTTCCAGCGGGCGGAAGTCTTCGCGTATCATCCCTTCGCTCGGGCTTGCCCGCTTCAATTCCGCTATGATGCGGCTGGGTAGCCGGGTGGCGGTGAATGCCGCGGCGAAATCATGCGCCGGCGCGGCGCCTTTGGCGCGGCGCACCATCTCGTCAAGCGGGATTTCGCGTTCGCGCCTTTCCGCGTCTGCGCGGCGCATTTCCGTAAGCTCCGCAAGTATGTCGTTTGCGCTCATGCGTATGCCCCGAGGAATGTGAAGCTTTCAATCTCCGGGTCCTGCGAAAGCTCGGAGAGAAGCCCGAGCACCGCCGGATTCGCCGGAGACGACTCGAACTCGAACGTGAAGCGGAACTCGAAGTCCATTCCCGGTATCGGGCGCGACTCGAGCTTCGTGAGGTTCACGCCGGATGCGGCGAACTTCGAGATGATCGCGCTTAGCGACCCGGGCCTGTGCGGCAGGCTCAGCATCACGCTGAACTTGTCGGCGTCTGGCGTTATCTCGAGGTTGCGCGAAATGCAGATGAAGCGCGTGTAGTTGAACGCGGTGTTCGATACCCTTTCCTCCAGTATGTCGAGCCCGTACAGCTCGGCGCAGGAGCGCGACGCGATCACGGCCAGGTCCATATCCCCGCCCTCGGCGAGCCTCTTTGCCGCGATTGCCGTGTTTTCGTCTGGCAGCGCGCGCATCTCGGGGTGGGCCTTGAGGAACTCAGAGCACTGCGCGAGGGCGTGCGGGTGGCTCGAGACGCGCCGGATGCCGGCCATCTTGGCGCCGCGCCGCCCGAGAAGGGCGTGATCGACCTTCACGCGCACGGAGCGCACGATGTGGAACGAGTGGCGCACCATGAGGTCGTACACCTGCGCGACCGACCCTGCGGCGGAGTTCTCGATGGGCAGTATCCCGTACGGGCAAAGCCCTTTTTCCACCGCCTCGAACACGCCCTCGAAGCCGGAGAAGAAGAGTATCGTCGGAACCGGGAACATGAGCGACGTCGCCTTCTGCGCGTACGAGCCTTCCGTGCCAGGGCAGGCGACCACTGCCTGCGACGGGAATTCCTTTGCCTCGGAGACCGCCTGCCGAATGGCCTTGACCACCGGCGCGTCGCCTCTTAGGAGCGAGCGCCGCCGCGCCCCGGCGATGCCGAAGACTGTCGAGAAGAGCGAAAGGGCGCCGCGCTCGAATTCCGGGCCGACTGCCTTCGCCACGCGCGCAAGCGTAGCCCGCTCCTCCGCAGGCGTCTCCACTTGGGCGAGTTCCATCCGCTCCTTGAAGAGCTGCGCGATCTCGTCGTCGATTTCGTCGATTCTCTTTTTCATCATGTCCTCCGTTTACTGCTTTGCCGCCTCGACAAGCGCAGCGAGCTTTGCCGCCGCCCTGCCGGAGTCAATTGATTCGACTGCGAGCGCGATGGCTTCCCTGTAGTCCTTCGCCCTGCCGCCCACAAGTATCGCCGCCGCCGCGTTTTCCACGGCCGCCGCCCTGTACGCTCCCCTGATGGAGCCGTCGAGGACGCCCGCGAGCAGCTTCGCGTTGGCCTCGGCGTCGCCGCCCTTGATGTCCGCAAGGGTGTAGCGCTCGCCGTATTCCGCGCCCGCGTCGAGAAGGGAGTTCCGCACCGCGCCGTTCTCGAGCGACGAGACGAACGTGAACCCGCCGGGGCTTATCTCGTCTACGCCGCCGTCGCCCGCGACGACCATCGTGCGCACCGAGCCGAGCCGCCTGAACGCCTCCGAGAACGCCATCGCGACATGCTCGTCCGGAACGCCGATCACCTGCCTTTTCGCGTTCGCGGGGTTGGTGAGCGGGCCGATGAGGTTGAACACGGTCCTGAAGCCGAGGGTGCGGCGGACAGGCGCCGCGAAGCGCATGGCCGGGTGCAGCGCCTTCGCGAAGAGGAATCCGACGCCTATCTCGCGGATGCACCTCGCGACTACGTCCGTGGACGCCGAGAGGTTGTAGCCGAGCGCGGCGAGAACGTCCGCCGAGCCGCATTTCGACGTTGAGGCGACGTTGCCGTGCTTGGCTATGGTGACGCCCGCGCCTGCCGCGACGAACGCCGCCGTCGTGGAGACGTTGAACGTGCCCGTGCCGTCGCCGCCAGTGCCCACGATGTCGACCGCGTCGACGTCGCCGATGTCGACCCTCGCCCCCGCGTTGCGCATCGCCCTGGCCGCGCCTGTCAGCGCGTCCGCCGTGACGGGAAGCCTCACAAGCGCCGTCAGGAACGCCGCAAGCTCCGCCTCTACGACTTCCCCGGCCATGACCGCCGAGAAGAACCCCTCGCATTCGTCCTCGCCCGGCGTCGTGCCTGCGAGCGCGCGCATGAGGATGTCGTGCCTCTGCGAGGTGGTGGCGCATTTCCGCGGATGCCTGCCCGTTGCGGTTTCGAGGAAGTTCGCAAACTGCCTTTCGCCTGCCTTCGTGCCTATCGACTCAGGGTGGTACTGCAGCGACTCGATGGGGAGGGTCTTGTGCCTGAGGCCCATGATCTCGCCGTCCTCGCTTTCGGCGGAGACTTCGAGGCAGTCCGGGAGCGAGGCCCTGTCCACCGCGAGAGAATGGTAGCGCATCGCCTCGAAGCCCTGGTCAAGGCCGGCGAAGAGGCCCTTGCCGTCGTGGCGTATGCGGCTTGTCTTCCCGTGCATGATGCGCTTGGCGCGCACTATCCTGCCGCCGAACGCCTGCGCTATCGACTGGTGGCCGAGGCAGATGCCGAGAATCGGGATCTTGCCCGCGAACTCCCTTATGGCCGCGAGCGAGACCCCGGCGGAGTCGGGGTTGCCCGGGCCGGGCGAGATAACGAGCGCCTGCGGCGCAAGCTCGGCGATTCCCTTCGTGTCGATCTTGTCGTTCCGCACGACCTTCACGTCTGCGCCGAGCCCGGCGAGCGCGTGCACTACGTTGTACGTGAAGGAGTCGTAGTTGTCGATCATGAGTATCATTGCAGTTCCTCCGCGAACTTGACGGCCTCGAACACGGCCTTTGACTTGTTGATCGTCTCCTCGTATTCCCTGTCAGGGTCGGAGTCGGCGACGATGCCGGCGCCCGCACGCATGACGATCGAGACGCCTTCCTTCACGAGCGTGCGTATTACTATCGCGAAGTCCATGTCGCCCGTGTAGGAGAAGTATCCTGCCGCTCCTCCGTATATCCCGCGCGGCGAATGCTCGTATTCGGCGATAAGCTCCATCGCCCGCACCTTCGGCGCGCCGGTGAGCGTGCCGGCGGGGAACGCCGCCTTCAGGAGGTCGAACGCGTCGAAGCCCTTTTCGAGCGTGCCCGTCACGTTGCTTACGAGGTGCATGACGTGCGAATAGCGCTCGACGTGCGCGAAGCCCGACACCTTCACGCTGCCTGTGCGGCAGACGCGGCCGAGGTCGTTGCGCCCGAGGTCCACCAGCATCACGTGCTCCGCGTTCTCCTTTTCGTCGCCCCTTAATTCGCGCTCGAGCGCGGCGTCTTCCGCGTCGGTTTCGCCGCGCGGGCGCGTTCCCGCGATGGGGGCGGTGGAGGCGGTCTCGCCCGAGAGCTTCACCAGCTCCTCGGGCGACGAGCCGATGAGCGTCTTCGCGCCGATGCGCATGAAGAAGTTGTATGGCGAGGGGTTGATCATGCGAAGCGCCCTGTACAGCGAAAGCCCCGACACGTGGCTCCTGGCGGTGAACTTCTGCGAGGGGACGATCTGGATGACCTCGCCCGACGCTATCGCCTCCTTGCACTTCGCCACGAGCTCGCGGAACTCCCCGCGCGTCATCTCGGGCCGGAACTCCTGGCGCTCAACGGCTTCGGCCCTGCCTGCGCGCGCACCGCGCTCGATCGTCCTCGCGATAGACTCCGCGCTCAGCATCTTCGCGTAGATGCGGTCGATGTCGTCCATCGCCGCCCTGTATGCGCCCGCGCGCGACGGGTCGGCGACGACGACCACGGTCACCGTCCCGCGTACGTTGTCGAACACGAGGAACTTGTCGCAGACGAGAAACGCCATGGCGGGCGTTCCATTCTCGCGCTCCAGCCGGACCTTCGGCTCGAAGAGGCGCACCGCGTCGTACGCGACGTAGCCGACTGCCCCTCCCTGGAACGACGGCAGCTCTGGCGCGGGTTCGCACTTTGCGGCCCTGAACGACTGCTTGAGCTCTTCAAGCGCGCCTTCGCCCTCGATGCGGCCGGAGGGCTCGATGCCGAGAAACGAGTAGCGCCCGCGCGACTCGCCGCCCGCCACGCTTTCAAGGAGGAACGCCTCCTCGTCGTCGTCGAGGCGCGAAAGGGCGGCGACGGGCGTCTCGCGGTCGGCGAGAAACTCCCTGAACACCGCCACGCGGGCGGATGTCCCGGCGCGTCGCCTGAATTCCTCTTCTGTCAGCATTTTCATTTTCGTGTTTCCTTGTATGTCGTTGAAGTTGTTCCTGCCGTATAAAACAAGCCGGGCCGATTCTCTTTCTGAGATTCGGCCCGGAGTTTCCCTTGCTGGCGGATGCTTTTGGCGACTATGCCGAAAAGCGCGCTGCGAGACCGAATCCGCAGCGACGCCACCAGCACGCGCTAAAGTATCCTTTGTTGTTCATTGCCGCGTATTGTATCATAATCGCTGCGCAATGGCAAGCGAATAGTTTTCCTCGGGCATTCGGGGTGCCGCGCCGCTAGTGCAGGGAGCGCCGGGCCTCTGCCATCACGTCCGCTATCTTCACTGGCGCGCCGCCAGCCTTCTTCGACTTCGCCGCGGCCTCGAGAAACGCGTAGATCTCCAGCGTCTCCTCCGGCGTGACCGGCGGTTCGCCCGTCTTGAAGAACTTCAGTATCTCGACTAGCAGCGGCTTGTAGCCCTCGTACGTTCCCATGTCGACCGGCGCCTTTTTATACGGGAAGATCACCCCGCCGTGCGCCGCGCCTCTCTTTTTGTAGCTCATCGCGCGCATTGTGCCGATGCGCCCGTCTTCCCATGTGCCGACGGCAAGGTCTTCCGTGTCGCCGCCGGTGCAGCGCACCTCAACGCATCCAGTGCCCATTATCGCGAACAGCGGCTCCGCGCCGTGTATCGCATACCAGAAGAACTCGCTCTGCGTGGGCTCGAGCTCGTTCGGCGTCCAGCATGAGGCGCCGCGAATCTTGCCGAACTCGCCGTTGTGCGCGGAATTCACCTTCTTCACGTACCTGAGCGCGGACGAGCAGAACCACGGGACGCCGGCTTCCCTGCCGGCGTCGGCGATGCGGATTGCGTCGGCGAGCGACGCTGCGACCGGCTTGTCGATGAAGACGCGCTTGCCGCTCCTGAAGACCTGAAGCGCCTGCTCGAAGTGTGGCCGTCCGTCGCACGTCTCGAGCAGCACCGCGTCGACTTCGCCGAGCAGGTCTGCGATCGTCGGCACCATCTTCACCCCCATCGACTCCAGGTGCGAGATTATCTTCGCGTACCGGTTGGTTGAGCTCCTGATGTCGCGCGAGCCCCACTTGTACGCCGCGGTCACGCGGAATCCCGCGCAGTCGGGATCCTTCTTCACGTTCATGAGTTCTGTGAACGCCTCGGCGTGCTCGGTATCGCAGCCGATGATGCCGATGCGCATGTCGGCGTTTGCCGCGACGCATGCGGCCAGCGCGGCCGCGAACAGTATGTGCTTCATGTCTGTCTCCTTTTGTGTTTTGAACCGGAAGGTATTATACCATACGCCGGCATGTGAAATCCACAGAAAAGCGAGACGGAATTTCCGTGGAAAATTTTTTTGAAAAAATCTCTTGCATATTTTTACGAAATTAGATATCATACGAAGCAGAAGCCGAGGATGTTGCGTTCGAACGAGCGTGCCTACGGGTTCTAACTAAGTAAAGGATCAAGACATGGCCACCAAGAAGGTTGCTAAGAAGCCCGCTGCGAAGAAGGTCGCTGCGAAGAAGCCCGCCGCCAAGAAGGCGTGCTGCAAGAAGGCGTGCGCGAAGAAGCCCGCCGCCAAGAAGGCCGCGAAGAAGCCGGCGAAGAAGGCCGCGAAGAAGGCCGCGAAGAAGTAAGTCCCCGCGGTTCCCAAGACCGCAACGGCGCGTCGGTTCTGAAAGCCGGCGCGCCATTTTTTTCAAATGGCGTCGACACTCGAGAGATACGGCTACAGGGGCGAAGACGTGCGCGAGGTCGCGCGCGTCGTGAGCTCGCACGGCGACTACTACCATCTCGTCTGCAACGAGGCGGAGGGCGAGCTCATTGCACGCAAGAAGAAGTCGTGCTTCCTGAACGACGAGACGAAGCCGGTCACGGGCGACTTCGTGCGCTTCGCGCACAACCCGTCGGGCGAGAGCTTCATCACGTACGTGCTGCCGCGCTTCTCCGTCTTCGAGCGGAGGGATCCATCTGCGCGCCGCAAGTCGCAGACGCTCGCCGTGAACTTCGACGCGCTTTTCATAATGACCGGGCTAGACGGCGACTTCTCGCTGCCGAGGCTGAAGAGATACCTTCAGCTCGCATCCGGCATCGGCAAGGCGGAGGCCGTCGTGGTGCTCACCAAGTGCGACATCGCCGACCCGCCGGCGGAAGCCGCCACCCTCGGCTGCAGGACGATCGCAATCTCGAGCGTCACGGGGAAAGGGCTTGACGAGGTGCGCGAGTTCGTCATGCCAGGCAGGACCGTCGCGATGGTCGGGAGCTCCGGCGTAGGAAAGTCGACTCTCCTCAATGCCCTCGCGGGCGAGGAGTGGGCGGCGACGCGCGAGACGCAGAGCTGGAGCGGGCGGGGCCGGCACACGACGACGAGCCGCGAGCTTGTGATGCTGCCCGACGGGTCGATGGTCGTTGACACGCCCGGAATCCGCGAGATAGGAATTGTCGGCGAGAGGGACGTGCAGCTCGCCAAGGGAACGTCAACCCATCGATTCAGGATGAAATAGAAATGGCGGAAACGGTCAAGATGTCATTCCCCGGGTTCGTGGACGTGCATGTGCACTTCCGCGACCCTGGCGTTCCAGAGGCGGAGACGACGGCGTCTGGCCTCGAGGCGGCGCGGCGCGGCGGATTTGCCGCAGTCGTGACGATGCCCAACACGGTCCCCGCCTGCGATTCGCCAAGGTGGATTGACTACCAGCTTAAGGCCGCGCGCAGCGCGGAGACGCTGCTTCTTCCGTCTGCATGCATTACGAAGGGGCGGCTTGGCCGCGAAGTTGCGGACCTTGAGGCGCTTGCCGAGGCGGGCGCGGCGTTCTTCACCGACGACGGCTCGTATGTCTCAGACGACAGGGTCATGGAGGAGGCGATGCGCCGTGCCGCCGCGCTTGGCATGTGCATCTGCGAGCACGCGATGGACCCGAAGGAAGTCAAGGATGGCGTAATCCGCGACTGCCACCTTGCGCGGATCAACCATCTGCCAGTCGTTCCCGCTTCCGCCGAGGCGGTTGCCATTCGCCGCGACCTTGCAGTCTGCCGCGTGACGGGGTGCCGTCTCCACATCCAGCACATTTCAACTGCCGAGGGCGTTGCGCTCGTTCGCGACGCGCAGAAAGAAGGGCTCCCCGTCACTGCAGAGGCGACGCCGCACCATCTCCTTTTTTCGTGCGAGGAGATTGGGTGCGACGACGCGAACTACAAGATGGCGCCGCCTCTCGGAAATGGCGAAGACCGCGCAGAGCTTCGCCGCGCCGTGAAGGACGGCGTTCTCATGTTCGCGACCGACCACGCGCCGCACCCTGCGGCGAAGAAGTCGCTTGGGTTCGCGGGAAGCGCGAATGGCATCATCGGGCTTGAAGCGGCGATACCGCTTACGTGGATGGCGATGGTGGAGGGCGAGGGGATGTCGCCCGACGCCTGGGCGCAGGCATGGTGGAAGATGCCGCGCAGGATTCTCTCCCCGCGCGCGGCCGCCCGTCTCGACAGTGCGCATGAGACCGCGATTGAAGTCGGCGCGAGGCGTGTCATCGAGGCTGCGAAGTTCGCCTCTCTCTCTCGCAACTGCCCGTATGGCGGAATGGAGTCCGTCTGCTGGCCCGTGTTCGGCATATGAAGGTCGACAGGTCCATATTGCCGCCGGGGAGGATTGGGCTTGCCGTTAGCGGCGGGTCGGATTCCGTTGCGCTTGCGTTTCTCCTCACGAAGGGCGGCACGAAGAGGAACGCAGCCGAGAGGTTCGTCGTCCTGCACGTCGACCACGGGCTCAGGAAGGAGTCGAAGGAGGAGTTCGCCTTCGTTCGCTCCCTCGCCAAGAGGCTCGGGGTGCCGTTCAAGGGAATACACGCGAACGTCGTCCGCAGAAACGGCGAGTCGATGGAGATGGCGGCGCGCCGCGTGCGGCTTAAGTTCTTTTCGGAATGCATGAAGAACCTCTCGCTCGACGCGATCGCGACAGGCCACCACATGGACGACGTCGCCGAGACATTCCTCATGCGGTTGAAGCGCGTCTCGCTCGCGAACATCCGCGAGACGAGCGTCGTGGGCGACATCCGCTTCGTGCGCCCGCTTCTCGGGTGCCGCGACGCCGAGCTCAAGGCCTACCTCAGGAAGTTCGGCGAGGAATGGCGCGAGGACGCCTCCAACGACGACACGACGATAGAGCGCAACAAGGTGCGCCACGAGGTGCTGCCGTACCTCGAGAGGAATCTCGACCCGAACATCGTAGGCCACCTCTACAGGATATCCAGGATATGCGAGGGGAGCAGGGGGAAATGACGGCGGGGAAATGCTGCCTCACGGTCGCGGGGTCGGACTCCGGCGGCAACGCCGGCATCCAGGCCGACCTCAGGGTATTCGGCGACTACGGCCTCCACGGATGCACGGCGATAGCCGCGCTCACCGCGCAGAACCCGTTCGGCGTCTACGCCGTGCACCCGCTCCCGGCGGAGTTTGTCGCCGCGGAACTTGACGCCGTCCTTGGCGCATATTCGGTTGCCGCGCTCAAGACGGGCATGATGGCCGGGCCCGACTCGATAGCCGCCGTCGCAGAGCGGCTTGCGGCGAGGCCGGAGATTGCGAAGGTGATAGACCCCGTGATGATCGCCACGAGCGGGGCGCGGCTCGTTGACGGCGATTCGGTCGAGGCCGTGAAGCGGCTGCTGCTGCCGCTTGCGACGGTCGCCACTCCGAACATCCCAGAGGCCGAGGCCCTTTGCTCGGTGGCGGCGGGCGACGGCTCGCCTGCCTGGGCCGCGGAGCTCGCAAGGCGCATGCACGGCACCTACGGGTGCTGCGTGCTCGTGAAGGGCGGCCATGGCGACGGGGAGCTTGCGGTGGACGTCCTTTTCGACGGGAAGGGGATTTCCGAGTTCTCCGCTCAGAGAATCGCGAACCCCGTCTCGACGCACGGCACGGGATGCTCGCTTTCCGCGGCGCTCGCGGCTGAACTTGCGCTTGGCGCGGGCCTTGCTGACGCGGTCGCCGGCGCGAAGAAATACGTCTTCGACGCGATCTCGCGGTCGTACTACGTCGGCGACGGCTGCGGCGTCCTCGCCTCCCGCCGCGCATAGACCACGGCATTTTTTTATTGTAGAAAGCTCAGGAATTGTGATATAATTACATTCAGTTTCGCATTTGCGGCAAATTGAATGATTAAAAATTCGACAATCTGCGCAATGACAACGCTTGGTATGTTCGTCGCATCGGCTATGCCGGTGACGAATGAAATAGACGTTGCCGCGCTTGCCGCATGCACCAATTCAGATGCGACGGTCGTTTGCTACACGAACGGGTGGGAGTGCCTCGGCATAGACTCCTACAAGGACCAGACGTCGGTGAATCCCGCGAACATACGCCTTTCGGAGAATGCCGACTACATAGTCTCGACGAATTTCAGTTCAAGCATATTGGCCATAGTCCTCAAGGTGCATTCGTCGTCTTCTTCCGGGCGCAGGCTCGCCTTCGAGCCGTGGACGGGCGGCGAGTTTTCCGCCGATTCCGCCGCGAAGTGCGATTATTCGCCGAACAAGGATACGTACGTCTTCGAGACAATTGAGTTTCCGGAAGGCGTCGAGGCGACGCAGTTCAGGATGAAGCTTGACGGCGGCGGCGGTTCGACCGGCTGGGGCGTTTCCTACATGGCCGTCGTGACGGAGGCCAATCCGCTCGCCGCGCCGTCGGGTCTTTCAGTGGTGAAGACAAACAGCCATTCCTGCGTTCTTGCATGGACGAACAGCGCGGGGACGGCGAGCAACAAGGTGACGACGGTGCGCCACGACCTTGTCGGGTTTGGCGAGATTCCCGATGCAAGCTGGGATTTCTCGTTCCTTCCTTTGGCAGGCGGCAATCCCGTGCCCGCCACGGAGGACGTTCTTGGGGAAATGCCCGACCTCTACGGCGAGAACCTGTACGTCCCCGCACGCACAAACGGGATTCTCCAGCTTGGCACTGGAACTAAGCTCGGCATTCTCGTCCTGCCGCCGATGGAGCTGTACTACGGCCGCGTGCTCAGGCTTTCGGCAAGGCGGTATTCCTCCGACGAGGCGTCAATGCCCGTCGAATGCATTTTTGCCGGCGTGACGAATCAGCTTGCGTCCGTACGTCTGCCGTCGGAAGACTTTGAGATAGTAGACGTGCCGCTTGGCGATGTCGCGGAAGGGGCGAGGATAATGCTCAACCGCTCCAGCGCCCCGAGCAACAAGCGGGCGTGGCTTAAAAGCGTGGAGATTGTCTGCACCAACGCCCCAATCTACAGCCAGTTTGCCGCAGGCACCGACTTCTTCGAATGTTCGACGGCCGGGAGTGGCGCGTTCGGCATGGTCAAGTCGATAGGTTCGCTTGTGGCTCAAGGCCGATATTCATTCGAGGTGCTGTCGTATGGTGCGGCAGGTGGGGTGCGAGGCCCAGCTGTCACGCCAGTCGTTGTCACGGCGCGTGAACGGGGGACGAAAGTAAGCTTGAGGTAGAAAGGGCGTTCCCGCCCTTGTGGATTCTGCCGCGCCTCGCCGCGAACGCTCCCTGAGTAGTTCGGTGGTTAGGTGGTTTGCCCCGCGCACTGACCCCTGATCCCTGACTCCCCCACCCCCATACTCATCACTCATCACTCATTACTCATCACGGTACGAGTAGACCACCCTGACCCCTAAATCCAGTAGTCAGTAGTCAGTAGTTAGTAGTCAGTGCTGACCCCTGTCCCCTGACTCCTGACTCCTGGCCCCTGACCCCTGACCCCTTTCCCATACTCATTACTCATCACTCATCACGCATTACCTAACTAAAATATGATATAATACGTGGCAGATGAAACAAGCACTCATAGACAGCCGCGATCTTCGCCGCGATGGCATCGAAAGGGTCTCGCCGCTATGACAAGGAAAGTCTACTGTGGTAATCTACTGTGGCAATCAAGTCTTGTTGCCCCACAATTTTGAAATATGGAGAAATATCATGAAACGGTTCAACGCCTATGTCTGGATTGCTTTATGCGCCATCTTGCTTTGCGAGGGGTGCATTGTCGTTCCGATTTGGATCAAACATGCAAATGACTGGGAAGTTGTGGCGGCGCGTGCCGATGAGAAAGGGCGAATTGTGGAACAGTTTGTTCGAAGGGAGGACGGGATAGTTTTCCTGGCCTTGGGGCTTGTATGCGAACCTTACGCGGTTGAGCCAGTCAATCATCTTGATCGCATAACAGCAGACTCGATAAATTCGCTTTCAATGTTTTGCGGCTTTAGCTGGAAAGACCACTTCATCCCGATTCCCAACACAGATACTTGGTTCATTTACCGCTTTGGGGATAGCTATTATACTATGGGAGGAGACATGACTGTAAGGCTCTACGCATGGGGCAAGGGAACGATTGCAAAGCATACGATCAAAGATGTTAGCGCTTGTCGCTTGCGGACAGACTACAGCTTTGCAATATTAGAAACTCCTACAGGTGATTTTTCAATGAGTCTCGCCACAGGGGAGATATCACGTTTGAATTCCGGGTGGAATCAATCCGAAACAATTGAAGTCCATAAGTTTTGGAAGGAGCAGATGACTCTTTGCAAGGAGCCGATTCTTCGAAAATACAGATAGGTTTCGTGAAAGGGCGAAGGCAGTGTCCAAGCGCGGCAAAGAGAAGGAGGAGATTAAAGTGGAAGAGACCGTTCGATGGGGGGTAACAGGGTCAGACTTGAGTGCCACAGTAGATTGCCACAGTAGGCGCAGTTTATGATATAATGCCCGCAATGAGGAAATGCCGGACAAACCTTCCCAACTGCTGCTGTCACCTGACAAGCCGCGTCGCCCGCCGCGCGTTTGAAGGAGTGCAGGCGGCGAATCGAAGAAATTTGGGGTCTGTCCCCAGCCGTTGGTTAGGTGGTTCGGTAGTTAGGTGGTTAGGTAGTTGCGCAAACCCGCA
>JAEEGL010295369.1_pt1 | contig 13652 bp, 17 predicted proteins | sample 9134231 | NCBI WGS metagenome assembly JAEEGL01 (sample SAMN16246548, study PRJNA631951) | gut metagenome | biome: gut microbiome; feature: rumen; material: fiber-attached | host: Bos | place: Iran: Karaj | collected 2018-10
CATCACACACAGATGGATGGAGCTCACGCAGGAAGGTTTCTGGAAAATCTGCAGATTGAAATAAACGAGTTGAGGAAGAGGTTATGAAAGAACTGGTACTGTATATCCATGGCAAGGACGGCTGTGCCGAGGAGAGTGAGCACTATAAGCCGCTGTTTCCTGAATGCGAGGTCGCAGGATTGGATTATCAGACCTTTACACCATGGGAAACCGGGAAGGAGATTCGGGAGGCGGTCACAAAGCTGCATGCCGGATATGACAGCATCACCCTGATCGCCAACAGTATCGGTGCATTTTTCAGTATGAATGCCGGAATCGATGCGATGATCCGCAGGGCATATTTAATTTCACCTATTGTAGATATGGAGAGGCTGATTCTTAACATGATGTTCTGGTCCGGTGTAACAGAAAAGGAACTGGAAGAGAAAGGTGTGATCGCCACTTCATTCGGCGAAGATTTGTCCTGGGATTACCTGTGTTATGTTCGTACGCACCCTGTCTGCTGGACTGTTCCGACCAGGATCCTGTATGGGAGCCGGGATAACCTGACATCTTATGAAACGATAGCCGCGTTTGCGGAGACTCATGGCGCTGAATTAACCGTGATGGAAGAAGGAGAACATTGGTTTCATACGGAAGAGCAAATGAGATTTCTCGATAATTGGATTTTAGAAGGAAAGCCGGTGTCTGAAATATAGGGGACCAGATGATGAAGATTATAGACATTCATACCCATATGCTGTTTGGCATCGATGACGGCGCTTCTGACTGCGAGATGTCTCTGGAACTGATGGGTCTGGGTTATGGCTATGTCCCCATTATTGCCCATGTGGAAAGATATAATTCCATCTATGGAGATCCGCTGCAGGATCTGGGACAATTGAAAGAACTTGGCTGCATGATACAGATCAACCTTTACAGTATTGAACAGGACAGAGGACATGTGGGCGGAGGCTCCAGAAAAGAGCTGGCAAATCTGTTCCTGCAGCAGCAGCTGGTGGATTTTGTCGGAACAGACACGCACCGCCTGGATTACAAATCACCGCAGGCAGCGGTTGGCGCGGCAGCTTTGCGGGAGAAATATGGGAATGAGTATGCGGATGCCGTTCTGTATAGGAATGCGGAGGCTTTTCTGAGATAATTATGAATGCAAAAAGAGGATTTGTCCCGGAGGATGAAAGAAACTTCTCTCCGGAAGCAATCAGGATTATGCGGACAGCATCCCGGCACATTTGTTACCTGATCAACGAAGGATACGATCTGAAGCAGGCATCCACGTTTGTGGGAAACCATTACATGCTTTCCGAGCGGCAGCGGCTGGCAATCGTGAGAAGTGTTGCGACCCGGGCACAGCTGGAGGACCGGAGGCATAAACAGGTGCCGCTTGACGAACTTGCCGGAAAAGAAATATGGATCGACGGATTCAATACGATCATCACCCTTGAGGTAATTCTCAGCGATTCCATTTTCTTCAAGTGCATGGACGGATCGGTTCGGGATCTGGCTGCTTTAAGAGGGACCTATCGGCTGATTCCGGAAACTGAGCAGGCGATCCGTCTGCTGATGGAAATGCTGAAGGAAGCGAAGGTCCGGATCGTAAGGATCCTTCTGGATGAGCCGGTATCAAATTCCGGGAGACTGAAGGCGAAAATAGCGGATATCGGGGAAACATATCCATTTGATCTGGATATCCGAATACAGAAAGATGTTGACCGGGAGCTGTATGATAAGGAACTGGTGGTGACATCAGATTCCATCATTCTGGATCACTGCGCAAGCTGGGTGAACCTGACAGCGGAGTATATTCGCAGGGGAAACATAACAGCGCTTCAAGTATTTCATGTGCTATAATACATTTTGTTCATATGCAGGCAGAATTGAAAGCATACAGGAAACGAGGATAAAAACATGAGACAGATATTGATCACCATTGACATGCAGAATGATTTTATTGACGCTGCGCTGGGAACCCCGGAAGCGCTGGCTATTGTGGAAGCGGTGAAGGAAAAAATACGTTCTTATCCGGCGGAAGATGTAATTGCCACTATGGATACGCATGGCGAAAACTACATGGAGACGCAGGAAGGAAAGTATTTGCCTGTCCCCCATTGTATCAAAGGCTCTGACGGCTGGCAGATCCGCCCGGAAATCGCAGAACTTCTGGCAGGCGCGAAGATTTATGAAAAGCCGACATTCGGCAGCATCGCAATGGCGGCAGATCTGAAAGAAATCGCCGGGAAGGAAGAAATCGAACTGGAACTGATCGGGCTTTGTACCGACATCTGTGTCGTTTCAAATGCACTGCTGCTGAAAGCGATGATGCCTGAGGTGAAGATTTCCGTTGATGCCTCCTGCTGTGCCGGCGTAACAGTTGAAAAACATCTGGCGGCATTGGAAACAATGCGTTCCTGCCAGATACAGGTCGTTAACGGATGATGGGGGGCAACAACAGGTTGCGTGTTAAATCTCTATGTCCGTATTAAAATGGTCAGAGAGAGGAGGAAAGTCTTATGAGCACAAAAGACATATTATTCGAACTTAGAACGAAGAACGGACTGTCCCAGGACGAACTGGCTGAAAAACTATTCGTGACAAGACAGGCGGTTTCACGCTGGGAAAACGGAGAAACAGTACCAAATACAGAAACTCTGAAGCTGTTATCAAATCTTTTTAATGTTTCCATCAATACGCTGCTCGGTTCCCCGAGAAAGCTGATATGCCAGTGCTGCGGAATGCCTCTGGAAGATGAGATTATCGGCAGGAATGCTGACGGCACGCTGAATGAAGATTACTGCAAGTGGTGCTATGCCGATGGAACCTATACTTACAGCGATATGGATGAACTGATCGAGGTATGTGTCCATCACATGGCAAATGAAAACTTTTCGGAGGATCAGGTCCGTGCTTATCTGAGAGAGACCCTGCCCAAACTGGATTACTGGAAGAGATACGAAGAACTGAGCGACAACGGACAGTTTGATGAGTTCAAGAAGCAGCTCATTCAGGAAATCAATGAGCTTCATATAGAGGGAATGCCGGAACTGACGAAACTCAATGCCCTGGTTGGGAAGTTCGTGAATCTTGAATACAGGCTTCCGAACGGGGCAAGTATCAAATTCCTGGATGACCAGACAACCTATCTTGGGAACCAGTTGGAATCAGAAATTGTGGACGGGCTGTGCTTTGGCGTGATCGCAAACATGGATTTTATTCTGATTGCCACATATGAGGCAGAAGGTGCCAATCCGGAGCTCATTCTTTACAAAAAACGATAAAGGCGGGCGGAAAGTAAACCAATCGTCGATTGCTATGCCTCCATTGTCATGATACTTTATGACAATGGAGGTGTATTCATTTTGAAGAATTTAACACTCGGATCCTGCATCCGCTCGCTAAGGAAACAGAATGGCATGACACAGGCTCAGCTGGCAGAAAAGCTGAATGTGACGGATAAAGCAGTTTCTAAATGGGAAAGAAATCTGTCCTATCCGGACATTGCTCTTTTCCCGAAACTGGCGGATGTACTTGGCACAACGGTAAACAATCTTCTGAGAGAGTGTACGGAAGAGTACCGGCCTTCACATATTTTGAAAGTACTGGAAATGAACCGGGATATCCGGATGCCGCTGCATATCATTCTTGGTTTTGTGGAGATCGCAAAGATCAACTACGAAGAACCCGAGATGCTTCTGCGCTATCTGGAAGGCATCAAAGTGTCGGGAGAATACCTTTTGGAACTCCTGGACGGGCTCAGAAAGGAAAGCAGCGATTCCGGACAGCCGGAACACCGCAGGGACGAGACTGAAAAATCTATATCATCGGAAACACTGGAAAAGTATTTGGAAGAACGCCTGTCCAAAAACAAAAAAGCATCCCCGGATTATGACTTTTCAGGGAAGCGTGTCCTGGTCGCGGAAGATATGGCAGTGAATCGTGAAATTGCTGCAGAAATCCTGAAACAGACAGGGGCTGAGACTGAGTTTGCGGAGAATGGCAGGATATGCCTGGATAAAATAGAAGCAGCGCCGGCAGGCTATTATGATCTGATCCTGATGGATCTGATGATGCCGGAGATGGATGGGCTGGAAGCAACCAGGCGGATCCGGAAACTTCCGGATCAAATAAAGGCATCGATCCCGATTATCGCAATGACCACAAATGTAGATGAGAAGGACCGCAATGCAGCTTTTGATGCCGGAATGAATGCATTTACAGAAAAACCGATTTTCCTGGAGAAATTGTTTGAGGCAATGAATCGGCATTTGGAAAAAAAGAATTGATACTGCCGTTCAGAAAACGCTTGCAAGATTCCACATTAGAAGATAAGATATTACAACGTGCAGATTGCATAGCTTTTGTTTTCAGTTATTTAGGATAGGAAACTTATCAGTTCAGAGGACAATGCATTGACAGGAAGATCCGTTTCATCCCGCTATGTCCGGGATGTGGGCAAAGGAATCATGACCAGCAGCAGCTTTCAGAATGCTGCGCGCCAGAAGCACCATCTCAGGTCTACACTCGGCTCCCACAGCTACAGAGTGGCCTGTGTTTGTGCCTTTCTCTGCGACCGGCTGGAGCAGATCGGCGTTCACACGGAGAAAAAAGAACTGGTTACCGCAGCGCTCTGCCATGATCTGGGGATGATCGGACGTTATGAAAACCGATATCATTCGGGCAGGGAATGTCTCCGCAGTCATCCTCTCAATTCGAGGCACGAGGCTGTAAAGCTGATTGGTGATTTATCCGAGATGCAGACCGAGGCGATTGAAAAGCATATGTGGCCGCTCTGCGGTGATCTTTCCATTCACCATAAGGAGACAGTAATTATCGGCATTGCGGATAAGCTGTGCGCGGTCGCTGATTTTGTCCGCGGTAAAAGTTCGATTTGAAAGACAGCCTTGTCTTTCAGTTCTGTATAAAACAGAAAGCAAAGTGCAGAAGCATTCCGCAGTTTACAGCCGCCTGAAAGGGCGGGAGCGCATGAAGCGGCATGCGTCAAGCAGTTCGGGTCCGATATCCTGCTTGTAAAACCTAAAACCAAAGGAGTGTAATTTCATAATGAAGTTTATTCAGAAAGAATGGGAGGATCTCGGGATCCTCCTTCGAAATGTCCCGTCTGCGGTCGTTTCTGTTTTTATCCTGTCAGTCGTATGCATGAACCTGATGGCGGGAAGAGAGCTTTACCGTTCAGAGTTTTTCTGCATCAACAGCGGCCTGGCTCTGTCCTGGATCTCTTTTCTGTGCATGGACTGTATCTGTAAGCGCTTCGGTGCAAAAGCGACTACCAAAATTTCTATTCTCGCTATTTTTATCAATATGGCGACAGCACTTATATTCAAGCTGCTGTGCATGACTCCCGGGCGCTGGGGGGCTTATTATTCAGCAGCAGATCCTGAAGTCGGGCAAATGATTCAGGCAGGGATCGATGCCACCTTCGGGAGCGCGTGGTATATCGTGGTCGGTTCGGCAACGGCTATGCTGCTGTCGACACTGGTCAATGCCGCGCTCAATCAGGCAATCGGAGCAAGAGCAGATCACGGTGATTTCCGGGGTTTCGCAAAGCGAAGCCTGGTTTCGACTGTTGCAGCCCAATGGGTCGATAACTTTGTGTTTTCTGCGATGGTTTCCCATGTGTTTTTCGGTTGGACATGGGCACAAGTGCTGATTTGCTCAACAACTTCGATGATAATCGAAGCAGTATTGGAAGCTGTCTTTTCTCCGCTGGGGTACAGGATCTCCAAAGACTGGGAAAAGAACGGGGTTGGAGAGTACTATCTGAAGCGGAATGATAATAAGGGGATTGCATGAAACTGGAACAAATGTCCGGGGTCGAACTCGGCAGAGAAGTCAATCATGGACACATTTCCCCCACGGAGGTCGTGGACTATTTTGCCGACCGGATCGAGAAACGTGACGGCAGTCTGCATGCGTTTACCTATTTGAAAATTGAGGAAGCGAAGGAAGCAGCTTTGAAGCTGGAGAAACAGCTTGCCGCGAGGGAACAGCCCGGACCGCTTGCAGGCGTGCCGGTTGCGCTGAAAGACTTTCTTCCCTCCAAGAAGGGCTGGAGCAATTCTCATGGCGGCGTTGCCTCCCTGATCAGGGAAGATCCGGAAAACTCTGTTTTCTGTTCGGCAGCGGAAGCAGCCGGCGCCATAGCAGTCGGCAAGACGAATGCACCGGCATTTGCATTTCGCGGATTATGCGATAATGCACTTTACGGACCTACCTCGACACCGTTTCATACCGGCTACAATTCCGGCGGATCTTCCGGCGGAAGTGCTGCTGCGGTTGCGGACGGCATGATCCTGATCGGACAGGGAACCGACGGCGGAGGGTCTATCCGGATTCCGGCCTCCTGGTGCGGCTGCTTCGGATTCAAGGCGGCAGCCGGCACGATTCCGAGCGTCTGCAGGCCGGACGCCTGGTCCGCAACGCATCCGTTCTGCTTTGACGGCGCAATCACAAAAACCGTGGAAGACAGCGCGGTCATGCTGAACTATATGGCAAAGTATGATCCGAGAGACCCTTACAGCCTGAAGTACGAAAAGCGGGATTTCACAGAATTAATGAAAAAACCTCTGAAGGACTGGAGGATCGGTTTTACCGCGGACTATGATCTTTTCCCGGTGGATCCGGAGGTGGAGAAAATAGTCAGGGCTGCGGCTTACCGCTTCCGCGAAGCCGGCGCTCATGTGGAAGACGTCCACTTCAATTTCAGGCATTCCCATCTGGATTTTGCAGGTCTTTGGTGCAGAAGTATCAGCATTGATACAGCCTTGGATCTGGAGCAGTGGAAGCGGGAAGGGCTGGATCTCGTCAGGGACCACAGGGAGGAACTGCCGGAAGCTTTCATTTATTGGAATGAGCTTGCCCTGCATACGACGGTAAAGGATTACCGGCATATGAACGAACTCCGTACGGAAATCCTGGACGCTTACCAGGATGTTCTTGACCGCTATGATTTGATCGTGTCACCGGTCACGATCTGCCCGCCTGTGAAGAATGCAGCCCACCGCAGTGAGATCCGGGCAGGAAGAAATACGGGACCGGGCCGGGACAGTATTCCGGGACAGGACGGATCCACAAATTATTCGGCGATGGATTCTGTAAAAAAGACAATAGAAAAGAAGGCACGGAAATTAACAGGGCTTATGCGGGAGGCGGCCAAAGAGAGAGTCAGCCTTGAAACCCTGATTTCCAGGGTTTCGTCAATACAGCCGAAAGATCTTTCCGGCATTCTGACACATGGTCCGGTAAAACTTGCGAATGATTCCGTGGAACCATTGATCGGATTCTGCGAGACCTTCCTGGTGAATTTTATCGGAAACCCGGCAGCATCCGTGCCGGCGGGACTGACAGCTGACGGACTTCCGGTCGGGATGCAGATCATAGGCCGGAGATTTGCGGACGCCGATGTGCTGGCTGCGTCCTATGCATTTGAGCAGATCCAGCCCTGGTCCTATGACATCCCTCTGGGACGGTCGATCTGATTACCAGATATTCTGAAACTTATTTAAAGTGCAGTTACAAAGTCTTTAAGACCTTGCAGCTGCACTTTGCTGTATTCTAAATATTTTTCATTTCATACATCGTTTAAAATTTGAAAATGATTCTCAAATTTCTTGACAGAACATGCAGACTGATATAAAATCGGGAACGATTCCCAAATTATTTAAAGACCGCGGCATCACACCGAATTCAAGAAAGAATCTTTTCATTGGTGAATGCCGGGTGGCTGAAGAATACCTGAATACATCAGTGAATCAAAATGAACGTTAGGCCAAAATACAGAACAAAACAGCGAGAGATCCTGCTGAGCTATCTGGAGCAGGTTCCCGGCGTGCATATTAATGTCAGTGATGTCTGCGAATACTTTCGCAGTCAGGGATCCCCGATCGGACAGTCCACCGTCTACCGCCAGCTGGAATGCATGGTGGATGAAGGAATTGTGAGCAAATATATTATTGACGCAAATACACCGGCCTGCTTTGAGTATATCGGGGCCCATGCCCATGAAGGCGGTGAGGTCTGCTTTCACTGCAAATGCGAAAAATGCGGAAAGCTGATTCATCTGCATTGTGAGGAACTAGAGTCGATCCAGGCACATCTGCTGGAACATCACGGATTTACGCTGAACCCGATGCGCACCGTATTTTACGGGCTTTGCGAAGAATGCCGCCCCGCAGGAAAACCTGAAACAGAGAAAGAGAATCAGGCGGAAAAATCATAAAGAGATAAAAGAGACAGAAGAGTTCAAAAAAATATAGAATGAATGCTATAAAGCATAAAAACAGAATTATCAAAGCAGCTCTGCTGTTCCTGGCAATCATCTGCCTGACCGCCTGCAGCAATTCAGGCAGCGGACAGACGGGTTCGGGAAATGCCGGCTCCATTCAGTCATCTGGAAATGCCGGCGCCGCCCGGTCAAATGGCTCCGCGGATAAAATCCGGATCATTACCACGATTTTTCCGGAATATGACTGGGTACGAAATGTTATTGGAGAAAATCCCGCGGAAATAGAACTGACGCTGCTCATTGACAATGGAGTCGATCCGCACAGTTTCCAGCCATCGGTAGAGGATATCATGAAGATCGGGACCTGCGACCTGCTGATCTATGTGGGAGGAGAATCCGACAAATGGGTGACTGATGTCCTGAAGCAGCCGGGCAGTGAGCGGGTAAAACAGCTGAACCTGATGCAGATCCTGGGAGATCAGGCAAAGACAGAAGAAATCGTGGAAGGCATGGAAGGTCATGAAGATCACGAACATCATGAAGATCATGAGGATCACGAAAGCCATGAAGACCATGGGGAAGAGGAAGAGTATGACGAACATGTCTGGCTCTCGCTCAGAAATGCGGATGTCTTTGTCAGTTCGTTTGCAGAAGCATTGACCGAACTGGATCCTGAAAACGCGGCGACCTATCAGAACAATGCGGAGACCTATCAGGCAGAGCTTCAGAAGCTGGACAGCGAATATACCGAGGCTGTCGCGTCCGGCACACAAAATACACTGCTCTTTGGAGACCGTTTTCCTTTCCGCTATCTGACTGAAGATTACGGACTCGAATACTATGCGGCTTTTGCAGGTTGTTCCGCAGAGACGGAAGCCAGCTTTGAAACGATTACGTTTTTAGCACAGAAAACAGATGAACTTGGCTTGAAAACCGTGCTTACGATCGACGGAAGTGATCAGCGCATCGCGGAAACGATCATTTCAGCAACAAAAGAAAAGAACCAGAAGATCCTGGAAATGGATTCCATGCAGTCCGTCAGCAGGAAAGATGTGGAAGCGGGAACTGATTATCTCAGCATCATGCGGCACGATCTGGAGATCCTGAAACAGGCACTGCAGTAAAGGAAATATATGTCATTACTGACTATTGAAAATTTATCACTCGGATATGATTCACGGGCATTCGTGCAGAATCTCAACTTTAAAGTCAACAGCGGGGACTATTTGTGTATTGTCGGAGAAAACGGTTCCGGCAAGACGACATTGATGAAAACACTGCTGCATCTGACAGAGCCGGTCAGCGGAAGAATTGTACCCGGGGACGGACTGAAGGCAAATGAAATCGGATATCTTCCGCAGCAGACCGTGATCCAGAAAGACTTTCCGGCGTCAGTCCGGGAAATCGTGCTTTCCGGCTGTATCAGCCGCTGCGGGCTCCGGCCGTTTTATAACCGCCAGGAAAAAGAACTGGCAGAGGAAAACATGAAGCGCATGGGGATCAATGACTATGCGGACAAGTGCTACCGTGACCTTTCCGGCGGGCAGCAGCAGAGAGTCCTTCTGGCGCGAGCGCTCTGCGCGACGCGCAGGATCCTCCTGCTCGACGAACCCGTATCCGGGCTTGATCCGGGAGCAGCCGCAGTCATGTACGGATTGATCGAAGAACTCAATAAAGAGGGCGTCACGATCATCATGGTGACCCACGATATTTCCGCAGCGGTCAGATATGCCAGCCACATCCTCCATATTGGGACGAGCGTGTTTTTCGGCACGAAAGAAGAATATCTGGAGAATGACAAAGGAGGACAGCGCAATGGATAAACTATTCCTGTATCTGCAGTATCCCTTTGTCCGCTACGCGCTGATCGTAGGCGTGCTGATCTCACTCTGCTCCTCCCTGCTCGGCGTGACACTCGTCCTGAAACGTTTTTCCTTCATTGGAGACGGACTTTCACATGTAGCCTTCGGAGCAATCGCGGTCGCCAGTGTCCTGAATCTGTCCAACCGCATGCTGCTTGTTCTGCCAATCACTGTACTGAGCGCTATCCTGCTCCTGAAAACCGGTCAGAATGCTAAAATCAAGGGTGATGCGGCAATTGCCATGATCTCAGTCGCGGCGCTTGCGTTCGGCTACCTGCTGATGCATTTCTTCTCGACCTCCTCCAATCTGTCGGGAGATGTCTGCAGCACTCTGTTCGGATCCACCTCGATCCTGACACTGACCGCGAAAGAAGTTTGGCTGTGCGTGATATTATCTATTGCCGTAATTGGGATATTTATATTATTCTATAACAAGATTTTCGCTGTGACTTTTGATGAGATTTTCACCAGGGCGATCGGAGTCAGGACGGACCGCTACAATCTTCTGATTGCGGTTGTGATCGCGGTGATTATCGTTCTGGCAATGAATCTGGTGGGATCGCTGCTGATTTCCGCGCTGGTGATCTTTCCGGCCTTGTCTGCCATGCGGATCTTCCGGACTTTCCGGGATGTCACGTTTTGTTCGGCGGCACTCGCTGTGCTGACTTCTGTTTTCGGAATTGTGATCTCGATTCTGGCGGGGACACCGGTCGGCTCAACGATCGTTGCAGTAGAAACGGCAGCATTTGCAGTCTGCTGTCTGATCGGGAAAATGACAAACACCTGAGACGGATCATTTCCCTGTAAATGACAAACGCCTGAAGCACTGCGCTGCGGCGGTATTTTGGAGGTATTATGAGTTTGTTGCTTTTGCTGGCAGTATTGCCCGGTATTCTTTTGGTAAAACATGTGTATGATCTGGATGAAATCGAAAAGGAACCGGTTCCGCTGATCAAGAGCCTGCTGATCGGGGGCGCTCTGACATGCATTCCGGCCGGACTGCTGGAATGGGTATTGGACATGCCGTTAGGCATCGTTGCCGAACCCGGCTCCTATTTGGGAGACCTGCTTCAAAACTTTATCGGGATCGCGCTGGTGGAGGAACTTGCAAAATACTTCATCCTGAAAAAGAAGACCTGGAACAGCAGTGAATTCAATTACCGTTTTGACGGGATCGTCTATGCCGTATCAGCGTCCATGGGCTTTGCGATCCTGGAAAATATCATGTATGTCATGTCTTCTGACGGAGGCATGATGGTGGCGTTGACGCGTGCCCTGCTGTCAGTTCCGGGACATGGGGTTTTCGGCATTTTTATGGGTTATTATTACGGAGCTGCCAAGCAGTGTTATAATGCAGGCGAGGAAGGGCTTTCCTCAGCTCTCAGGAAAAAAGCTGTCTGGTTTCCGATGCTGCTGCACGGGTTCTATGATTTTGCCCTGACAAGAGACGAGGGGATGTGGCTGCTTGCATTCTTTGTGTTTATTATCATTTTGTACTATACTACCTTTAAAAACCTGAAACGATATGCTGCAAATGATGAACCCGTCTGAGCTGAAAGGAGAAATTATGGACCGTAAAGAAAAAGCAATTCAGCTGCATGATCTTGGATATAACTGTGCGCAGGCTGTTTTGCTGGCATTTGAAGACAAGCTGGATGTGGACAGCAAACTGCTGTTTAAGATTTCAGAAGGATTCGGCGCCGGAATGGGAAGTACCCGAGGCACCTGCGGCGCGCTGTCCGGCGCTGTCATGCTCGCCGGATTGCTGAATTCAGATGCAGATCTGGAGCATCCCGTTTCCAAAAAGGCGACTTATCAGCTGGACCGTGAGATCTACCGGATCTTCACGGAAAAAGCCGGAGCCTCCATTTGCAGAGATCTGAAAGGTGTGGATACCGGAAAGATGCTGTATTCCTGCGAGGACTGTATCAGACTCGGTGTCGAGGCTGCTGAAGCAGTTTTAGGGGACAGGCTGTAAAAAGCTGAAGATGGAAGAAAAACAGAAATAAAAGCATAAAAAATGTTCGGGGCACACAGAGCCCCGAACATTTTAATTATAACGCATCAATTGCATTTTATTCAATACAATTTATTTACAAATCCGGCAGTTTGTTTTGATACACATCGTCAATGGATTTTTAAACTCATTCATGCTAGCATAAAGACAGCAGAAAACTTAAAGATCTTCAGTGAGCTGCTCAGATGAAAATAATAACAGAGCAGGGCTTCTAAAGGAAGCAGAAGGAGAAATTAATAAGGTATCTGGCTGGAATTACAACTGAATAGGGACCTGGATAGTGAGAGTTCACGAAACGTAAATAATCAATGATTCGGGAATCTAAACTATCGAGAAAACGTCAAGGAGGAAGATCCAATGGATTCAGAAATCTAAAGACCATCACTGAAGAGAAAGGTGATGGTCTTTTACATTGAATATTTCAAACAGAAAAGATTCTTAAGAAATAGCACTATTGACTTTAAAAATACATTCCGATTCCAATGTTGTATTATTTCACAAATCGTTCAAAAACTATATGTTGTAATTTTTCAGAATTTTAGTATCATATTAGGAGTTAAAACAGCTTAAGCATCTATTTCAGATTATTTGTTTGGAGTAGTTTTAGTGAATGAATATTCGGAGGTGCTAAAATGTCAATAGGAGCTGATGCCTTTCTTAAGAAACATAAAATCAACCAAAGGGATATTTTATACATTGTAAAAGATGATCGGAAGACAGCGCTTGTTTTGAATAATGGGACAAGGGTTTATACGATTATTCCGGCCAAAAGATTCCAGGAGTTGATGCCGGACAGTCTTGTCTCTGTCAACAAAGGTGTTCTTTTGGCACGTGAACACATTGTAAGTATTGAGAATGGCGTCTATACAGTAACTGACGGATCCGAACACAAGGGACGTGTGAGGACACCCGGACAACATAAGAGAAACCGCGACATCATTGTCAGGCAGCCGGCAGATTATTCCGTGATGGATAAACTGAAAAAATCATTTTCAGTTCTTGAGAAAATGCCGCTTCCCTGCTGTATTATAGAACTTGTGTTCGATGAGAACGGGCACGGATTTGATTTTGTATTCCGCTTTGGAAATGAAAAAATGGCGGAAATAGAAAGAAAAAGTCTGGACGAGATCCTGGATCATTCTTTCTATGAGATTTTTGCAGGCGGAAACAAAAAATCAATACTGACCTATGCAGAAGTTGCACTCAACGGAACGAGCGCAGTCGTTGAAACATACAGGGAGGATGTTGGAAAAAGCTTCAGGATCTACTGTTTCCAGCCGGCACCCAATTTCTGCGCATGCTTACTGGTTCCGATTGATTGATAAATGAAACATTTGAAACCAACAGACCATTGCGATGAAGCAGTGGTCTTTCTTTTTTTTAAGACTTTTTTCCTGAATTCTCGATGTGTCTGGAATGTACCGGCCTGGCAAAAGACATCGGAAAGATTCATTTTTAAAATCCCGAGGCTGCCCAAAATGTGCTGGTTGGCAAAAACATCGAAAAGACTCTTTCTAAGAATCCCGAGGCTGCC
>JAEEGL011576159.1_pt1 | contig 13652 bp, 10 predicted proteins | sample 9134231 | NCBI WGS metagenome assembly JAEEGL01 (sample SAMN16246548, study PRJNA631951) | gut metagenome | biome: gut microbiome; feature: rumen; material: fiber-attached | host: Bos | place: Iran: Karaj | collected 2018-10
AGAGTGATAAAGCAGACTACAAAAAAGGCTCTTCCCGATGGTTTTCAGACATCCGAAACGGTTCTGGAACATGGATTTATCGACAGTATAATACCTCGACCGGGACAGAAGAAATACCTTGCAGAACTACTGAAAATGCATAATTGGAGAGCAATCATATGAACGAATCGGCATACGAGCGTGTGAAACTTGCCCGTGATAATCAAAGACCTACAGGACTAGACTACATCAGGAAAATATTCAAAAATTTTATAGAACTGCACGGGGACAGAAGATTTGCAGACGATCCGGCGGTTGTAGGCGGAATAGCGCGTCTTGAAGACACGCCCGTTACCGTAATAGCTATAGAAAAAGGACATACTGCAAAGGAAAGGACATTCCGTAATTTCGGGGCTCCGCAGCCGGAAGGCTACCGTAAAGCGCTTCGTCTTATGAAACAGGCGGAGAAATTCGGAAGGCCCGTTATCTGTTTTGTGGATACTTCCGGAGCATATTGCGGGATTGGTGCCGAAGAGCGTGGTCAGGGTCAGGCGATAGCTGAGAATCTGATGGAGATGTCAACGCTATGCGTTCCCGTTATCACCATCCTGATAGGAGAGGGAGGCAGCGGCGGAGCTCTTGCCCTGGCAGTAGCCGACAGAGTATGGATGCTACAGAATGCCGTATATTCTGTCATTTCTCCGGAAGGGTGTGCAAGTATCCTTTGGAAGGATCCCGAAAAAGCCGCCACTGCGGCAGCAAGCTTAAAACTTACCGCGGAAGATGCAAAAAGCCTGGGAGTGATAGAACGTATTCTTTCAGAAAATGATATAGGAAAAAAAGAGTTTTATGATCGTATCCGGACTCTGCTTGCAGAGGAACTGGATGTTTTATCTGCTGACGTGGATCTGACACAGAACCGGTACGACAGGTTCAGAAAACTGGGAGCCGGCGCGATCATAAAGGAGTGACCATGAGTATATATAAGGAATTTTGTGAAGAAAGCTTTGATGAAAAGGGCCGGCTGAGTAAGTTTAGTCTGAAGTACCCTGAAAACTTTAACTTCGGATATGATGTTGTGGACAGGATAGCCGATGAGACACCCGATAAAAAAGCTCTTGTGTGGTGTAATGTTGACGGTGATGAACATATTTTCACGTTTGGTGATATAAAAAGATACAGCAATCAGATGGCAAACGTTTTCCGGAAAGGGGGCATTAGACGTGGAGACCGTGTAATGCTAATCCTGAAGCGTCATTATGAATACTGGTTTGCGGCAGTTGCCCTGCATAAGCTGGGTGCGGTGATGATCCCTGCGACACATATGCTGATGGTAAGCGATCTTGTATATCGTATAAAGGCTTCCGGGTTAAAAGCCATAGTCTGTACAACACAGAATGAGATACCCGAAAAGATAACGGAAGCGCTTAAAGAAACAGACCGGAAAATAAAACTCTGGTGCGTTCAGAAGGACTATCCGGGTTTTGAAAACCTTACTGAGGCTATAAAGAACGAAAGTACGGAATTTGGCAGGGTGGAGACTAAAGCTTCGGATCCCCTTCTTCTGTATTTTACTTCAGGTACCACAGGTTATCCGAAAGGAGTTGTCCACGATCACGTATATCCCCTGGCGCATATAGTAACAGCGAAGTACTGGCACCGGGCCACTGACGGCGGTCTGCATTTTACTGTGGCCGAAACGGGCTGGGCAAAGGCCTCCTGGGGAAAAATATACGGTCAGTGGCTGATCGGAAGCGCGGTAATGGTATTTGATTTTGATAATTTTGATCCGAAACAGCTGACCACCGTCATAAACCGGTACGGGGTCACTACTTTCTGTGCTCCTCCCACCGTGTATCGTTATCTGGTACGTAAAGGCATTCCCAAAATGCCGACATTAAAGCATGCATCTACCGCCGGAGAAACACTGGCTCCCGAGATTTTTAAGAGATTTACCGAATCCGTGGGAGTTCCTTTAAGCGAAGGGTACGGTCAGACGGAAACCACTCTTCTCATAGCCAACTTTATGGGGGATGAAGCTGTGGAGGGTTCTATGGGAACACCTTCTCCGTTTTATAATATTGACCTTCGTGGGAAGGACGGAAAACCTGTGGGTACCGGAGAGATCGGTGAAGTGGTTGTCATACCTGACAGAAGCGGGAAACACCCCGGAATATTAACTTCGTACCTGGATAATGAGGAACAATACCGTTACGTATGGAGGGACGGAGTATATCATACGGGGGATGCAGCATACAGGGATGAGAACGGCCGTTACTGGTTTCACGGAAGATTTGACGATATTATCAAAACAGGAGGTTTCCGTGTGGGCCCGTATGAGGTGGAAAACGTGCTCATGGAACATCCTGCCGTAATGGAATGCAGCGTTGTCGGAGTCCCGAGTCCCTCAAGAGGTCAGGAGATAAAAGCGATTATCCAACTGGCAGAAGGTTTCTCTCCTTCGACAGAGCTGGAGCACAATATCAAAAATTTCTGTAACCGGAAACTATCGGAGTATAAATGGATCCGACTTATAGAGTTCATCTCCGAGATGCCCAAAACATTCAGCGGGAAAATCCATAAGACTGTACTTCGCAGTCGAAATCGATAAAAATATTGGTTTTTTATATCCGATTACGTGGTATAATTCGGGGAACAATACAGAATTTATGGAGTTATTATGAACAGTATATTAAAACATGCGGATGAAATACTCGATAGTCAGGTATGCGGTTTTCATCGGTATATACTTACATCTCCCGTCCATCTCGACTATGTAAGTCAGAATCTCTGTGAGATGACCGGTATGGAAAAGAATGAATTACTGGACGAAAAACAGGATCTTTATTCCGGTCTGGTACATCCCGCAGACAGGGAAAAGTATTCCGACTTTATTTATAAAGCAACCCTTAAGGAACAAAAGACAACATGTGAATATCGGATCGTAAAGAAAAACGGCAGAGTTATTTCCGTAAAAGATACTATTACGGTTGAGAAGGACGAAAACGGGGTCATGACCGGATATTCCGTGCTGGACGATATAACTGAATTGAGGAATGAGAACAAAGACTTAAAGTTCCTCAATGAAACCATTCCGTGCGGGTTTTTAAGATATACCTGTGAAAAACAGCCCAGGATTACCTATCTGAATCACAAGATGATCGAGCTTCTTCGCTTTCCCGAAAGTAAAGAGGCGGAGATAGATTATCTCGAAATGTATAAAAGCAATATTTTTCTGATGATACCCATGGAAGAACGCCGCAGATTCTCCAAATATCTGGGCAGGGTGTATTCTTCGGATACTCCGATCGCGGGAGACATGAATCTTTTACGTTGTGACGGTACACGCGCACACGTTTTCGGATGGGTGACGAAGTCCGTAAACGAACGGGGGGAAGAGGAGTTTCAGAGCGTATGCATGGATGTTACGGAACGTTACCATGCAAAGAAGACCGGTGAGAGTATGCGCTATCTTAAAGCTCTTGCCGATGTTTATGACAAGATTTTTGAATTTAATCTGGATGCAAATACAGTAAAGTGTATTCATAGTGAGGAAAAATCCTCTTTTAAGAGCATTGAAAACATTGCTATGCAGATAGATGATGCCTTGGAAAAACTTCTTTTAGCAATAGCTATTCCGGAACAGCAGGATATGATCCGTAAGTTCTTTAATGATTTTTGTCAGAAAAAGCTGAAGAACACGGATGGAAAACCGCCGCAGATCACTTATACCGCACGTTCCTCGGACAACACGTATAAGAAGTACACCGGGATATTCATCAAGGTGGATGAATCTGTAAGTCTTTACTGCTGTCGTGAAGTAAAGGATGCTGAAGATACCATAGCTTTGAAACAGGAAAACACCCAGTTGAAGGAAAAAATGCGTGACCTCGTCATGCAGTTTTCGGATGGTCTCGCGGCATTTGAAATCTCTCCCGATTGGATGGTTAAACCTTTGTATGCAAGTGAAAATGTATGCGAGTTCTTCGGTTATACCAAGGAGGAATGGCTTCCGTTAACAGAACGTTTTACTCCGCTGGAAAATTTCGTGGCATACAGTGAAACTGCTTATGATGATTTTGCCGATCTTCTAAAAACAGGTGAGGCGGAATTTACATATTTTGACTATAAGACAGAATCAGAAAAAAAGATAAAAGCCATATGTTCGGTAAAGGAACCCGGTTCAGGTTCTTATCGCTATGTTTTGCTTTATGATGTGGAAGGTAGTACTTTGGATGAAAAGAAGGCTCTTTCCGAAAAGCGTACCGTTTCCATACGTACTTTTGGTTATTTCGATGTTTTTGTCGGTGATATCCCGATAGCTTTCAGGAATAAAAAATCAAAAGAGCTTTTTGCACTGCTTGTGGATCGTAAAGGAGGTTTTGTCACATCGGACGAGGCCATCAGCTTCTTATGGGAAGACGAACCTGCTAATACTCTGACCCTTGCCAGATACCGTAAAGTTGCTCTGCGTCTTAAAAGCACATTGGAGGAGTACGGGATTTCCGATATAGTGGAAGCTGTGGACGGAAAACGCCGTATAGTTATGGATAAAGTCGATTGCGATCTGTATAACTATCTGTCAGGGAAGGAAGAATACTCGCAGTTGTTTAAGGGTAGCTACCTTACAAACTACAGCTGGGGTGAAACAACCCTCGGAGAACTTGTAAACTGATATAACAAAACAGAAGATATCCCCCACCGCTTAGCACAGTGAAGGTGGCGGATATCTTCGTTTTGTTACCGAGGAAACACCGAAGGCGTTTTCGAGGTGACAATGACTAAAACGGGATATGCATAAAAAGTCATTCATCTCACCATTGATATTTTATAGTAAATATGGTAGAGTATAACCATATAACCAAATATATGTCATGTGAGTGATATCAAAGCGAGGAACAGACGATGGAAATCTGGGATTTATATGACAGGGATGACAACAAAACGGGTGAAACCTGGGAGAGGCTTCCGGGAAGTACCAAGCGGATACCGGAAGGAAGATACCATATGGTATGCGATATCCTGGTGCAGCACGTGGACGGAACATATCTTCTGACAAAGAGACATCCGGAAAAGGAAGTATATCCGGGATTCTGGGAAGCCAGTGCAGGGGGGTCTGCTCTGGCCGGCGAAACACCTATAGAATGTGCAAAGAGAGAGCTTTTTGAAGAAACCGGGATAAAAGCTGAAGAGCAGGATTTCAGGTTTATCAGTCATACCCACAGAGACAGCAGTCACAGCATGTTTTATTCATATCTTGTGGTGACCGGCTGCAGGAAGGATTCCGTTGTACTCCAGGAAACCGAGACGGTAGACTATAAATGGGTCGACCGTGCGGGACTTTTGGAATATGTTGATTCGGATACTGCCATAAAGTCTCATAATGACAGATATAAAGATTTTTTTGATGAGCTAAGGAAATAAGAAAAAATAAAGAGGTATCCGGATGTATTGGGTAGAATTTTAAACATTCCGGAGGAAGGAGAGGGTTTTAAAATGAAGTACAAAGAACTGTTTGAGCCTGTCAAGATCGGCAACCTCGAGATCAAAAACCGCTATTGTATGGCACCTATGGGTCCTTTGGGACTCGGAGACTGCGAAGGCGGATGGAATGACAGAGGAATTGAGTATTATGCCAGAAGGGCACTCGGAGGAATAGGCCTCATCATCACCGGTGTTACTTTTTCGGACCTGGAGGTTGAGAAGCCTTCTTTTCCCAATACCCCCAATTCTACTTATAATCCGGTGCATTTTGTAAGAACGAGCCGTGAAATGACGGAAAAGGTTCACGCATACGGATCAAAGATATTCCTTCAGATGAGCGGTGGATTCGGACGTGTTACGATTCCTACAAATCTTGGAGAATTCCCGCCGGTATCGGCATCGGCTATTCCACACAGATGGCTGGATAAGACCTGCCGTCCGCTTACCGTTGATGAGATCCACGGGTTGGTCAAGAGTTTCGGAAAAGGCGCTTACAATGCCAAAAGAGCGGGATTTGACGGAGTTGAGATACATGCCGTTCATGAAGGCTACCTGATAGATCAGTTCGCCATTTCGTTCTTTAACCAGCGTACCGATGAGTATGGAGGTTCCTTAGAGAACAGGCTCAGATTCGCAAGGGAAATCCGTGAAGAGATTGCCAAGACATGCGGATGGGACTTCCCTGTGGCACTCAGATTTTCATTAAAGAGCATGATCAAGGATTTCCGTGAGGGTGCACTTCCCGGCGAAGAATTTGAGGAAAAGGGAAGAGATATAGAAGAAGGCATCGAGGCAGCAAAGCTTCTTGAAAAATACGGTTATGATGCTTTGGATGTTGATGCCGGAACCTATGATGCATGGTGGTGGAACCATCCTCCGATGTATATGGAGAAGGCTCCGTATAAGGAATTCGCCCGTATTACAAAAGAAAATGTAAAGATTCCGGTTATCATGGCCGGACGTGTAGATAATCCCGATACGGCATCAGAGTGTATCAATAGTGGAATCTGCGATATGATTTCTCTCGGAAGACCTACTCTTGCAGATCCTGATATAGTTAACAAGATCCGCAGAGGAAAAATCTCCGAGATCCGTCCCTGCATCAGCTGCCAGGAAGGCTGTATGGGCCGTATCCAGAGCTTCTCACTCATAAACTGTGCGGTAAATCCTCAGACAGGTAAGGAGAGGATCAATGCATATATGCCGGTTGCTTCTAAGAAAAAAGTTCTGGTTGTGGGCGGCGGCGTAGCCGGATGTGAAGCGGCCCGGGTGCTCGCCGAGCGTGGACACGAGCCGGTACTTTTCGAGGCTTCGGGAAGACTTGGAGGCAATCTCATACCCGGAGGGGCTCCTTCGTTTAAGGAAGACGACAGGGCACTTGCTAAATGGTATGAGGATGAGCTTGTGCGTCTCAAGGTTGAGGTTCACAAGAATACAAAGGCTACCGAAAAAGAGATACTTGATGCTTCCTTTGATGCGGTAATATTCGCCACAGGTTCCAATCCGAAGAAGTTCTCTTTAGGGGATGATGATAAGGTCTATACAGCTTGCGAAGTACTTCTAGGAGAGAAGGATGCAGGTAGTAACGCAGTAGTCTTAGGAGGCGGTCTTGTAGGATGCGAACTTGCGCTTGACCTGGCTATGAAGGGTAAGAAGGTTACAATAGTTGAAGCACTCGATAAGATTCTCGCTGTGAACGGTCCTCTTTGCAGTGCAAATAAAGAGATGCTGGAGGAACTTCTTCCGTATAACGGTGTAGAAATTGTGACCGGGGCAAGGGCTACCGAATACAAAGACGGTATCCTGAAAGTCATGATAGGAGATTCCGAGAAAACAATTCCTGCCGACAGCGTGACCCTCTGCGTAGGTTATACAAGTGAGACTTCACTTTATGACCGTTACAAAAATGATATCGATGAAGTATATCTTCTCGGCGATGCAAAGAATGTATCAAATATCATGTATGCTATCTGGGATGCTTTTGAAGTAGCAAACCATATTTAATCGTTTTGTTACCGAAGAAACGCTGAAGGCGTTTTCGAGGTGACTTTGACAATATAAACTCCAATTATCGAAGAATATAGAGGTAATTGGAGTTTTTCTATACCCAAAAACGAATGTAATTTGCCGGCTGATTGAAAAAGGTCATGAAAACTTGCCAAATCCATCAATAAAAACTTGCCAAATCCATCAAAACATGATTAAATATTGTCAGAAAAGGATTAATCAGAGGGACGATTCTCTGATTGAAAAAGGCATGATACTGAATAATTGGAGGAAATAAGATGGGAAAAAGACCTGAATGGCTTGATAATGCAGTATTCTATGAGATTTATCCCCAGAGTTTTATGGATACCGACGGGGACGGGATAGGAAATATAAACGGGATCACCGAAAAACTACCTTATATAAAGGAATTGGGATGTAACGCATTGTGGATAAATCCGTGTTTTGATTCGCCTTTTGGGGACGCGGGGTATGATGTATCGGATTACTACAAAGTTGCTCCACGTTATGGGACAAATGATGATATAGTAAAAATGTTTGAAGAGGCTCACAAGCTTGGCATTCACGTACTTCTGGATCTTGTACCGGGGCATACCTCGTGGGATCATCCGTGGTTTAAGGAAAGCATGAAGGCTGAAAGAAACGAATATACCGATCGTTATATCTGGACAGACAGCATATGGGAAGAGCCTAAAGGATATGGTTCACTTCGCGGGATATCTGACCGTGACGGAAGCTGCCTCGTAAATTTCTTTTCGCATCAGCCGGCATTAAATTATGGTTTTTATAAACCGGAACGCCCCTGGCAGCAGGCTATGGACGCCGAAGGACCTATGGCTACACGAAAAGCAATGATGGATGTTATCCGTTTCTGGCTCTCAAAGGGATGTGACGGGTTTAGAGTGGATATGGCAGGTTCTCTCGTGAAAAATGATGAAGACAGCAAGGGTACTATAGCTTTGTGGCAGGATGTAAGAAATTTTCTGGATAAAGAATATCCTAATGCTGCATTTGTTTCCGAATGGGGCGAGCCCGATAAAAGTCTTCAAGCCGGTTTTCATATGGACTTTTTGCTTCATTTTGGACCGTCTCACTATAATGATCTTTTTAGGTGCGGGAAGCCGTATTTTGGCGGAGAAGGAGATGCCTCGGAATTTGTAAAGAAATATCTGGAGAGTTATGAGAAATCGGAGAGAAAGGGACTCATTTGTATACCTTCCGGTAATCATGATATGGAAAGACTGGCATATTACATACATGATGACAGATTAAAAATAGCATTTGCTTTCCTGCTGTCCATGCCCGGGGCTCCGTACATCTATTATGGGGATGAGATAGGTATGAGATATATTGAGGGTCTTACTTCAAAAGAAGGCGGATATAGCAGGACCGGAGCCAGGTCGCCCATGCAATGGGATGACAGTGTAAATGCCGGATTCTCAAGTGCTCCTGCTAACGACCTGTATATTCCCATAGATCCGGATGCAAAGAGGCCTACGGTGAAAAAACAGATTACGGATGATAATTCGCTCTTCTCTGAAGTAAAAAAACTTATATCTGTCAGACAATCACATAAGGCACTGCAAAATCTGGGAGATATCGAATTTATATCGGACGGAGCGAATGGTAAGCCGTTGGCTTATATCAGAAGCTTTGATGGAGAAAAGATTCTTGTAGCCATAAATCCGGCAGATAATCCGGCAGAGATAAAAACTGACTGTAATATAGTCGAGCAGATATACAAGTTTGGAGAAGATCCCGAGATAAAAAAAGACAGTATTGTGCTTAAAGGTAAAGCTGTGGTGTTTGCGTTAATTTAAGGAGAAGCAGGATGAGACAGATAACATTAGGAACTACAGGTATTACGGTACCACAGAACGGTTTCGGTGCACTGCCGGTACAACGGTGTGATGTGGATACCGGTGTAAAAATCCTCCTTCGTGCATACGAGGGCGGGATGACATATTTTGATACGGCAAGAGCTTATTCGGATAGTGAATACAAGATAAGTAAGGCTTTTAATACAAAGGAAGCCCGTTCGAAAATATATATTGCGACCAAGACACAGGCAAAAAATCCTGAAGCCTTTTGGAAGGACCTGGAAACTTCTTTGACAACTCTGGGTACGGACTATATAGACGTGTACCAGTTCCATATGGCAGGACAGGTATATACACCCGGCGACGGAACAGGTATGTACGAATGTATGCAGGAAGCAAAAGCCAAAGGGATGATACGACACATAGGTATCACCGCTCATAAGATAGGAGTGGCAAAAGAGGCTGCCGAAAGCAGGCTGTATGAGACATTGCAGTTTCCGTTTTCATATCTGTCGGGAAAGCAGGAACTGGAGCTTGTAGATATCTGTAAGAAAAATAACGTAGGCTTCATAGCCATGAAGGGACTGGCTGGAGGCCTGATAAACAGATCGGATGCGGCTATGGCATATATGTCTCAGTTTGACAATGTACTTCCCATCTGGGGAATACAGAGAGAGAGCGAACTCATGGAATGGCTGTCATACATGGAAAATACACCTTCTATGACAGAGGAGATAACGGAATTCATTAAACATGAGCAGGATGAACTGGCAGGTGAATTCTGCAGGGGCTGTGGATACTGCATGCCCTGTCCTATGGGCATTACTATAAACCAGTGTGCCCGTATTTCCCTGATGCTCCGTCGTGCACCGTCCGCTTCGTGGCTCTCGGAGTACTGGCAAAACGAGATGAAGAAAATCGAGACCTGCATCAATTGCAGGCAATGTGTATCGAAATGCCCATATGAATTAAATACTCCGGAGCTGCTTAAGAAAAATTACGAAGACTATAAAAGGGTATTAGCCGGTGAGGTTACTGTTTAGCAATTAAGGAAGTTGATTTAGCTTTCTTTCTGCTGTATGCCAGGAAACCGAAGCAAAGAAGAATCTGTACCAATGTCGAACAGGGAGTCGCAAGTCCTATATGGAACAGGGATACGGGCTCCCAGTTACACATTATGAGGCTCACGGGGATGCGGACCGCAAAGGCTCCGATGAGACCCTGTATCATGACAAATGTGGTATTGCCCTTTCCGTTGAAGAATCCTATGAAACAGAACAGGAAACATGTGAACAGACAGTCTATAGCATAGGCTTTTAAGTATTCAGCACCTGCCAGGATTATGGGTTCATCCTTTGAGAAGAGTCCTATGAGCAGATCTCCTTCGAAAAATGAAAGCAGGAACATGACTATACCGAATATGAATGATACCGCTATAGTGTTTTTCAAAGCTTTATAAGCTCTGTCCATTTTTCCTGCACCTACATTCTGGGCAACAAACGCAGATATCGACTGCATGAATGCCAGTGGAATGAGCATGATAAACCCGCACACTTTCTGAGATACTCCCACACCCGCTGACTCAGTGACTCCTATGGAGTTTACGATAGCCTGAAGAACCAGGAAGGAAATCCCTACCAGAAAATCCTGCATGGCGATGGGGAATCCGAGCTTCAGGACATGTCCTATGATACCTCCGTCAAATCTGATCATTTTCAGGTTAAATTCAAACGAAAGTCCTTTTTTCTTTATGATAATAACTGATATTACAACGCTTAACAACTGAGCCGTTACTGTAGCTATAGCTGCACCTTTGGCACCGAGTCCCATTCCCGCAACAAGTAGCATATCGCCGCCGATATTTATCACACAGGCGATGGCCACGGTCATCAGAGGAGTCTTTGAGTCACCCATGCTTCTGAATATTGCGCCTATAAGATTATAGAAAACTATGGCGATCATTCCGGCACCACAGATGGTGATATATTCTACTGTCTGAGAAAATGCATCGGAAGGAGCATGCATAATATCTGCTATACCGCCGGCAAATATGGGTATCAGAAGGGACATGGCCAGACCTATAGTGGAAAAAAGTGCGACGCTTGCGCCTATTATGGCTCCGCCTTTTCTCATGTTTCCCATACCTATCTGTTGTCCGAAATATATAGTAGTACCCATGGCAAGACTGATTACCAGATTACCCAGGGTCATCATGATCTGGGAGCCGGTGACAACGGCTGAAACTTCTTTTGCGTCGGAAAACTGACCCACTACGAAAAGGTCAACCGCACCATACATAGCCTGCAGGAACAGTGCAAACATAACAGGCATCGCAAATCGCATAAGGGGACCGAGTATTCGTCCTTCTGTAAAGTTTACCTGATCATTCATAATTATATAAACCTCGATTAGTCGTCTTTTGAACTTCATTACTTTATCATATATGTATGTGATAATCAAGTTTTTTAAAAATCTGCAGATTTCCCTGATATATTTCCAAAGCATTCAAAAAATATTTTAAAAAGATATTGACAAAGAGAAAATTTTGTTGTATTGTGTGTATTACAGTAAGTAATACAAAATATACACGACAAACAAAGAGCATAAGGAGGATACTGATATGCCTGAAATTAGTGAATTATTACCTTTTCTTATTCCGTTGATCATCGCAGAATTTGTTCTGCTGGCATTTACCATACGCCATATACTTACGCATGATAGTTATAAAAGAGGAAACAGGGTTCTTTGGCTGATAGTAGCCATAGTCGGCATGAGTTTTATCGGTCCGATACTGTATTTTCTGCTTGGGAAGGAAGACGCTTAAAACAATAGGTATATGATATGACAAATGAGAAAAATATTTTAGAGATTACGAATCTAAAAAAACACTTTGGTGAAAAAAAGGTTCTTCAAGGTGTGGACCTGAAGATCCCGGAGAAAAAAGTTTTTGGTTTTGTAGGGAAAAACGGAGCGGGAAAAACAACGACCATGAAATGCATACTGGGACTTTTGGAAGCTGATGAAGGAGAAATCCTGGTAAACGGTGAAAAGGTTACATACGGGGATACAAAAACCAACCGTTTTATCGGTTATCTGCCGGATGTTCCCGAATATTATTCGTATATGAATCCAAAAGAATATCTGTCCTTTTGCGGAGAGATAACCGGTATGGAGAAAAAGACCATAAAGTCAAGGAGTGAAGAATTACTGGAACTCGTGGGACTGGGAAGTGAAAAGCACCGTATAAAGGGCTTTTCGAGAGGAATGAAGCAGAGACTTGGGATTGCTCAGGCACTGCTGAACAGTCCGAGGCTCCTGATATGCGATGAGCCGACATCGGCGCTCGATCCTGTAGGACGAAAGGAAATACTTGACATTCTGGTGGCGGCAAAGAATGAAACGACTATTCTTTTTTCCACGCATATACTTTCAGATGTCGAACATATATGTGATGATATGGCATTGCTCCATGCTGGAAAGATCATCATGCAGGGAAGCATCACGGAAGTAAAGGAAAAACGCAGGGGAAATACTCTGGAACTTCAGCTTGAAAACCCTGAGGAAAATGCCATGCTGCTGAATAGATTTACCAAAGTAACGGATATGTCTGGATCGGCGATTGAGTCAACAGGATCAAATACTCTTTTAATAAAAGATGAATTGATGGTACCGGATATACTGCGTTTCCTGGCAGACCATAATATCAGATTTATTAAGATGGAAAAACAGGAAGCAACTTTGGAAGATATTTTTATTGAAGCCATTCAGAATTAAGATTATGTAAGAGGCGCAGATTTAATCGGAATCCTGTCCTCTGCATTGAAAGGAATGAACTATGACGGCATTTATAAAAAAAGAATGGATGGAACAAACCCGTACGGGTAAGCTTCTGATTCTCGGAATTATATTCATATTTTTTGGTATACTGAACCCAGCTATGGCGAAACTTACACCCTGGCTTTACGAGATGCTTCAGGATCAGTTTTCGGAGCAGGGACTGAAAGTAGGGGAAGTTACGGTTACGGCGATGACCAGCTGGACGCAGTTTTATAAAAATGCTCCCATGCTTGTGATAGCTATGATACTTCTCACGAGCGGGATTTTTACCGGAGAGTATCAGAAGGGGACACTGATCCAGGTCGTTACCAAAGGGCTTTCCAGAAAAAAGGTATTCTTTTCAAAACTCGTTATGTCCTACTTTATCTGGACCCTCCTTTATCTGGTGTACGCCGGTATCACCTGGGGATATACTGCATACTTCTGGGGAAATGATGTGCCGAATCTGTTCTACAGCGTATTGATGTACTGGTTTTTCGGGATTGCCATTATTTCAGTTCTTATGTTTTTCGGAACGTTGTGTAA
>JAEEGL013249960.1_pt1 | contig 13652 bp, 11 predicted proteins | sample 9134231 | NCBI WGS metagenome assembly JAEEGL01 (sample SAMN16246548, study PRJNA631951) | gut metagenome | biome: gut microbiome; feature: rumen; material: fiber-attached | host: Bos | place: Iran: Karaj | collected 2018-10
ATTAGGTCGCTTGCTTCTCAGGGATTCAAGGATATTATCTTAACTGTTGGATATTTGGCAGATAAGATTATTTCTTATTGTGGCGATGGCAGTCAGCTGGGGGTAAGGATTGAGTATTTCGTAGAGGAAATACCTTTAGGGAATGCCGGTGCCTTATTCCAGTTGAAAGAGAAGATTGGTGACGAGCCTTTCTTCCTGCTTAATGCAGATGCAGCCTTTGATGTGGATTTCAACCGGATGCTTGACTTCCATAAAAAGCATGGAGGTCTAGTTACATTGTTCACACATCCCAATTCACATCCGTATGATAGCGGATTGATCATTGCAGACGAAGAAGGGAATGTAAAGAAGTGGCTTAGCAAGGAGGATGAACGCCCTCAATGGTACAATAACAGAGTGAACGCGGGTCTTCATGTGATTGATCCGAAGGTTCTTGAACTAAGTCTGAAGAATCTGGAGATTGACCCAATCACAGGTTATCCAAAGGGCAAGGTTGATTTGGACCGACAGATTCTCAAACCGTTGTGCGGAACAGGAAAGATGTTCTGTTATGACAGTCCAGAATATGTGAAGGATATGGGAACACCGGAACGTTTCCATCAGGTTGAAGCAGACTATAAGAACGGTGTTGTTCAGGCAAAGAATCTGCATAACAAACAGAAGGCTATCTTCCTGGATCGTGACGGAACTATAAATAAATATGTGGGCTTCCTCCGCAATATTGATGATTTCGAACTGATTGAGGGAGTTTCAGAAGCCATCAAAAAGATAAATCAAAGTGGTTATTTGGCTATTGTCGTTACCAATCAGCCTGTCATTGCCCGTGGTGAAGTGACATGGGACGAGCTGTATGAGATACACAGGAAGATGGAAACGCTTCTTGGCAAGGATGGTGCCTATATTGACGGAATCTACATCTGTCCGCATCATCCGGACAAGGGCTTTGCCGGTGAGCGTCCGGAGTATAAATTCGACTGTGACTGCCGGAAACCTAAGCCCGGGTTACTGCTGCGGGCGGCAAATGATTTTAACATAGAACTATCTGAATCATATACGATAGGTGATGATGATAGGGATGTGGCTGCTGGAAGTAATGCAGAAGTAAAGCTGTCTATTAAATTGGAGACGAACAAAGTAAGAGGGTTGTTGGATAAAATAGATGATATTTTAAAATGATGATTATATGGAGAAGAAACGTTTAGTATGGATAACTCCTGACTATTTTTTTGATACAGACTCTACTATTGTAGGAAATCTTTGTGAATATTATGATATTAAGTGGTATGTAATATGGGGGAAAGGTTCTTTGCGAGCACAACCTAATGATTCTAATATATTCAAGTTAGTTAATTCGCCTTATCGGTATCGGGATATTCGTGTTATGAAACTCTATTATTCTTTAATTAAAGAAATGAAGAGTTTTAAACCCGATATGATTTATAATGGTTTTAGCGGGATTCCGTTCTTTTACCCACTTCTGTTTTGCATGTTCGATAGGAAGAAAATCATGCATGAGGGACATGAAATAGACCCTTACGTGTCAGTGGTACATGATAAGCTTACAGTGTCGTATGTGCAGTATTATTTGAGGAGAGTCGGTTATACACAGGTGTTTTCAAAACACGCTGAACAGAAGTTTCATATTCTGTATCCTGGTCAGAAATGCGCATACGTCCCTATGGTGCCTAAGGACTTTGGTCCTGCAACGAAAGTAATTGACCATGGTGACAGAACGGTGTTCTTATTCTTTGGGAGTGTAAGAGCGACTAAGCGTTTTGACGTTTTGCTTGAAGCCTTTCTCGGGCTTGATAATGAGTATTCTAAAAAAGCAGAGTTATGGGTATATGGTAAATGTGATGGTGAAGACCGAGTAAAATTCGACCAGATGATTGAAGGGCATAATAATATAAAGACCATGTTTGATTTTGTGCCAGATGTAATGGTTCCAGATCTGTTTTGTTCGTCATCTTATTTGGTCCAACCCTATCAACAAATCACACAGAGTGGTCCCATGATGATTGCTTATAACTATAATTTGCCGGTGATAGCTACCGATATAGATGGTTTTACGGAGCGAATAGATAATGGTAAGAATGGCTATTTGTTTGAGACAAACAACCCAAATGATTTAAAGCGAGTCCTGGAAATATGTATTGATCAAAGTAAAGACGAGTACAATAGTATAAAAGAAAATGTAAGAAAAAAAGTTGAGCAGGAATATTCTTTAGACGCTGTTATTAAGAAATATTGTACAATGTTGGATTGTTTCATGAGTAGTTGTATACGATTATAAAAAGGTCCGTGCTGTTTCATGGGAATTTAAAGCCTTACACATTGGCTCGAAGAATAACTGAATTTGATTGATGTTTTTCTTCGGGCTGCTATCAAGTAGAAATGGAAAGAAGAAAACCTCACCTAGCAAATTTAAAAGAATGCACGGGCTGCCGTGCTTGTGGCGATATTTGCCCTAAAGCATGCATTAGTTTCATAGAAGGAAAGGACGGTTTTGCGTATCCTACAATAGATTATGAAGCCTGCATCAAATGCTATTCTTGTGAGCAGATCTGTCCTGTAATTTGCCCAAAGAAGAAAGAAAAAACAAAACCTAAAGCATATGCAGCTTGGGCTAGTAAGGAAGTCCGAAAGAAATCAGCATCGGGCGGTGTTTTCTATGCGTTAGCATTACAAGTGATTGAAGATGGTGGCTATGTGGCTGGTGCCGTCTTTGATGGATATAAGGTTAAACATATTATAACCAGTAAAGTTGAAGAACTAGAAAGGATACAAGGCACGAAGTATTTTCAGAGCAACACATCGGGAGTCTATAAAGAAATAAAGCGCTTGCTTTGTGAAGGGGTAAAGGTGTTATTCAGTGGTACAAGTTGTCAGGTGGCAGCTCTTCTGAACTATGTCGGTAAAGATCATAAGAATCTTGTTACGGTTGATCTGATATGTTTTGGCGTCCCATCTTCTTTGACTATTAACGCAGAAGAAAGGATTAGAGATAAGAAACTAAAACGGATTATCAGTAACAGAGACAAGAATCATGAGGGAGGCTGGCGCAATGCATATTTTATGACCTGTGAATGGGATGATGGCACAACAACTGTTTCTTCACCCAAACAATCTTTCATGCTTGGTAGTTTCTGCAGCGGAAAGGTGATGCGAGAAAGTTGTTATCACTGCCCTTTCAAAACAATTGAACGTGAATCAGACCTAACGATAGGTGACTATCATTGTATCAAAGGTTTTGATGAAGAGAAAACGGATGGCATCTCATTAGTTTTTGCTCATTCAGAAAAAGGGGAGCATGAACTGTTGATTAATCATAGGATAACCATACATGAACGTGAGATTAATGAAAGTCTGCCATTCAAACGTACAATATATCATAATGACACCATCTACGGAAAATTATTGGTTCGCAGATGGATGCCTTTTTTTATGAAACATGCCCCTAATTGGTTGCTTAAGGTGTTATATCAGGATATTGTTAAGTCGAAGAACCCTCTAGTGTGGCCTTTAACTGCAATTGATGTCATCTGCCATTTAGTCAACAATAGGAATGCAAACAAAGAATTGAAAAGAATTCAAACATAATCAGATTATTGACGCAAATGAAAATAGGAGTTCTAACGTACCATAAGGAAAGAAGTCAAGGAGCTACTTTTCAAGCATACGCCACATATAGGGCACTGAGGGAATTAGGCTGTGACGTAGAGGTTATAGACCTTGAACGGAAGACCTTTGCTCACAGTGCTTTACAACGTGCCATTGTAAAACCATATTTCTTCCTGTTTGAACACAGGCAAGATCTGTTTAGGAAGGAGTTCTATCCTCCCTATAGTAGGCATTATACCAACCTTGAAGAATTACAAGCGAAGCCACCTGTCATTGACGCTGCTTGCGTGGGAAGCGATCAGACATGGAATGGTAAGATCGCTATGCCGGAGAATGCTTTAGCTTATTTCTTGGATTTTGGCCCTAAGGGTATGTACCGTTTCTCTTATGCTTCCAGTTTTGGTTATCCTAAATGGATGATAGATGATGAAGAGAAAACAAAGAGGATTGGAGAACTGATGCAATCTTACGTCGGTTTATCCGTGCGGGAAACAACTGGGGCTAAAATAATAAAAGATAAGTTTGGTCTTGACGCTACAGTAGTCTGTGACCCTACTATTCTCCATACCAATTATGATGAGTTTACGCAGGGATTGAAGCAGAAAAATGAAATGGTTTGCTATTTCCTATTTAATTACTCCGAGAATTTGGTTAAGGCTAACCATGAGATAAGTGACTACTTAAAGATACCCGCTCGATGGGTGGGAAGACCTTATTTTGTGAGAGGCTTTAAGAATTCATATTTCCCTGACATCATCACATGGTATAGAAGAATAGCCAGTGCAAAGTTTGTTGCAACTGATTCTTTCCATGGGACGGTGGCTGCTCTGATTTGCCAAAAACCTTTTGTTGTTTTGTATCGCGACTATGGCCTTAGCTCTCGCATTGTTGACTTGTTGACACAGGTAGGCCTAGAAGACAGGATTTATTTCAACTATGAGGCTTTTGCCGCGAGTAATAGTTGGAAGCAACCTATAAACTATGATGAGGTTGGCAGAAAGCTGAATGCATATCGTGAAAGGTCGTGGGCTTATCTTCGCGGGGTCATTGAAAAGATTGCTCAAGAGAAAAAGTAATAAAGAACAGTTTCCAATGAGGATTCTCATTAATGCTTCTAATCTAAGACAAGGTGGAGGCATACAAGTAGCAGATTCTGTATGTAAACAATTATCTCGCTTTGGAGATAATCAATTTACAGTAGTATTGTCTCCTTTCTTGAAGGAAACAGCAGAAGTGATATCCCAATTTGCAAATGTCATTGTTGAGGAATATCATATAAGGTATACAGCATGGCTGCTTTTGACAGGGCGCGACAAAACGCTTGATCGTTTGGTGGAGAAGCATCAAATTGATAAGGTATTGACAATTTTTGGCCCCTCCTGGTGGGTGCCGCGTGTGCCTCATTTGTGTGGTTTCGCTTCCAGTCAGATTACACCGCAAGATTCTCCTTTTTATTCTTTGCGACTTTCATTTAAGTTTAGAGTCCATGAATGGTTGCGCAATACGATGTTGAGAACATATTACAGACGTTGCTCCCATAACTTGTACTCGGAGAATGAGTCTGTCAGTAAAGCTTTAAGGCTGCTATATCCCAAGAAATGTGTTTATACCGTAACAAATTATTATAATCAAGTTTTTGACAAACCGGAAGAATGGGTTGCTCACCCATTGCCAGAATTTGAAGGAGTTTCCATTCTGACAATGGCAAATCTGTATCCTCATAAGAATTTAGGTATTACTCTGGGGATTTCAAAGGCATTGAAAGAAATGCATTCGGATTTTAAATTTCGGTTTGTTATCAGTGTTAAGAAAGAAGATTTCCTCAGAGCCCAAGGAATAGTTGATTCAGAAGAAATAGACAGGCATTACTTGTTTTTAGGGACGGTTAGTGTTGCGGAATGTCCTTCTCTGTATGAGCAGTGTGATATAGAACTCCAGCCCTCATTGCTTGAAAGCTTTACGGCAACGTACCCGGAGGCAATGAGAATGGGGAAGCCAATTGTAACAACAGATTTGGCATATGCCCGCCAACTGTGTGGTGATGCTGCTTGCTACTATAGTGCATTGGATGCAGAGGCTGCGGCAGAGGCAATCTACAAAGTCGCTACTGAGAAAGGGTATGCGGCTAGGCTTGTATCAAACGGCAGGAAACAACTGTTGCAATTTGATACCTATAATCAGCGGGCTGATAAACTAATGAAAATAATAGAAAAAATAGATAATTAAAGTATTATGTCAGTATTTAAAGACAAAGTGCTGCTTATCACTGGCGGTACGGGTAGTTTTGGTAATGCGGTTCTCCGCAGGTTTTTGGATAGCGATATAAAGGAAATACGTATCCTTAGTCGTGATGAGAAGAAACAGGACGATATGCGCCACTTCTTACAGGCCAATCGTTCTGATGTGGCCCATAAAGTGAAGTTCTACATAGGTAATGTACGTCAGCGCGAGGCAGTTGACTTTGCCATGGGCGGTGTGGATTATGTTTTTAGCGCTGCAGCACTGAAACAGGTTCCTTCTTGCGAATTCTTCCCAATGGAGGCTGTGCGTACAAATGTTGAGGGTACTAACAATGTACTTCTGAGTGCTATTGCACATGGCGTAAAGAACATTGTTGTTCTTTCAACTGATAAGGCTGCTTATCCTATCAATGCTATGGGTATCAGTAAGGCTATGATGGAGAAGGTGGCTATTGCCCAAGGTCGTGCTTTGGGAATAGGAGCAAAGACCACTATTTGCTGTACCCGTTATGGTAATGTGATGGCCAGCCGTGGATCTGTGATTCCTCTCTGGGTTGAGCAAATGATGGAAGGTAAGCCCATCACCATTACAGACCCCAACATGACTCGTTTCATGATGACATTGGATGATGCAGTGGATCTGGTTATCTACGCATTCACTCATGGTGAGAATGGTGACTTGTTTGTTCAGAAGGCACCTGCTGCAACTCTTGATGTGCTTGCAGAGGCTTTGAAGCAGACATATGCAAAGATTGATTCAAAGTATGGTGAGACAGAGGTAAAGATAATTGGCACACGCCATGGTGAAAAGCTCTACGAAACTTTGGTGACCCGTGAGGAAATGGCTAAGGCTATCGATATGGGTGGTTATTACCGCATTCCTTGCGATAATCGTGATTTGAACTACGATAAGTTCTTCACAGAGGGCGACCATAAGGTAGAACAGGTAGAGGAGTACCACTCTCATAATACCAAGCGTTTGGATGTTGAGGGTATGAAGGAACTACTGCTGAAGCTCAACTTTATTCGCGAGGATTTGGGCTTACAGCCTCGTGCAAAAGCTCGTGATTATCGTTCAGAATAATAAAACAATAGCGATATGAAATTTTTTATTTGTGGCTGCAACGGTATGGCAGGACATACCATCAGTTTATATCTTCAAGAGCAAGGACATGAGGTCTATGGATTTGACCTTCAGGAGTCCAAATTGATCAAGAGCTTTGCTGGTAATGCTTTCGATACTGAAACCATTGCTCGAGTTATTAAGGAAGGCAACTATGATACAGTTATTAACTGCATTGGTGTATTGAATCAGTTCGCTGAAAATAATCATGCTCTCGCTGCATTTTTGAATAGTTATTTCCCCCATTTCCTAGCTAAGACCACTGAGGGTACAGATACGCAGATTATACACATGACTACCGATTGTGTGTTCTCTGGGAAAAAGGGTTCTTACACTGAGCATGACATGCGTGATGGAGAGACATTCTATGACAGAAGCAAGGCGCTTGGCGAACTAGAAGATGACAAGAACCTATCTTTGCGAAACTCCATTGTTGGTGCAGACATCAATCCCAAAGGTATTGGCCTATTGAACTGGTTTATGAATAACACAACGGGTGAGAATCCTGTGGTGAATGGCTATACCAAAGCTATGTGGACAGGCCAGTGTACCTATCAGTTGGCTAAGACTATGGAAGCTGCAGCTAAAGAACGTGCTCATGGATTGGTGAATGCTGTTCCAGATACAGACATTTCTAAGTATGAGTTGCTGAAGCTCTTCAATAAGTATCTTCGCGGAGGACGTGTTCAGATTAATCCTGTTGAGGGCGTGAATGCAGACAAGAGCCTGAAGCGTACCAATTGGGATTTCAACTACCGTATTCCTGACTATGAGCAGATGGTAGCAGAAATGGCTGAATGGATTTACAAACATAAGGAGCTTTATCCGCATTACATGCTGTAAGGAGTTCAATAGTTCAAACTGTTTAAGAGTTAAAGGACATGAAGAAATTAAAGTTAATGACAATAGTAGGTACTCGTCCTGAGATAATCAAGATGAGTGCAATCATAAAGAAGGCAGATAAGTATTTTGACCAAGTGCTGGTTCATACTGGCCAGAACTACGACTACACACTGAACGAGGTATTCTTTAAAGATCTTGGCCTGCGTGAGCCTGATTACTACCTTGGTGTAGTAGGTGACAACCTTGGCCAGACTATGGGTAATGTCATATCCAAGAGTTATGAACTGATGGCTGAGGTGAAACCTGATGCAGTTATTGTTCTTGGTGATACTAACAGTTGTCTTTGCGTGATTAGTGCTAAACGTCTGAAGATTCCTATCTTCCACATGGAAGCTGGTAACCGCTGTAAGGATGAGAATCTTCCTGAGGAGGTTATCCGTCGTGTAGTTGATGTTACCAGTGATATTAACCTGTGCTATAGCGAACATGCTCGTCGCTACATCCTTGATACAGGCGTAAAGCCTGAATATACTTATGTTGTGGGTTCGCCTATGGCAGAAGTTCTTAAAGATGTGCTTCCTCAGATTGAGGCTAGCAATGTCCTGGAAGATCTTGGATTAGAAAAAGGCAAGTATATTCTGCTTTCAGCTCACCGTGAAGAAAATATTGATATTGAGGCCAACTTCTTCTCACTGATGAATGCTGTGAACACTATGGCCGAGACATACAATATGCCGGTTCTTTATAGCTGCCATCCCAGGAGCCAGAAGATGATTGAGAAACGTGGATTTAAGTTTAATGACAAGGTGATTCAGCATAAACCGCTTGGTTTCTTTGACTACAATAAGCTTCAGCAAAACGCTTTTTGTGTAGTAAGCGATAGTGGTACTGTACCCGAAGAAGGTGCTTTCTTTGGATTCCCTGCAGTAAGCATCCGTACTTCAACAGAACGTCCTGAAGCTATGGACAAGGGAGTGTTCACTATTGGTAGTATCACTTCCGAGGCTGTTTGTCAGGCTGTTGAATTAGCTGTAGCTATGCACGAGAATGGTGATGATGCTTGTCCTGTACCAGCATATAGCGATGAGAATGTCTCTACCAAAGTGATTAAGCTCATCCAGAGCTATGTGGGTATTGTGAATAAGATGATTTGGAAGAAGTAATATGGCAAAGACCTGGATTATCTCTGAATACTGTTATCCTGTAGTGGTTACTACTGGATATTATGTTACAGAGATAGCTGAGTATATGGCAGCTAAGGGGTTGGATGTTGGAGTTATCACATCCAATAATACCTATTATGCCAGTGATGAATCATCACAATTGAAGTTTGAAGAGCATAAGGGCGTAAAGATATATAGGAAAATTCACAAGCAGATTAGCAAAGATGATAATAAAAAGCGAATTGTTAGGCTTCTATCTTTGAGTTTCTCTTTCTTTTGGATGTCTTTACGTCGTTTGAAGAAAGGTGATCAGGTGATAGTACTCACCAACCCGGCTTTCTTTATGCTGTTTATGCCCGTTGTCAGGTTCTTTACTGGATGTAAGTATCATATACTTGTTCATGACATTTTCCCTGAAAATCTTTCCAGTTTAGGTAAAGTAAACCAGAATGGCGGATTATACAAGTTACTGAAAAGAGTGTTTGACAAAGCATACTCAAAAGCGGACTCTTTGATTTCTATTGGAAATGATATGTCTAATGTCTTGTCTGCCAAGGTTAACGGGAAAACACCCATAAATCTTATTACTAATTGGGCAGACGTGGACGAGGTGAAACCACAAGTTAAAGAAGAGACAGAAACCTATAAGAAGGTTAAAGATTTTGCTGATGGTCATGTGCTTTTTCAATTTGCGGGTAATCTTGGTAAGGCGCAAGGGCTGGATAATGTATTGGCTGCTATATCAAAGGTGGAAACTGATGAAGCACGTTTCTTGTTTGTTGGAGCTGGAGCTAAGCTAGAGGATATCAATGAGTTTGCTAAGAAACATGAGAATACGTATTCCTTTGGCTTTGTGAACCGTTCCATGCAAAATGATTTTTTAAATGCTTGTGATATTGGTATTGTAACTCTGGCTGATGGGATGTATGGGCTAGGAGTGCCATCAAAATCTTACAATATTATGGCAACGGGACGTCCAATTCTATATGTTGGTGAGGAGGATTCCGAGGTCGCACTGTTTGTAAAGAAGTATGGAATTGGTTGGGTAGTGAAGCCTAACGATCCTATTGCGCTTAAAAATCAGATTGAAGAGATTATAAAAGAACACGACACTTTACAGCAGAAGGGTATAAAGGCCAGAGAGGTGGCAGAAAAAGTATATGGCAAAGACGTTGTGTTAGAGCAGTATTATCAGTTTATCAAAAAACAGAATGACTAATTTGTTATTTACAGGGGCTTCTGGCTTTTTAGGATATAATATACGTCCTATATTGGAGAAGACCTATGATGTTCATACCATTGGCCTGACTGATGATGATGACATCAAGTTTAATATGGCCAAAGATGTGCCACCCATTAATACACATTATGATGTGGTGTTGCATGCAGCAGGCAAGGCTCATACGGTGCCAAAGACCGAAGCAGAGAAGCAGGTGTTCTATGATGTCAATTATCAGGGCACAGTAAATCTCTGCAAGGCATTGGAAAATGTAGGTGTGCCTAAGGCTTTAATATTCATCAGCACTGTTGCAGTATATGGATGTGAGTATGGTGACCTGATAACCGAAGAGCATCCTTTGGAGGGCAATAGCCCCTATGCTGAGAGTAAGATAATGGCAGAGAAGTATCTGACTGAATGGTGCCAGAAGAATGATGTTGTTCTTGGTATTCTTCGTCCCTCTCTGCTTGCTGGCAAGAATGCCCCGGGCAATCTTGGCGCTATGGTGAATGGCATCAAGAAGGGCTTCTATATGAACATTGCTGGAGGCAAGGTCGTGAAGAGCATCTTGATGGCAGAAGATATTGCTCGTTTGATTCCGGTCCTGGAAGAGAAAGGGGGTATCTATAATGTCTGTGACACTCGTCAGCCCTCATTCGGAGAGATTTCTGCATCAGTCGCTAAGCAATTAGGGAAAGGGAAGCCTATTAGTATTCCTTATTGGATGGCTTGGTGTATGGCGAAGGTGGGAGACCTTCTTGGCTCGAAAGCACCCATCAACAGCTACAAACTGGAGAAAATGACGAAGAGCCTGACTTTCAGTAATGAGAAGGCACGTCACGAGTTGAATTGGGAACCTTTGGACGTATTAGAAAATTATAAGATTTAATTGTAGCACCAATGATGTTGGATAAAAACCAACAGGCATTTATTGCTTTAGTGCAATCTGGCCTTTGGGCTGACATTGAATCGACGGATTTACGAAGTCAGGGATTCTGGGAGTCTGTAGATTGGGATGAGGTGTATAGGCTTGCAAGTGAACAAAGCGTTGTTGGTGTTGTGCTTGCTGGAATAGATCACTCCTATGTTAAGCCACCACAGGAAGAGTTGTTGCAATGGATTGGTGAGGTGCAGATATTGGAGCAGCAAAATCAAGCGATGAATCAATTCATTGCAAAGCTCATAGAGAAGTTGCGAAGTTCGGATATCTATGCATTGTTACTGAAAGGACAAGGAGTTGCTCAATGTTATGAGCGACCGTTATGGAGAGCATCTGGTGATGTGGATTTGTTTTTAAGTGATGCGAATTATACTAAAGCAGAAAAGCTATTGTCACCATTGGCTTCAAGCATAGATGATGAAATCTCGTATGCCAAGCATAAAGCATTGACAATCGATGAATGGACGGTTGAACTGCATGGCTCTCTGAGAAGTGGGCTGTGGAGAAGTTTAGATCGGGTGCTTGATAAAGTTCAGTATGATGTATTCTGTAGCGGTAATGTTCGTTCATGGTTGAACGGGAAAACGCAGGTGTTTATGCCTCGGGCTGATGAAGATGTCGTTTTCGTGTTCTCGCACATACTACAGCATTTTTATAAAGAGGGTATAGGACTGAGGCAAATATGCGATTGGTGCAGGTTGTTGTGGAAGTTTAAGGATAAACTGGATTGTGAATTATTGGAATCGCGAATCCGAAAAGCTGGCGTGATGACAGAATGGAAGGCTTTTGCAGCTTTGGCTGTGGATTATTTGGGAATGCCTGCGGAAGCGATACCTATGTATTCAACTTCATCGAAGTGGTCAAAGAAGGCGTCGAAGATATTGACGTTTGTGCTGGAAACAGGAAACTTTGGACATAATAGAGATTATGGCTATTATGACAAATATCCGTATCTGGTGTATAAAACCATTTCTTTCTGGAAGCATATCAAAGATGGATACAGATACTTCCGTATATTTCCACTGGATTCTCTGAAAGTCATGGCAAGAAGGATGCTGATAGGCTTTTCTGTGGTAATAAGAGGGAAAAGAAGTGAATAGAGATATTAATAGTTAAACCAGTTTTTACTTTTGAACATGTCGATTACTTATGCTATTATATTAGTAGTGTTGCTGGTGCTTGAATTGTGCTATTTTAGGATAGCAGATAGGTGCAATATCATCGATAAACCGAACGAGAGAAGCTCGCATAAGAGCATCGTTCTACGTGGTGGCGGTATTATCTATCTGCTTGGAATGTGGCTATATGCTGCATTCTTTGGGATGGAACTATGGCCGTTTCTGTTGGGTATTACGCTGGTGGCAGGGATAAGCTTTGTGGATGATATACACTCGCTGCCAGACTCGTTGAGGTTGGTATTCCAGTTTGCAGCTATGTTCCTGATGTTCTATGGATGGGGAATACTGAATTGGGAGAGTTGGTGGATCATCATATTGGGCCTGATATTCTGTGTGGGTATTACCAACGTGTATAACTTCATGGATGGCATCAATGGCATTAATGGTGGCTACACTCTGGCGGTACTGTTGCCATTAGCATGGCTCAACCACCAGATGGGATTTGTCGACCAAAACATGATTATTGTGGCGTTGCTTGCAGACCTTGTGTTCTGCTTCTTTAACTATAGGCCAAAGGGCAAAGCGAAGTGCTTTGCTGGTGATGTGGGTAGCATTGCTTCTGCCTTTATTGTGATATATGTATTAGGAAAGCTGATTTTGACTACTGGTGACTTTACGTATATCGTATTCTTAGTAGTGTATGGTGTGGATGCTTGCTTGACTATCTTCCACAGAATCATGTTGCATGAGAATCTGGGCAAGGCGCACCGTAAGCATGCGTACCAGCTGATGGCAAATGAATTGGGCATGGAGCATACAGTGGTATCAACGATATATACGGTATTACAGTTGGCTATTGCGGCAGGAATAATTTTGATACCGAATACACAGGCATGGCATTGGGGATACTTCATAGGTATTGTCTTGGTGCTTTGTGTAGGCTATCTGGTATTTATGAAGAAGTACTATCACCTCCACGAGGCTTATTTGGCTTCTCTGGAAAAGTAGGTCACACAGATAACACAGAAGAACAAACCTTCGCTATAACAGTAGATTATGAATATAACACAAGCAATATTGGATGGCTTGACAGAAAAGGCTAAGGTTAGTCCAAGATTAAGGGCAAACTTAGATCTAAGGGATTCTGATGCTGATACGTCTCAACGGATGTTAAATGCCATTGAACCAGAATCTGTCGTTCCCATCCACAGGCATCAGAAGACTTCTGAGACGGTGGTATGCTTACGTGGCAGGTTAGTAGAAGAGTTCTTTGCGGAGCAAAGCGGCAAAGCCGAGCGCTACGATGAACTGGAGCGGACTTGCACGGAGGCTATTGAGTTGTCGCCAAATGGTCCTGTTGTTGCTCTCAATATACCTGCAGGGCA
>JAEEGL013265623.1_pt1 | contig 13652 bp, 11 predicted proteins | sample 9134231 | NCBI WGS metagenome assembly JAEEGL01 (sample SAMN16246548, study PRJNA631951) | gut metagenome | biome: gut microbiome; feature: rumen; material: fiber-attached | host: Bos | place: Iran: Karaj | collected 2018-10
GGAGACGGATATCCAGGGCTATGACCTGGATGATGAGATGGTGCGGATCTCCAGAGAGAACGCCAAGCTGGCAGGGGTGGATCATCTGATCCATTTCCAGAAGCGTGACGTGAGCCAGCTGAGCCATCCCAAGAAGTACGGCTTTGTCATCACCAATCCACCCTACGGCGAGAGACTTTCCGACCGGGAGGAAGTGGCGGGGCTCTACAAGATCATCGGAGAGCGCTATGCAGCCCTGGATGCCTGGAGCATGTACCTCATCACGGCATACGACAAAGCGGAAGAAGCCATCGGCCGGAAGGCGGACAAGAATCGCAAGATCTACAACGGCATGATGAAAACCTATTTTTATCAGTTCCAGGGGCCCAAGCCGCCCCGGAGAAAGAATCCGGAATAAGGCATGGAGTTGGAGAGACCACAGGAAAATCTCATATGGACGGTCGTTTCCTGGACGACGCTGCTGGTTTCCCTCTTTACCATTTTGCTGGTGTTTTCCCTGCGGAAGACGGTGGTCATCAACGACCGCATGCAGCTGGAGGAAGATTCCGAGCTGGCGGAAGTCATGGTGGCGGACTTTGATCTGCACCTGGCGGATACCGGGGAGGACGGGGTGGTCTATATCCCCCTGCAGAGCGGAACGGATGCGTCCAAGGTGACGGTGGAGAACCATTATCTTTCCCGGCAGATCTGGATCTGCATCCAGGGAGCGGAGGAGGATTACTACCGGACCAGTTCCATCTACGGGGATGTCTCCGGCGTGACGGATGCCTACTGCGTCCGGGAGGGCCGGGAAGTGCGACTGGTGCTGGTGACGGACCGGATCCGGGAATGCCGGACCACCATGGACGGAGACCGGATGGCAGTGTCCTTTGCGGCACCGGATGAACAGTATCCCTTTGTGGTGGTGCTGGATCCTTTGATGACAGAAAACCCTTCCGCGACCCTGCGGATCGCCACTCAGGTGGCAGAGCAGCTGGAGCGGGATGATATCCGCATCTACCTTACCCGGACGGGTGAGCGGGAGATGCCGGAGGAGGAGCGGATCTACTTCGCCCGTGAGGTGGGAGCGGATGCCTTTGTCCAGATCGGACTTGCCTCTTCGGCGGATCCGGCGGAGTACGGTATTTCGGCCCGCTACAACGGGACCTATTTCCTGCCGGGATTCGGCAATGTCCAGCTGTCGGACGAGCTGATCCATCACGTGGCACTACATGCCGTGAACCGGGGCCTGGGCATGAAGGAGGCGGAAGAGGGAAGCATCCTGAAGGATCTGACCATCCCCGCATCCCGCGTCGATGTGGGCTTTGCCACCAACGAGACCGAGTCCCTGCTGGTGGACCAGGCGGAATACCAGACCAGGCTGGCAGCAGGCATCGCAGATGCCCTGGAGGAAGCTGCCGGGTCCCTGATCGAAGAAGAGTAAACGAGGGAGATCGCTATGAGAATCGTATTTGCAACCGGAAACAAGGGAAAGATGAACGAGATCCGCATGATCATGGAAGACACCGGCTATGAAGTCCTGTCCATGAAGGAAGCGGGTGTGAACCCGGATATCGTGGAGGACGGCAAGTCCTTCGAAGAGAACGCCATGATCAAGGCCAGAGCCGTGGCAGCCCTGTTGCCGGGAGACATCATCCTGGCGGACGATTCCGGACTGGAAGTGGACGCGCTGGGAGGAGAACCCGGCATTTACTCTGCCCGTTACATGGGAGAAGATACGCCCTATTCCGTAAAGAATGCAAACATCATTGAGCGCCTGAACGGTGTTCCCGATGAGAAGCGGACCGCACGGTTCGTCTGTGCCATTGCGGCTGTTTTTCCCAATGGACAAGAATGCGTGCGCCGTGCTACCATTGAGGGCAGGATAGATTACGCTGAGAAGGGGGAGCACGGATTCGGCTTTGATCCGATCTTCTACGTGCCGGAGCTTGGCTGTACTACCGCCGAAATCCCGGAGGAGGAGAAGAATCAGATCAGTCACCGCGGAAAAGCTCTGCGGTTGATGAAAGAGGATTTACTGAAGTATGAAGATTTTGGTCGTAAGTGATACCCACAGACAGAACGAGAATTTCTATCGTGTGATCGAAATGCATCATCCGGACCTGGTGGTGCACTGCGGAGATGTGGAAGGGTCCGAGGAGGAACTGACCCGGGCGGCAGGTTGCCCCATCTATATCGTCTCCGGCAACAATGATTATTTTTCCGATCTGCCCAGAGAACTGGAAGTCAGTATCGGCGGGTTTAAGACCTGGATCACCCACGGACATCATTACTATGTATCCATGGGACCCGAAATGATCCGTCAGGAAGCTATGATGCGCGGTGTCGATATCGTCATGTATGGACACACTCATCGCCCCGTGGTCAACCGGGACGCGAATCTGATCGCCATCAATCCGGGCTCCCTGTCCTATCCCAGACAGGAAGGGCACAAGCCTTCCTACATTATCATGGAGACGGACAGAAAGGGAGAGGTGCATTTCACCATCGCCTATCTGGATTAAGGGTTTGTGAAAGAGATCCGGGAACGGATCACTTACGGGGTGTGGCTCAGCTTGGCTAGAGCACCTGGTTTGGGACCAGGGGGTCGCAGGTTCGAATCCTGTCACCCCGATGATCGATAGAGAAGGAAGGGGAGACTACAATGTTGGATAAGGTACTTATCGGATATTACATCCTGATCAATCTGGTGGCGTTCATTCTCTACTATGTGGATAAGCAGCGTGCCATCAATGAGAAGTGGAGGATCTCGGAGAAGACCCTGCTGGGGATTGCATTTCTCGGCGGCGGTCTGGGAGCGCATCTGGGCATGAAGATCTGCCGGCACAAGACCCAGAAGACCCTCTTTAAGATCCTGGTGCCCCTTTTCATTTTTCTGCACCTGGGACTGATCCTGACCTACGAATACGGATTCCTGGGATAGGACAGAAGAGAATAAGACAAAAAGAAAACCTCGGAAGCAGATGCTTTCGAGGTTTTTTACGTGAGACACGGGGGGATCGAACCCCCGACAACTTGATTAAAAGTCAAGTGCTCTACCGACTGAGCTAGTGTCCCATAAAACAGGGCTAGCTGGATTCGAACCAGCGAATGCAGCAGTCAAAGTGCTGTGCCTTACCGCTTGGCGATAGCCCTAGATCGTACCAAACGCCTTATGCGGATAAAAAAATGCGTCAATGACGCATTTGAAAAGGGTGGGTAGAGGGACTCGAACCCTCGACCTTCAGAACCACAATCTGACGCGCTAACCAACTGTGCTACACCCACCATAATATGGATCAAATGTGCCCGAATGGATTCGAACCCCCGACCCACGGCTTAGAAGGCCGTTGCTCTATCCAGCTGAGCTACGGACACATTTCGTCGTCTCAAAAGACGGACAACGAGTATAATACATAAAAACGAAACCAATGTCAATAGTTTTTTTCAAAACTGTAGGTAGAGGGACTCGAACCCTCACGCTTGCGCACAAGAACCTAAATCTTGCATGTCTACCAATTCCATCATACCTACAAAAACCTATACGATTATACAGCCGGGAGAGGGGACTGTCAAACGGGCGGACATCTTGCTCTTGACCACACGGAATGCTACAATGTAATTTACTAAAGTTTGCTCTGGCGGCAAACAAGGAGGCATAAGATAAGATGTTTTTGACTGTACTGTTGAATATTGGTTTACTGGTTCTTGGTTTTTTTCTGCTGGTGAAGGGCGCTGACTGGTTCGTGGAAGGCGCATCCAAGCTGGCAGAAAAGTTCGGCATTCCTCAGATCGTCATCGGTCTGACCATTGTAGCTATGGGAACTTCCCTTCCGGAGGCGGCTGTCAGTATCGCATCCGCAGCCAAGGGAAGCGCAGATATCGCCATCGGTAACGTGCTGGGCAGCAATATCATGAACGTGCTCCTGATCCTGGGCATCACCGCCCTGATCTGTGAGATCCCCGTAAAGCCCCAGACCATCAAATTTGAGATTCCTTTTGTCATCGCCATGACCGTCCTGCTCTTCGTCATCGGTTTCTTTGACGGAACCGTGGGCAGAGCGGAAGGCGGCATCCTCTGGATCTGTTTCCTGGGTTATCTCCTCTACCTGCGCTGGCGTGCCCAGCAGGGAGACGAGCTGGAAGAGGCACCCAATGCGGACAAGCAGATTCCCCTGTGGCAGATGATCCTCTACATCCTGCTGGGAGCCGGAATGATCGTTCTGGGCAGTGATCTGGCCGTGGACGGAGCCACCGGGATCGCTCAGATCCTGGGAGTCAGCGAGAGAGTCATCGGACTGACGGTGGTTGCTTTCGGAACCTCTCTGCCGGAGCTGGTCACCAGCTGTACCGCAGCACGGAAGAAGAAGACGGACATTGCCATCGGAAACATCGTGGGCAGCAATATCTTCAATATTCTGTTCGTTATCGGCACCACCGGACTCATCACTCCCGTGATCTATCAGCAGAGCTTCCTGATGGACAGCATCATCGCCATCGCTACGGTCTGCCTGCTCCTGGTGCTGCTCCTTCCCAAGAAGCGTCTGACCAGATTGGGCGGCGGTGTCATGCTGGCGGCTTACACGGCATATTTTGTCATGCTCTTATTACAATAAAGAAATGAAAGAAACATATTGAAAACGTTTTCCATACGTGATACAGTAATATCGTCAGGTTCTCTTAGAGGGGGAAACTTATGACAAAACGAAGTACGGTAATCAAAGTCTACATGATCCTGGTAGTGGCAGTGGTGGCCATATCGGCTGCCATGTACGGCATGGAACGGAATGTGGAGGTCAGGCCCACAAGACCCGGATATATGATCCTGGACGCCCGGGATCTGACGGACATTGAGGTAGAGGGCAGTCCCCTGGGCTACGGAAGAGAGTATGTCTGGATCGTGGAGGGGATTGAGGATTCCTTCAACACGGTGCTGTTCTATTCCTATCATCAGGACGTGGAGATGATCCTGGGAGATCAGACGGCCTACGCATCGGAGGCTTCCTTCCGGAACCTCTTCGGAAAGGGAGTGGGCTGTGTCTGGAACCGGCTGGTGTTAAAGCCGGAGGACAACGGCAAGATCCTTCGGATCCGCTTCCTGCCGGTCTATGAAGGTGTGGACCAGGAGGATCCGGTGATCTATGTTGGATCCGAGTATGACATTGTTCACTCTGTGGTGAAGGACGATCTGCCGGTACTGCTTACCGGTATCCTGGCCCTGATTGTCGGAACCTATTATGTGTTCTATTCCTTCATCAATATGAAGCGGATCAAGAACTCCAAGAACCTGCTCTGGCTGGGCGTTTTCGCCCTGGAGATCGGTCTTTGGAAGGTGGTGGATTCGCCGGGATATATCCTGATCCATCCCCGCAACTTCCTCCTGCCCCATCTGCCTCATATGTTGCTTCTCCTGATCTGTATTCCGGCCATCCTCTTTTTCAAGGAGCTGGTGCAGAAAAAGGAATCGCCCATCTGGTATGCACTATGTTCCATGTCTGCGATCGGAACTTCCCTGATCCTGATCCTGCAGGTACTGGATCTGTTCGATTTCCGACAGATGCTGGCTTTGAATCAGGCCATGATGGCCATCTGCGCAAGTGCCATGTTGGTCATCACACTCCATGACTGGTTCACGGTGGGACTCAGCAAGGCAATGCGCCGGAATTCCTGGGGCCTGCTGGCATGCTTCATCGGTCTGGTGCTGGATGTGGTCCTCTACTATGTACAGGCCGGCAACGGAGCCCGGGTCTGGGGCATGGTGGGATTCCTGCTCTTTATCCTGATCCTGGGCTATAACATGATCCAGGAGACCAGACGCCTTCTGGAGATCGGTGAGAAGGCAGAGTCCTACGAGCGCATGGCATTCCATGACCAGCTCAGTGGGGTATACAACCGGGCGGCATACGCCTATGACATCGCACAATCCTCCTTCGATTCGGAGCAGTGCATGGTGATCATGTTCGACCTGAACAACCTGAAGAAGGTCAATGACACCAAGGGCCACGACGCGGGAGATACCTATATCAAAGAGAGTTGTCTCATCATTCAGAGACACTTCGGCCGCAGCGGTAACATCTACCGCATCGGCGGCGACGAGTTTGTCTGCCTCATCCATCACGCATCCATTCCCAAGACGGAGGAGATGGTGAAGGAAATGCAGGAAGCCTGCGAGAAGTGGAATCGGGAGAACATCGAACTGGATATCTTCATGCAGATCGCATGCGGATACGAGATGTACAGTCCCAACCTGGACTATGATATCCAGGATACGGTCCGCAGGGCAGACAAGATGATGTACCAGAACAAATTTGATCTGAAAGAAGCATTGAAAGCACAGGCTACCGCCGATGAAAACAGGGCGGCGGCCGAAAGTATATCAGACGAATAAAGGAGTTTTGGATATGAGAAGAGCAGGAGTATTGTTACCGATTTCCAGTTTGCCCTCCAAGTATGGCATCGGAACCTTTGGACAGGAGGCCTATCGTTTTGTGGACTTCCTGGCGAAAGCAGGACAGAGCCTTTGGCAGATCCTTCCCTTAGGACCTACCGGATACGGTGACTCTCCCTACCAGTCCTTCTCTACCTTTGCAGGCAATCCCTACTTCATTGATCTGGAGGAGCTGATCAGGGAAGGCCTCCTGACCAAAAAGGAGTGCGATGCCAAGGATTTCGGCAAGAGCCGCAGGTACGTGGACTACGAGAAGGTCTACTTCGCAAGATTCGACCTTCTGCGCATCGCCTATGGCAGAGCCAAGGAAAAGAAGATCCTCTCCCGGAAGTCCTATGCGGAATTCCTGGAGAAGAATGATAAGTGGCTGGAGGACTATGCCCTCTATATGGCCATCAAGAACGAGTTCGGCGGCGTCAGCTACCTGGAGTGGGATAAGGACATCCGCCTCCGCAAGCCCAAGGCAATGGAAAGCTATCGTACCAAACTGGCAGACGAAGTGTCCTTCTGGAAGTTCCAGCAGTATCTCTTCGTGGAGCAGTGGAAGAAGCTGAAGAGCTATGCCAACAGGAAGGGCATCGAGATCGTGGGCGATATTCCCATCTATGTCTCTCCCGACGGAGCGGACACCTGGTCTCATCCCGAACTCTTTGAACTGGATTCCAAGGGATATCCCAAGGCTGTGGCAGGATGCCCTCCCGATTTCTTCTCCGAGACGGGTCAGCTCTGGGGCAACCCTCTCTACAACTGGAAGTATCACAAGGAGACCGGCTACGCATGGTGGCTGGAGCGCCTTGAGAAATGTTTTGAGCTGTACGATGTGGTCCGCATCGATCACTTCCGCGGATTCGACGAGTACTGGTCCATCCCTTACGGCGAGAAGACCGCTGTCAATGGAAAGTGGCTTCCCGGCCCCGGTTATGATCTCTTCCGTGTGGTGAAGGAGAAGCTGGGTGACCGTCAGGTCATCGCAGAGGACCTGGGCGTGGTGACGGACAGCGTGGTGGAGCTGGTGAAGAAGACCGGCTATCCCGGCATGAAGATCATGCAGTTCGCCTTCGACGCATACGGCGACAGTGAGCACTGCCCTTACAACTTCGATCGCAACTTCGTGGTCTACACCGGAACTCACGACAACGATACCCTGGCAACCCGCATCAAGAACCTGCCTGCAAGGGATGTGAAGTACGCCATGAAGTACATGGGTCTGAACGATAAGAAGGACCTGCTGAAGGGCTACATCCGCTTCGCACAGGCAAGCTGTGCCGACACCTGTATCATTCCCATGCAGGACTACCTGGGACTGGACAATCGTGCCCGCATGAACCTGCCCAGTACCCTGGGCATCAACTGGATGTGGCGGACCCTTCCCTCTGACTGGACCGATGAACTGGCAGAGGAGATGAAGGACCTGGCAAAGGTTTACGGCCGTATCCCCAAGAAGCCCAAGAAGGAAAAGCCGGCAGAGAAGAAAGAGACCAAGAAGGCACCTGCAAAGAAGAAAAAGAAATAATCAGAAAAGCTCTCCTCGTAAGAGGAGAGCTTTTTTTGGGTGACGGCTGCGCCCTGTTTATTCGGCGTCTTCCTTCATCACATCGCTCATGGCCATGTGAGAATTGTGATAGGTGGGATCGTAGGTCACTTCCTTGCCGAACCAGTCGGGAGGGAGGAAGCTTTCCGCTGCGTCCTTACTTCCGAATTCCACCTCTGCGATGATGAGAGGAGCGAAGGGGGAGTCGAAGACATCCAGCTCGATGAGGAGACTGTATCCGTCAGGGGGCTGGGGTGCTCCGGGGATCACCTGAGGGTGCTCCAGAGGAATGAGATATCTCTTCTTGGAAATGACATTTCCGTCAGCTTTCAGAAGAAGATGATAATATGCTTCGGCGGTCAGGGGGAGATTGCTTTCCTCTCTGGCCATCATGCCTTCGCCTTTGTAGGTCATATAAAAAGAGTCATCCTCGCGCCGTACCCGGACAACGGGATTGGTGCAGAGGTAAGCCTGCTCGATTCTGTGATAAGGGTATTCCTGAAGATTGGCAGGTACATCCTTGATCAGGAATTTGCGTTCGATTTCCATTTCCTTGTTCCTTGTCTGTTAACGATAGGTGATCCCGTGCGCCACTTCATCTGCCTTTGCCTGGCCGGCAAAGCGAGCTGCGATGGCAAGCGCGAAATCAATGGAGGTTCCCATTCCGCGACCGGTGATGATGTGGTCGGAGACCTCCACGGGAGTTCCCTTGGCATCTGCTCCGGTCAGTTGTTCCTCAAAGCCGGGATAGCAGGTGGCGGTTCTTCCTTTCAGGAATCCGCGATGACCGAAGATGCTGGGAGCAGCGCAGATGGCTGCGATGCCCTGGCCGGCTGCGTTAAAACGATCCAGGGCTTCCATCAGGGGCTGGAAGGCTTCCAGATTTTTGGTCCCAAGTCCTCCGCCGGGAAGGATCAGCATGTCGTAATCCTCCGGCCTGATGTCGGTAAAGATCTTGTCCGCCCGGACCGGGATCTGGTGGGAACCCATGATGTCCGGGGTATCCTTGATGGATACGGTGTCAATGGTCAGACCGCATCTGCGGCAGATGTCCACCACAGTCAGTCCTTCGATCTCTTCAAAACCGTCTGCCAGAAAAATCGCTAACTTCGCCATTTATTCTTCAACCTCCAGATTGTCGGTAGGGGCCTTCCGGTGTGCTTTTACATTGATGCCGTTGACTTCGACCTCACCGTTCAATTCTACGACAACGCAGGGGCGTCCGTCAATCGTGCGTTCGTCGATAAGGTCCGTGCGATCGGGCTTTACCTTGATGGTGACATCGGGGGTCTTCACATCGAAGGAGCGGGTGTTGTAGACGTTGCTCACCATGAGAGGAGTCTCGGGACCGGCAGCCACCTGGTAGTGGCGGTCGAAGTCTGCCATACGGTCGTTGGCAACGCCGCTTCCCTCAAAGAGCTTCCGCACATCCGTCTTGTCCATGACAAGGGGCTGTACTTCCTCCTTGTGGTCCTCGATGAGTTCACTCATTTTCTCGTGAATGGTCTTTACCGCTTCGAATCCGCAATCGTCTCCCAGGGTCTCCTCCACCAGTGCGTGGAAGGTTTCCTTCTGGCCGCCGGCGGTGAGAGGGTGGGTGCAGCCCAGCATCATCTCGATGAACTCGTCACCCAGATTCTCCGCATCCTTGGAGTAGTAGAGGATGTTGTGGATGTCTGTGGTCCGGTCGGTGAAGGCAGGGAAGAGGAATGCGTTGAGAGGAAGCTCCACGATCCAGTCCCGGTTGCGGTTGTGGAATTCGTTGGTGACGGGGTCATAGGACAGGCCGGGCTCGGACAGGTTCACCGGGCAGATGACCGTCAGCAGGTAATCGTACACTTCGTCGGAAGCGTCCACCATCTCTTCCCCGTCGGTGGACTTTCCGGGTACGTCGTAAGCATCATGCACCACCAGGATCAGGTAGTTGCCTACATAGTTGTAGGTGGAGATGATGCGGTTGTAGAATTCGTCCACCAGTCCCTCATCCTTGAGTCCGGAGGCCCGGAGCTTCAGCAGGAAATCCTGTGCTCCCCCTTCTTCCTCGGACTCGGGCAGGAAGGCCATGTCCACGGCGTTCTTGCCGGGAGTGCCCGACAGGGGCTTGCGCAGGATCTCGAAGTACTTGAACATTTCCTCCTCCGGCAGGGCCAGGAAAGAGCGGGAGAAGGTTGCGACTTTATTCTTGTCTCCATCCACGTAGCATCCGCAGATCCGGGTGATGGAGCAGTTCTTCTGAGTCAGTAGTTTCTTGAGTTCTGTCATTTCGGCTTTAATCATAAAATGTCCCTCGTTTCTGTGTTACACACAGGTAATAGTATACCACAAAGCAACGATTCAAGTGAACGCTTGCGTTCTCCCGAAAAAAGAATAACTTTCTCGAAAACCACGAAAAAATTAGATTAATTTAATCTAACGACACACCTGTCTGTTTACGTTTGAAAAAATTAGCTTTTTTTAACTTATTGTAAATATTGTCAGAATGTTTTATCATTAAGACTGTCGGAAACTATTCCGACGGTTAACGTATATAGGAGGAAGAAGAAAATGAGAGTATGGAAAAAACTGGGGGCGACCACCCTAGCAGCACTCCTGATCCTTGGAGGACAGAGTGCACTGACCGCACACGCAGCTGTGGACACGGATTCGCTGGCTGACGGCACGGCGTATCTGAACATCAACAACTCGGACTGGGGAGAATTTGAGGCCGAGTACACCAACGCCGAGATCACCGGCGACGGCACTTACACCGTATCCATGGTGGCTGCCGAAGCACAGGATCTGGCACAGTTTAACGCACTTCAGGTGAAGAACGGTGAGTCCGTTATGGGAAGCGGCTCCATCGTCACCATTGATGAGATCAAATTGAACGGCGAAGCCATCGAGCTTCAGGGACCTTCTTATACCTGCTCCGCAGACGGCGCAGGAGTTGACACCAGAGTCAACCTTTACAACGAGTGGAACAGCCCCGTGGACGGAAACGGTGTTGTGAACCCCGACACCCGTGCGGCAGTGGATCCTACCACCACCACCGCCATGCTTTGGACTGCTGATCAGCTGGCAGGCGTCCAGTCCATCGAAGTCACCTTCACCGTGTCCGAGTTCGGTACCGAGAAGGCAGCAGAAGCGGAAGTGGCATATACCCTTTCCGAGGATGCGGGCCGCGCTTACCTGAACATCAACAACGCCGACTGGGCGGAGTTTGAGAAGGAAGTGGTGGAAGCACAGGTTACCGGCGACGGCACCTACACCGTATCCATGGCAATGACTGAGGCACAGAACCTGGCTCAGTTCAACGCTCTGGAGATCGTGGACGGCGAGTATGTCATCGGCAACGGCGCCATCGTTACCATCGACGAGATCAAGCTGAACGGCGAAGCGATCGAACTGCAGGGACCTTCCTATACCTGTTCCGCAGACGGCGGCGGAGTTACCACCAGAGTCAACCTCTACAATGAGTGGAACGCTCCCGTGGATGCAGACGGCAACGTAGTGACCGATGCCCGTTCCCTGGCAGATCTGAATACCTGTACCGCAATGCTGTGGACCTCTGAGCAGCTGGAAGGTGTTTCCTCCATCGAGGTAACCTTCACCGTATCCGGCTTCGGAACCTTCGTAGAGCTGGATGACACTGCAGCATCTTCCGCAGAGCCTGTGGATCTCAACGGCGTCTATCACGCATACATCGGACTGCAGTCTCCCAAGTACACCTTCCGTAACGCTGTAGACGATGCAAGCTATGGTCTGGCAGTGGAAGACGGCAAGTACTTCTATCAGCTCACCGGATGGGATGAGGACAACAACGCCCTCACCGTACCCGGATCCTTTGTGGATGCTGAGATCGCAGGCAACGGCACTTACACCGTAGCCGCTACCGGCATCGAGTGGCCCGAGGGCGAGTTTGAGTCCCAGGACTACATGAACCTGATCTTCCTCTCCACCGATATTCCCAACTCCGGTGAAGTGACCATCAGCAACATCCAGCTGAACATCGGCGGCTCCAGCGTTGAGCTGGCTTCCGCAGGCGCAATCCTGAGCCCCGACAATGTCAACTACATCAACATGCTGATCCAGAACATCTGGAACAGTGATATCACCACCATTGGCTATTATCAGGTTCCCTTCTCTGAGATCTCCATCACCTTCGATGTGAGCGGATTCGCTTACGACAAGGCAGAAGCCGCAGCACCCGCTGTGGAGGAGACCAAGACCGAGACTCCCGCACCTGCAGCAGAGCCCGCAGCTGAGCCTGCAGTGGAGGCACCCGCACAGAAGTCCAATGCCGGACTGATCATCGGCATCGTGGTTGCAGTCATCGCCATCGCTGCATGCGTAGTAGTCTTCATGAAGAAGAAGGAGAACTAACTCTCCATCGGATCCCAATTCTGACAAGAACGTCATATAATCCACAGACAGCCCCTTCCGGGAAGGGAGGGGCTGTTATTCTTGTGAGGTGCCAATGAAAAACCAAATGTCCAAGCGCGAGAAGAGCATGGAAAAGGTTTATTATGTCCAGCGTCTGGCGACTCTGGTGGCCCTTTTCTTTGTGTTCTTTCCCGCGATGAACCCGGCAAAGATCTCCGGACTCATCGGAAGGACGCTGTCACTGTTTACCAGCGGGATCTCCTATTCCAGCCTGACTGCCGAGATGGGCAGAGCCTTCAACCGGGGCTGGCTGTCGGAGAGCTCCATTCAGATCCTCTACGCCGCTTCCCTGGTACTTCTGCTGGGGATCGCCCTCTGCTGTGCGGCTACCTGCATGTCGCTGGGAAACCTGAAGCTGAAGAATCTGGGGAAGTTCTTTTCCCTGGGAGGATCCATCCTGATGGCGGTTGGTATGGTGCTGATCCTGGTGAGTTACAACCAGCTTCGGCAGACCACCAAGCCGGACAAGGTGGAGCCCGGATTCCCGGCTGCATACTATCTGTATCTGGTATTGACCATTCTGCTGGTCCTGGCTTCCGTCATCGTCTTCTTCATGATGCCCAAGGCGGAGAAGGACAGCGTCTATGAGATCGAATCCAGGTACAAGCTCTTTCTGATGTTCCTGCCCTTTGCCATGCTCTGCTTTGTCTTTTCTTACTTGCCGCTGTACGGCTGGAGATACGCCTTCTTTGAGTACTCCGCCGGCGGGACCCTGTCCATGGATAACTTTGTGGGATTCCACTGGTTCACCATGCTCTTCTCCAACGCGGCCACAAGGGCAGATATCCTGCGCGTTCTGCGCAACACCCTGGCCATGAGCGGACTGGGAATCCTGACCAGCTGGCTTCCCATCGCCTTTGCCATCTTCCTGAATGAGATCAAGAACACTCACTTCCGGAGAGTGATCCAGACGGTGACCACCATCCCCAACTTCATTTCCTGGGTATTGGTCTACGCCATCGCACTGGCCATCTTCTCCACCGACGGCTTCATCAACACCATGTTCGGCGGAGATACCAACTACCTGATGAGCACCTCCAACATCTGGATCAAGATGCTCCTCTGGGGAACCTGGAAGGGAATCGGCTGGAGTGCCATCATCTACATCGCCGGCATCTCCGGTATCGATCAGCAGCTCTATGAGGCAGCCACTGTGGACGGCGCGGGCCGTTTCCAGAAGATGTGGCACATCACGGTGCCGGGACTGCTCCCCACCTACTTTGTCATGCTGCTGATGGCCATTGCCAACATTCTGAGCAACGGAATGGATCA
>JAEEGL013366790.1_pt1 | contig 13652 bp, 26 predicted proteins | sample 9134231 | NCBI WGS metagenome assembly JAEEGL01 (sample SAMN16246548, study PRJNA631951) | gut metagenome | biome: gut microbiome; feature: rumen; material: fiber-attached | host: Bos | place: Iran: Karaj | collected 2018-10
AGCTTTCTGTTGGCTCTCTTGGACTCTCTCTTGGATTTCTTGTCGATTCCCAGGAATACAGGATCCAGGTCAAGAGATCTACATCTTTTAAGTACAGGAACTCTATCTACTGCCACGGTAATGCACCTCCTAATAAATCAGACTCTTCTGCGCTTCGGCGGACGGCAGCCATTGTGCGGAACCGGCGTCACATCGCGAATGCTTGTTACTTCAAGGCCGCAGGCCTGAAGAGCACGAATTGCTGCTTCACGGCCGGAACCCGGACCCTTTACCATAACATCAACAGTCTTTAATCCATGAATAAGTGCTGCCTTGGTAGCAGTTTCTGCAGCCATCTGAGCCGCATAAGGAGTAGATTTCCTTGAACCCTTAAATCCGAGACCGCCCGCGCTTGCCCAGGATAATGCGTTGCCCTGTGCATCAGTCAGAGTAACAATGGTATTGTTAAAGGATGACTGAATGTGAGCCTGTCCGTGTTCAACGTTTTTCTTCACGCGCTTCTTCGTCGCTTTTTTAGCGGAAGTTGACACTTTTTTAGCCATTTTAAACTAACCTACTTTCTTCTTTAAACTACTGTACTGAATCTCTTCCAAGATCCCATGCTTAATGTCAGAATCACAATAAGAAAAAATGTGAGATTATTTCTTCTTATTTGCAACAGTCTTTCTCGGACCCTTGCATGTTCTGGCATTCGTCTTGGTCTTCTGACCACGGCACGGAAGACTCTTTCTGTGACGGATTCCTCTGTAGCAGCCGATTTCCTGCAGTCTCTTGATGTCCATAGCGATGGATCTTCTCAGATCACCTTCTACGGTCTGGGTCTCGGCGATAACTTCAGAGATCTTCTTAACCTCGTCATCGGTAAGGTCTTTCACACGTGTGTCCGGGTTAACGCCTGCATCCTTCAGAATGCGGTTAGAACTGGTTCTTCCGATTCCGTAGATGTAAGTTAAGCCGATTTCGACGCGTTTCTCCCTCGGTAAATCGACACCTGAAATACGAGCCATTGTGTGTTACACCTCCATTACGTTAACTTTAACTACAATTGTTTTTCCGTCTTTACACGGGACAGGAAACCTGCGCCCCGGTGCGGGTCACGGATCAGCCCTGTCTTTGTTTGTGTTTCGGGTTTTCGCAGATTACTCTGATACTGCCTTTTCTTTTAATGATTTTGCATTTTTCGCAAATCGGTTTTACTGAAGCTCTAACTTTCACAGTAATTCTCCTTTCTTCAATCACACCCCGAAAAACACGCTGAAATACCTGCGTCAGGGCGGATCTCACCTGTCACTCCAACAAAGTCGCTCGGACATTATAGCACCTAATAAGGCCTATTGCAAGGAGAATTTTATTTATCTCTCCAGATAATTCTTCCCTTGGAAAGGTCATAGGGTGACATTTCCAGCGTTACCTTGTCTCCCGGAAGAATACGGATATAGTTCATGCGGAGCTTTCCGCTGATTGTCGCCAGAACGATATGCTTATTCTCCAGTTCCACGCGGAACATTGCGTTCGGAAGCTTTTCCACCACAATGCCCTCAATCTCAATGACATCTGCTTTCGACAAAAATTCTCACCTCCCGCTTTCTGCCTGTTTTTCTGCTCCCCTGGTCAATGTGAATATCTCCGGTTCCCCGTCGGTTATCAGAATCGTGTTCTCATAATGCGCGGCCAGGGACCCGTCCATGGTCACCACCGTCCAGTCATCATCCATCCAGCCCACTTCCCAGTCTCCCGCGGTAATCATCGGCTCGACGGCCAGGGTCATTCCCGCTTTCAGGCGGACGCCCTTCCGTCTCCTGGCGAAGTTCGGGACCTCGGGGTCCTCATGCATGGCCGCGCCGATACCGTGCCCGACCAGGGCCCGGACCACGCCGAAACCATTTTCCTCTACATGTTTCTGGATGGCTGCGGAAATATCATTCAGGTAATTTCCCGCCCTGGCAAACCGGATTCCCGCGAAGAAGCTTTCTCTTGCCACACGTATCAGCTTTTCCGCTTCTTCGCTTACCTGCCCGATCGCGTAGGTTCTCGCGGCATCCGCCTGATAGCCCCTGTGGAGCAGGCAGGCGTCCAGGCTCACGATATCCCCTTCTTCTATATAATGATCGCTCCTCGGAATCCCGTGTACCACCTCATCGTTGACGGAGACGCAGAACGCCGCGGGGAATCCCCCGTAGCCCTTGCAGGAAGGTATGCAGCCGTAGCTGCGGATAAGCTCCTCCCCAATCCGGTCAATCTCTTTTGTGGACATGCCCGGAGCGAGCTGCTCCTCCAGGCGGAGGTAAACCTCCTCCAGGATGCGGCCCGCTTCGCGCATTCGGGCAATTTCAGTCGGAGACTTGATGATAACTGCCATTGCTGTCCTTTCCCGTTTTTCCGGGAGCCTGAATCCCGGCGTCTATCAGCCGAGAATGTCGGTGATGGCGCCGAAGACCTCATCCAGAGTTTTGGTGCCGTCCACAGTTTTCAGAATCTTCTGTCCGTCATAGTAGTCAATCAGAGGCTGTGTCTGCTCATGATAAACCTGCAGTCTCTTCTGCACGGTTTCCGGCTTGTCGTCGTCGCGGATGATAAGCTTCTCGCCGCAGTTGTCGCAGATGCCTTCCGCCTTCGGTGCCGCGTATACAATGTGATATGTCGCGCCGCACTTCACGCAGGCGCGTCTTCCGGACATACGTCCGATGATCGCCTCGTCCGGCACATCCACATTGATGGCATAGTCGATGGCCTCGTTCCTCTCGGAGAGGGCCTTTGTGAGGCTTTCCGCCTGCGGGATGGTTCTCGGGAATCCGTCCAGGATGTAGCCCTTCTCACAGTCCGGCTGGCTGATCCGATCCAGCAGCATCCCGATGGTAATCTCATCCGGGACCAGCAGTCCCTGGTCCATGAACTCCTTGGCCTTGCGGCCGAGCTCTGTCCCCGCCTTGATATTGCTGCGGAAAATGTCGCCTGTGGAAATGTGGGGAACCGCATACTTTTCGGCGATCTTATCGGCCTGTGTTCCCTTGCCTGCACCCGGTGCTCCAAGCATAACAATCTTCATAGGTTTACCTCCTCTGTAACGATCGCGTTTGGACAGAGAACCGGAATGGTCCTCTGTCCGTCCGCGAGTCATATGTACTGCTGCTTAATAATCGTTCAGGAATCCCTTATAATTGCGGACGAGGAGCTGTGACTGAACTGCCTTGATAGTCTCAAGCACAACGCCAACGATAATGATCAGGGATGTACCTCCGAAGGACATCCGGCTGACATTGAACAGTCCGGAAATCATAATCGGGATGATACACACGATAACCAGTCCGCATGCACCGATAAATACAATATAGTTCAGAAGATTATTCAGATAGTCCGAGGTCGGTTTGCCCGGACGGATGCCGGGGATAAAGCCGCCCGACTTCTTCATGTTATTGGCCACTTCCAGCGGGTTGAAAGTGATGGAGGTATAGAAATACGCAAACACCACGATCAGGACAATGTAAATAACCATTCCGATGGAATAAACGGGCCGCTCCGGACGAAACCAGTTTCCGGAATTCAGCATCATCAGAATCTGTCCGCCGAAGGTCGCATAGTTCACATCGAAGAACTCAGCGATTACCACCGGGAAGGACATGATCGAAGAAGCAAAGATGACCGGAATAACGCCTGCGGTATTCACCTTCAGCGGGATTACGGAGGACTGGCCGCCGACCAGGCGCCTGCCCTGCATCTTCTTCGAATACTGTACCGGAATCCGCCGCTCGGCATCCTGAAGATAAATGGTAAATACGGTGATTGCTACGATGACGGCAGCGATGATAATCGCGTAAACCACACCGACCGCAACCGATTTACCCTTGATGAATCTCTCATACAGAGTCAGAACATCGTTCGGTACCGAAGAGATAATGTTAAACAGAAGCACGATAGAAATACCGTTGCCGACGCCGTATGTGGTGATCTGCTCACCAATCCACATCAGCATCGCACTTCCGGCTGTCATGGTCACGACAGCCACAATCACGCTTCCGAGGTTATAGTCGATCAGAAGCCCTCTGCCGCCGAATCCCACGCTCATGGCGATGGACTGCATCAGCGCAAGTCCTACCGTCGTGTAGCGGGTGTACTCAGCAATCTTCTTTCTGCCTTCCTCGCCTTCCTTCTGCATCTCTTCCAGCTTCGGGATAGCGATGGTTAAAAGCTGCATAATGATCGAAGATGTGATGTACGGTGTGATACTCAGCGCAAAGATGGACATGTTCGTAAAGGAACCGCCCGTGATTGTGTTGAAAAATCCAAAGGCATCGCTGGACTGTCTTGCGAACAGTTCAGCGAAAAATGTAGTTTTTACTCCCGGGACCGGCAGCTGTGACCCGATACGGATCACAACCAGCATAAGGAAGGTATAGATAAGCTTGTCTCTGACTTCCTTTACCTTAAACGCCTTCTGGAGCGTTTTCCACATATCAGATCACCTCGCAGGTTCCGCCGGCCGCTTCAATCTTGGCCTTAGCGCCTTCACTGACAGCATCAGCCTTGACAACGAGCTTCTTGGTAAGTTCACCGTTTCCAAGAATCTTCACGCCGTCACGGGCATGCTTCACGATACCTGCCTCCAGCAGCTTCTCAGTTGTAACTACAGTATCATTGTCAAACTTCTCAAGATCGCCAACGTTGATGGCAACGATCTCCTTGCGGTTCCTGTTCTTGAAGCCCCTCTTCGGAAGACGTCTGTACAGAGGCATCTGTCCGCCTTCAAATCCTGTCCTGGGTGCTCCGGAACGGGCCTTCTGGCCCTTGTGTCCCTTACCGGCAGTCTTGCCGTTGCCGGAAGCATGTCCGCGACCCCTTCTGAAGCTGTCGCTGTGAACGGAACCGGCAGCCGGTCTTAAATTGGATAAATCCATGCTGAACCTCCTTACAAATATCAGATCTCTTCAACTTCTACCAGATGTTTAACGCTCTGGATCATTCCTCTGACCGCCGCGTTATCCGGCAGCTCGTTTGTCCAGTGCAGCTTCTTGAGGCCCAGGGCTTCAACAGTTGCCCTGTGCTTCGGAATGGCACCGATAGGAGATTTTACCAAGGTAACTCTTAATTTCTCAGCCATTTCTGTCTCCTCCTTAGTTCAGAATCTCATCGACAGACTTGCCGCGAAGCTTAGCAACCGCTTCCGGAGTCTTGAGTTCTGTCAGACCGGCCAGTGTAGCGAGAACTACGTTGACCTTGTTGTTGGAACCGAGAGACTTTGTACGGATATTCTGATAGCCTGCCAGCTCCAGCACGGAACGGGCCGGACCGCCGGCGATAACGCCGGTACCTTCCGGAGCTCTCTTCAGAAGTACGTTTGCGCTTCCGAATCTTCCGTTGTAGTCGTGCGGAACACTCTTATTGTCATCCAGAGACACCTCAATGATGTGTCTCATGGCAGCTTCTTTACCCTTACGGATTGCTTCCGGAACTTCTGCAGCCTTTCCCATGCCAGCACCAACATGTCCGTTCTTGTCGCCGACAACGACCAGTGCGGCAAATCTCTGAGTACGTCCGCCCTTTACAGTTTTAGATACTCTGCGGATTGCCACTACCTTGTCCTCTAATTCGAGCTGGCCGGCATTAACAAATGTACGCTTCATGTGTATGTTCTCCTTCCCTTAGAAATCCAGACCAGCTTCTCTTGCTGCATCTGCGAGCGCCTGAACTTTTCCGTGATAGATGTAGCCGCCCCTGTCGAAAACAACCTGCTTGATTCCCTTTTCCTGGGCTCTCTTGGCGATCACGGTGCCAACGTAAGCTGCAGCTGCAACATCGTTGGTCTTCTCCAGCTCGGCCTTTGCTTCCTTCTCAGCGGTGGAAGCTGCGCAGAGGGTATTGCCTGCGACATCATCTATAATCTGAGCATACATATGATCATTGCTTCTGAACACTGCAAGACGTGGTCTCTCTGCAGTGCCGGAAAAACGATTACGTAATCTCTGGTGCTTTTTAACGCGAACTTCGCTTCTTGATTTTTTGCTAACCATTTTCACACACTCCTTAATTATTTCTTACCAGTCTTACCAACTTTGCGTCTGATCACCTCATCAGAGTACTTGATACCCTTGCCCTTATACGGCTCCGGCTTTCTCTTCTCCCTGATCTCGGCTGCATACTGACCGACCTTCTCTTTGTCGATACCCTTGACGATGATCTTGTTGCCGTCGACAACAGTCTCAACGCCTGCCGGGTCTTCCATCTCTACCGGGTGGGAATAGCCGAGGGTAAGAACCAGCTTCTTGCCCTGCTTTGCAGCCCTGTAGCCGACACCGTTGATCTCCAGTGTCTTCTCATAGCCGTTGGAAACACCCTGGACCATGTTGTTAATTAAGGATCTTGTGAGTCCGTGTAATGCTTTATTTCTCTTAAGGTCGTTCGGTCTTGTTACAACGATATGGCCTTCCTTTTCCTCAATGGTCATCTCCGGCACAAATTCCCTTGTAAGCTCGCCCTTCGGTCCCTTAACAGTTACTTTGTTGTTCTCAGCGACAGTGACAGTAACACCTGCCGGAATCGCTACTGGCAATCTACCAATTCGTGACATGCCTATATTCCTCCTACTTAAATTCTCGGAGAGAGTGCTCAGCTCTCTCTGTTTTCAGTCAGTGTTTTTTATTTACCACACGAATGCCAGCACTTCTCCGCCTACGCCGAGTTCTCTTGCTTTCTTGTCAGTAATTACACCCTGGTTTGTGGAAACAATCGCGATACCAAGTCCGCCGAGTACCTTCGGCATGTTCTCCTTGCTCGCGTAAACACGCAGGCCCGGTTTGGAGATTCTCTTCAGTCCGGAGATGATTCTCTCGTCCCTGGTTGCGCCGTATTTTAATTTGATGCGGATGGTCTTGAAGCCCTTCTCGTCATCAACAAGATCATATTTTTTGATGTAACCCTCATCCAGAAGGATGTTTGCAATCGCAAGCTTCATTTTGGAGCACGGAACATCGACACTGTCATGCTTTGAGATATTTGCGTTACGGATTCTCGTAAGCATATCTGCAATCGGATCGCTCATTGTCATTTGCGTATTACCTCCTATTAATCCTTTCTCTCTGCCTGATTACCAGCTGGCTTTTCTCACACCCGGAATCTCGCCCTTGTAGGCAAGCTCACGGAAGCAGATACGGCAGATACCGTACTTTCTTAAATACGCGTGCGGGCGACCGCAGATCTTGCAGCGATTGTACTCTCTTGTGGAGAATTTTGCCGGACGCTGCTGCTTTATCTTCATAGACGTTTTAGCCATTGATTAAATCCTCCTGATTATTTCGCAAAGGGCATATTGAACAGTCGGAGCAGTTCACGAGCCTCTTCGTCAGTCTTTGCTGTGGTAACAAAAATGATATCCATGCCCCTTACTTTGTCTACCTTGTCGTATTCAATCTCCGGGAAGATAAGCTGCTCTTTGATGCCGAGAGCATAGTTTCCTCTGCCGTCAAAGGAATTGGCGCTTACGCCGCGGAAGTCACGTACCCGCGGAAGCGCGAGGTTGATCAGGCGGTCCGCGAACTCATACATCTTCTCGCCGCGAAGGGTTACCTTGCAGCCGATGGACATGCCCTCTCTGATCTTGAAGTTTGCGACTGACTTCTTTGCCTTTGTGATAACCGCCTTCTGGCCGGTGATAATCTCAAGGTCTCTGACCGCAGAGTCAAGAACTTTTACATTTTCCTTTGCTTCGCCTACGCCCATGTTGACAACGATCTTGTCAAGCTTCGGCACTTCCATGATATTCTTATATCCGAACTTCTTGATCATTGCGTCAACGATCTCGTTCTGATATGTTTCTCTTAATCTGGACACCTCTGTCGTTCCTCCTCTCCGTATCAGTCGATCGCCTTGCCGGTTGTCTTCGCGATGCGGACCTTCTTGCCGTCCTTCTCTCCGAAACCGACTCTGGTTGCCTTGCCGTCCACGACCAGCATAACGTTGGAAATATCAAGTGCAGCTTCCTGGTGGATGATGCCGCCCTGCTGATTCTGTGCAGACGGTTTGGAGTGCTTTGTAACCATGTTGCAGCCCTCAACAACCACTCTGTTCTTCTTAACGTCTACGTGAAGAACCTTTCCGGTCTTGCCTTTATCTTTACCGGTAATAATCTGTACCGTATCGTCTTTTTTAATCTTATGCACGGTGATACCTCCTTACAGAACTTCCGGAGCCAGAGAAACAATCTTCATGAACTGCTTCTCACGAAGCTCTCTCGCAACCGGTCCAAAGATACGTGTTCCTCTCGGGGTATTGTCTTCCTTGAGGATAACCGCCGCGTTCTCATCAAACCTGATGTAGGAACCGTCCTTGCGGTGTGCGCCTTTGACCGTACGGACAACAACTGCCTTGACAACATCGCCTTTCTTTACAACGCCGCCTGGTGTTGCTTCTTTGACCGTAGCTACGATAATATCACCGATGTTGGCATATCTTCTGGTGGAGCCGCCCATTACACGGATACAGAGCAATTCCTTCGCACCGGTATTGTCAGCAACTCTTAATCTTGATTCCTGCTGAATCATGCCCAATACTCCTTTCTGTCTGTGAGATTATTTCGCTTTCTCAACAATCTCAACGAGTCTCCATCTCTTATCCTTGGATAACGGTCTGGTCTCCTGCACCTTTACAGTATCGCCGATTCCGCATTCATTGTTCTCGTCGTGTGCCTTTAATTTATATGTTCTCTTAACGATCTTTCCGATCAGAGGATGCTTTACGTGATGCTCGATAGCAACAACAATCGTCTTATCCATCTTGTCGCTTACTACCTTGCCAATACGTACTTTTCTAAGATTTCTCTCCACGGTAGCTATCTCCTTTCCATGAATTGGAAATTATGCATTTGCTTTGGACTTTGCTGCAATAACAGTCTGTATTCTGGCAATGTTTCTGCGAACTTCCCGGATTCTTCCTGTGTTATCGAGCTGGTTGGTAGCATTCTGAAATCTGAGGTTGAAGAGCTCCTTCTTTGCGGCAACGAGCTCCTCATTCAGCTCGGCAGCGGATTTCTCTCTTAAATCTCCTAAATACTTATCAATCTTCACTGTTATCACCGCCTTCTAAGTCTGCTTTGGAAACGATCTTGCACTTGCACGGAAGCTTGTACATAGCAAGGCGAAGCGCCTCTCTTGCCGTTTCCTCAGGCACGCCTGCAATCTCAAACAATACACGGCCTGGTTTTACAACAGCTACCCAATATTCAACGGAGCCCTTTCCGGAACCCATACGGGTCTCAGCCGGCTTTGCAGTAATCGGTTTGTCCGGGAAAATCTTAATCCAGATCTTACCGCCACGCTTCACATAACGGGTGAGGGCCACACGGGCTGCCTCAATCTGGTTGGAACGGATCCAGCACGGCTCTGTTGCGATAATTCCGAATTCACCATTGGTGATGCGATTACCTCTGGTAATCTTGCCGGCCATGGAGCCACGGAACTGTTTTCTACGCTTTACTCTCTTCGGCATTAACATTATTTATCGCTCCCTTCCTTCTTTCCCTTCACAGGAAGTACTTCGCCCTTGTAAATCCAAACCTTTACGCCGGTCTTGCCGTAGGTTGTATCAGCCTCCGCAAAACCATACTCGATATCTGCTCTGAGTGTCTGCAGCGGGATGGTGCCGTCGCTGTAGAACTCGCTGCGGGCGATATCTGCACCGCCGAGACGTCCGGACACGCAGGCCTTGATGCCCTTTGCACCGGCTCTCATGGTTCTGTTCATTGCAGACTTCACAGCACGACGGAAGGAAACACGGTTCTCAAGCTGCTGAGCAATGTTCTCTGCAACCAGCTGAGCGTCTCTGTCCGGTCTCTTGATTTCCTTGATGTCGATGAAGACCTTCTTGTCGGTGAGCTTCTGAACCTCAGCCTTGGTCTTCTCGATCTCAGCACCGCCCTTACCGATAACTACGCCCGGCTTTGCGGTGTAAACGATAACTTTAATCTTTCCAGCTGCGCGCTCGATCTCGATCTTGGAGACACCGGAGTCATACAGCTTTTTCTTCAGAAATTCTCTGATCTTGTGGTCCTCTACCAGGTAATCGGCAAAATCCTTCTCAGCATACCATTTGGAGTCCCAGTCTTTGATAACACCGACTCTTAAGCCGTGCGGATTAACTTTCTGTCCCATATTTGCCTCCCTTTACTTCTCATCAAGAACGATGGTGATGTGGCACATTCTCTTCTCGATTCTGTATGCCCGACCCTGTGCTCTTGGCTGTACTCTCTTCATAATCGGGCCCTCGCCTGCATAGCACTCGGCAATATACAGGTTGTCGCGGCTCATCTGATTGTTGTTCTCCGCATTCGCGATAGCGGACTCGAGTAATTTCTTAATCACTGCTGAAGCATATCTGGGATTATATGTAAGAATACCGATAGCCGTATTCACGTCCTTGCCTCTGATTGCGTCCAGGACGAAGCAAGCCTTCTGAACAGAAACTCTTGCGTAAGACAGCTTTGCAGACGGTCTCGTATCCTTCTGAGCATTTCTTTCTCTCTTAATCTGAGATCTATGACCCTTAGCCATTACCAAAACCTCCTCTCAAAACTGTTTATCTGGACTTCTTATCGTCCGCGCCGTGGCCTCTGTAGGTTCTGGTAGCTACGAACTCTCCAAGTTTATGTCCAACCATGTCCTCGGTGACATAGACCGGAACATGCTTTCTGCCATCATGTACAGCAATTGTATGACCAACCATCTGCGGGAAAATGGTGGAGCTGCGGGACCAGGTCTTTACAACCTGCTTCTGTCCCGATGCGTTCATAGCGTCAATCTTCTTTAACAGCGATGCTTCCGCAAACGGTCCCTTTTTAATAGAACGACTCATTATTACCTCCTCGGATTACTTGTTTCCGTTTCTTCTTCTGACAATCAGCTTGTTGGAATGCTTATTGTGCTTTCTGGTCTTAAGACCAAGAGCAGGCTTGCCCCACGGTGTGGTCGGGCCCGGACGTCCGATCGGCGCTTTGCCTTCGCCGCCGCCGTGCGGATGGTCATTCGGGTTCATAACGGAACCGCGGACATGAGGTCTGATGCCCATGTTACGTGTTCTGCCTGCTTTTCCGAGGTTGATCAGGTTGTGGTCGCCGTTGCCGACAACGCCCATGGTTGCGCGGCTCTCAATCGGAACCATTCTCATCTCGCCGGAGGGTAATCTAAGGGTTGCGTACTTGCCTTCCTTCGCCATGAGCTGTGCGGAGTTTCCTGCGGAACGGACCAGCTGTCCGCCCTTGCCCGGGAAAAGCTCAATGTTGTGAACTTCTGCACCGACCGGAATCCGGGAAAGCGGCAGGCAGTTGCCTACTCTCGCTTCTGCGTGCTCGCCGCTCATAACTTCCTGGCCGACCTTCAGGCCTGCCGGAGCGAGGATATATGCCTTCTCGCCGTCTGCGTAGCAGATCAGGGCGATGTTTGCTGTTCTGTTCGGATCGTACTCAATGGCAACAACCTTTGCCGGGATACCATCCTTGGAATTTCTCTTGAAATCGATGATTCTGTATTTTCTTCTGGAACCGCCGCCTCTGTGTCTGACAGTGATCTTACCCTGATTGTTGCGGCCGGCATTCTTCTTCAGTGAAACAACAAGCGACTTCTCCGGTGTGGTCTTGGTAATCTCAGAGAAATCCGAGCCAGTCATGTTTCTTCTGGAAGGTGTATATGGGGTATATGTTTTAATTCCCATGACTCAAACTCCTTTCGCGGATGCGCCATGCATCCCGTTTATCACGACGTCTGTCGTATAGTTTCTGTTGGCTTATCGCCTTCCGGTCTGTTCCTGTTAATTACAGACCCGCAAAGATCTCGATATCTTTGCTGTCCTCGGTGAGCTGGACAACGGCTTTCTTGGTCTTGGAAGTTCTTCCGAAGGTCATGCCCCTTCTCTTCTCCTTGCCGTCGCTGTTCATGGTGTTAACGCTCTTTACCTTTGTGCCCGGGAACATCTTCTCCACTGCCTCTTTAATCATGGACTTGTTCGCATCTGTGTGAACAAGGAAGCAGTACTTCTTCTCCGCCATGGTGCTCATGCTCTTCTCGGTTACGAGCGGCTTGAGGATTACGTCATAATACTGAACGTTTGCCATTATGCATACACCTCCTCGATAGAAGCTACAGCAGCCTTTGTAGCAACAACGGTGTTGTACTTAAGGATGTCATACACGTTGATGGTATTGACGCGTGCTGTCTTAATGCCTTCAATGTTCCTTGCGGAAACTGCGGTCTTGTCGCACTCATCATCCAGGACAACCAGTGCCTTCTCGACCTTGAGGTTCTTCAGGACCTCTGCAAACTTTTTGGTCTTGATCTCCTCGAACCTGAGGGAATCAACAACCACGAATTTATTCTCTGCAACCCTGCTGGACAGTGCGCCGAGAAGAGCAGCTCTCTTCTCCTTCTTGTTCAGGCGGATTGTGTAGTCACGCGGAACCGGTGCGAACACTACGCCGCCGCCCTTCCACTGCGGGGCCCTGATGGAACCCTGGCGGGCATGTCCGGTACCCTTCTGTCTCCAGGGCTTTCTGCCGCCGCCGGAAACTTCGGAACGTGTCTTTGCCTTCTGTGTTCCCTGGCGAAGGTTTGCAAGCTGTGCAACCACTGCCATGTGAACCAGATGTTCATTTACTTCTACGCCGAATACAGCATCGTTAAGCTCGATGGTGCCGACTTCCGCGCCTTCCATATTGTAAACAGATACATTAGCCATCTGTAAGTTCCTCCTTTCCTCCAAACGCCTTATTTGGCAGCCTTGACTGCCTCTTTGATTGTAACTAAGGACTTTCTCGGTCCGGGTACGGAACCCTTTACAAGAAGCAGATTGTTTTCTGCGTCAACCCGTACAACCTCAAGGTTCTGTACAGTAACTCTCACGCTGCCCATGTGGCCCGGCATTCCCTTGCCCTTGAACACGCGTCCGGGAGTTGTTGCGGAACCGTTGGAACCCTGATGGCGGTGGAACTTGGAACCGTGAGTCATAGGTCCTCTGTGCTGGCCGTATCTCTTGATGGTACCCTGATAGCCTTTACCTTTGGAGATGGCGGTTGCGTCAACCTTATCGCCTGCGGCAAAGATGTCTGCCTTGATCTCATCCTTTACGGAATAGTCTTCCGCGTTCTCAAAACGGAACTCCCTGATGTATCTCTTGTAGCTTACACCAGCCTTGTCGAACATGCCCTTAACCGGCTTGTTCACAAGCTTCTCTCTCTTGTCGGCGAAACCGACCTGAACAGCCTTGTAGCCGTCATTCTCTTCAGTCTTGACCTGGGTGACAACACAGGGACCGGCCTGAAGAACTGTTACCGGAATGAGTACGCCGTCTTCATTGAAGATCTGTGTCATTCCGACCTTGGTAGCTAAAATAGCTTTCTTCATGGAATAAATACCTCCTGTTTTTTCTACAGCGGAACACATGACGTGTTCATCCTAGAATGGCCCGTATCCTTACGGACCTAAGGATTTGTGCCTTTTATCTTGAAAGCACCTGGCTGTTGTTTCTTATTTTGTTTTCATCTTGACGTTGATGTAGACACCGGCAGGCATCTCCAGTCTCTGCAGCGCATCAACTGTCTTCTGGTTCGGAGCAATGATATCGATGAGTCTCTTGTGAGTTCTCTGCTCGAACTGCTCTCTGGAATCCTTGTACTTATG
>JAEEGL015546920.1_pt1 | contig 13652 bp, 4 predicted proteins | sample 9134231 | NCBI WGS metagenome assembly JAEEGL01 (sample SAMN16246548, study PRJNA631951) | gut metagenome | biome: gut microbiome; feature: rumen; material: fiber-attached | host: Bos | place: Iran: Karaj | collected 2018-10
ATAATTGGAGCCGTAAGGGATCTGAACTATTGTCGATGCCGGAGTACCCCCATTACCATCATATGTAATGTTGTAACTGCCAGATGCCCAATGAGCATATACAGTTGTATCATCAAGAATGCTTACTTTATCCGTACTATTAACCTTTACTCCGCCGGTTTTCCCCGTATACCATCCCGCAAATGCGTATCCATCACGCATTGCTTCAGGTAATTCTCCATATGTACTGTCATATGTTACCGAAATCTCATTCGTGTCGCAGGTTCCGCCGTTTGGATCAAAATAAACCTTGTAACTGTTAGGTTTCCAATGAGCATAAATAGAATGATCTTTGGTGGTGAGCATTTTGCTCTGAGCAGTAATCTGGTTGCCATTATCCTTATCATTAAACCACCCAACCAGCGTATATCCTTCTCTGGTCACCGTTGGCATTCCGGAATAATTGGAGCCGTAAGAGATCTGGACTTTTGTCGATGCCGGAGTTCCCCCATTACCATCATATGTAATGTTGTAACGGTTCGGAGTCCAATGCGAATATAGGGTTGTATTATCAAGGATTTTTACGATATCAGTACTTACAACCTTGTCACCGTCTGTTTTACCCGTGAACCATCCTAAAAACGAATATCCCGTCATTGTGGCTTCAGGCAGATCGCCATAGGCTTCATCATAGTGAACCGTGATTTTGTCCGTCCCACATGACCCTCCGTTTGGATCAAAGGAAACGGTAAATGCTTTTGCTGACCAATGGGCATATACAATCGTATCATCAAGAATGCTTACTTTATCCGTGCCATTAACCTTTACTCCATTGGTTTTTCCCGTATACCATCCCGCAAATGTGTATCCTTCACGTATTGCTTCTGGTAATTCTCCGTATGTGCTGTCATATATTACTGTGATTTCACTTGTATCACAGGTTCCACCATTAGCATCAAACAACACCTTGTACGATTTAGGCGACCAATGAGCGTACACGGTAATACTATCTAGGATTTTTACGATATCATCACTTTCAATCTTGTCACCGTCTGTTTTACCTGTAAACCATCCCAAGAACGAATAACCTGCCAATGTAGCTTCAGGCAGATCACCATAGGCTTCATCATAGAATACTGTAATCTTGTCTGTTTCACATGCCCCTCCGTTTGGATCAAACGAAACGGTATATTCTTTCGAAGCCCAATGAGCATATACGGTTCTGTTATCAAGGATGCTTACTTTATCCGTAGCATTAACCTTTACACCACCAGTTTTTCCCGTATACCAACCCGCAAAAGAATATCCGTCACGGACTGCTTCAGGTAATTCTCCGTATGTGCCGTCATATTTTACCGTGATTTCACTTGTATCACAGTTTCCGCCATTAGCATCAAACAACACCTTAAATGACTTAGGAGACCAATGGGCATATAAGGTTTGATTTCCTATCAGATCAACTATAGTATCACTCTTAATTTCTGACCCTTCTGAAACCTCTGTAAACCATCCAATAAAATCATATCCCGTTCTGCTTGCTTCTGGCAACTGTCCATATTTATTGCCATTTTTAACAGATATGGTCGATGTATCTGTAGATCCTTCTCCTGCATCGAAACTAACAGTAAATTCGTCGGTCCAATGAGCATACAAAGTGTGATCCGAGGCTGTCGATACTATATCTGTCGCCTTAACCTCTTCCCCGCCTTCTGCTTCCGTATACCATCCAACAAACCCAAACCCGGTCTTTTGGGGAACCGGAAGGCTCCCGTAAGCACTATCATACACAACTATTTTGCAGTTTTCCTTGCTTCCCCCAAGAGAATTAAATGAAAGCGTATACTTTTGGGCGCTCCAATGAGCAAACAGAGTCTGATCAGAGGCAGTGGTGTAAATGCTGGTGCTATAAATTCGATTACCGCCTACAGATTCTGTATACCACCCGGTAAATGAATATCCTTTTCTTGTTGGCGTAGGCATATCACCATATTGACCATCAAAGGTGACTTCTTTGCTTTCCAGATCAACCTCTCCACCATTGGGATTAAACGATAGTTCATATTTCTTGGCGGTCCAGCGAGCATAAATGGAATGATCTTGAGGTGTAGTAACGTACGAATCTTTTGTTATTTCCTCTCCGTCTGTTTTTCCACTATACCAGGCAGAAAAATCATAACCAGTTCTACCAGGAGTCGGAAGATCCCCATATGGTTCGTCAAAGACTACCTGCTTATTTGTAGGCGATACAGTTCCTCCATTAGCATCATATGTAACAATATAGCTGTTGGGGGTCCAATGAGCATATAGTTCCTGGCTGTCAGTCTCAACGACAATAGTGGCTGTCGTTATCCTTGTTCCTCCCTCAGCAGCAGTATACCAACCTGCAAAAGAATATCCATCGCGTGTTGCCCCCGGCAAGGACCCGTATGGCATGGCATAATCATATTCCTTCTCTTCTATATCAGGAATACCCATATTGCCATTGAAGGAAACGGTGGTTTTTGTATTAAGGCCCTCGGCTTTCAAGCCTTCATATTTCGTCCCGTCAAAAGCCCTCTCGCCTATCGTAGTTACAGAAGCAGGGATGGTAATGCTGTCTAATCCAGTGCAATTATAGAATGAATATGCCCCGATTTTTTCAGTACCATCTTCTATTGAAGCAGTAATCTTATTATTTCTGCTTTTATACCAAGGCGTATACGAATATGTCGTAGAATTATAATCAACGCCCTGGCCCGTTCCTTTTGAAAACTCAACTTTGGTAACCCCACTTACGCTCGCAAAGGAGTTTCCTTGAATAGAGGCCGAGATAGGCATGTTAATAGTCTTTATTCCACTACATCCTTTGAATGTATAATTTCCTATGCTTTCAGTCCCGTCATTTATAGTGATTTGCGATAAAGAACTTTTACTATTGTACCAAGGCGTTTTTGCTACGCTTGTATCGTCATAGTTATAACCCGTGCCATTCCCCGGGGTGAACACAACGTTTTGAACACTTTTCAATTCACTCATTGATGTTTGAGCAGAAATTGGAACAGTCAATGCTTTCACATTGGTACAATCTGAAAAAGCAGATTCTTCAATCACGTCTATTCCGTCATCTATTATGATTTCCAGGAGAGTGCTACAGCTAAAATGCCACGGTCTTGACTTATAATATCCAGTACTATAAGTTGAATAATTGCTTATTTGAAGTCTTTCCCTATATGGGTAAGTTTTCATTACCCCTGTACCAACGGTAATATGAAGTTTTTTTATTTTTGAACACGATTCAAATGGATAGTACTCAGCAGAAATGTACATTCCCCCACCGCTACTGGATGTATCAATATTCATTTTCGGATCAACCGAACAAGGTACGGTTAGCTCCTCTAAAGACAGGCATCTGGAAAACGCCCTATCATTTATAGTTTCTACAACAGGCAAATATGCCTTTTTCATATTGACACAATTCTTGAAGGCTTGCCTATATATGTATTTGACCTGCGGAAAGGATATTTCCTCAAGAGAACCACAATCATAAAATGCATAATCACCTATAGTCTCTATTTTTTCTCCTGCTACGAATTTAAGGCTGTTACACCCATAAAATGAGTAATTACTAATTCTTGTTAAGGATGAAAAATCAATTCCCTCCACAAGATTATCACATCTATAAAATGCATATAATCCAACACTAACCATGGAATCATTGAAGGAAGCATCAACCAGGGATTGGCATTCATAAAATGCATAATCACCAACAGAAATTTCATTTCCATTGTATGTTATACTCTCAAGGGATGTACAATCATAGAAACCATATGAACCAATTGATGATATATCATCGTCAATAACCAGTTTTTTTAGTTTCGATCTACTGAAATGCCAAGGCCTTGCTGCAAAATAAGTTGCATCCATCTGATAGAGCGCCGTTGATTCGTTGTTATTGTAGTTCTTAGCTAATCCCGTTTGACCGTGTGTTAAATGAAGTTCCTCTATCCCTGTACATCCCGAAAAAGAATACTTGTGAGTGTTTGTTTTTTCGCCGGTTTCTTTGTTATACAAATGATAAACTCTTACATCGCATGGTATGGTAAGCTTTTTGATCCCAGTACAATCTTTAAATGCCCTATCGCCTATGGTTGTAACACTGTCACTTATCTGAAGATTCTCAACCTGGTCGTAGTATTGAAACGCATTTCCAATCCCTGTAATTCCGTCTCCGACAACAATAGTTTTTATCTCATCCTTATAATCATCAATAAAGCTGTATTTGTTGATAGGACCATTTCCGCTTACAGTTAAGACAAGGCCACTGCCCTCCTCATTGAGATCAAGCGTAAAGGGATAATCATCATTCTCTTCCCAATAGCCATATATTGGAAATTGGCTGTTTCCAAGGCTTTGATGGATAGTGCCATCATTATTTACAGTGTAATCAGGCTTTTCTTCTTCAGATGATAGAGGCTGTGTATTACTATCAGAGACCCCCGTTTTTACCTTAATCTCCTCAAAACCATTATTATCAACAGCCAGTGCAGTTGTAGACATACTCAATAATACTGCCGATAATACTAATGCTGCGATTCTTCGTAGCCCATTATACTTCATAATGGATTTCCTCCGTTTATCTCCATACTGGAAAACTTCTCCCATAGCACAAATTGTATGTACCCCACATCATCCTTTTTTAAGCTCTTGATATTCATTTATCAATCCTTTATAAAAAGCCTTTATGATACATCCAGTTTAATAAATGCATGTCATGCAATATTCTATTCATCCGTAAAACTCTTTAAAGTAAAAACAAAATTCCCCAATCATATCATAAGATTCTTTTTTTCCTTTAAGTTTATCATCTCAAGGATTTCCATATTCCGATCAAGCATATTCCAGATCCCGTCCTCTGAAAGCACGCCACGCTTCAGGTCCTCCGGAAGAACTCCCGCTTCATCCAAAGCCAGATCATCCTTCCACTGCTGACTCGTATAATATGCTTCGAGCTTCCGTATTTCAGGCTGAAATTCCCGATACTCCGCAATTTTCCGCTCCAGTTCATCCATTTTGCGGATCGCCGTATCTAATATGTCCTCCATCTGATATATGCGGGACACATTATCTGTCTTTTCTTTTCGTGTCCGCATAGCCCGGCTGTCCGTTGTTTCCTTCTGGGGACTCCGCCCGTCAGGCTTCATTTCTCTGCTCATAGTTCAAACTCCCGGCATAGCATTTGATAACGTTATACATACCAGCAAAGCTGTCCGCCCGTATTTTGGACTTATACTACCTAACGACTTCAATGTCAGATATCAGATCAAAAGCCGAAGTGATCCTTTTACCGCCAATCCTTGCTTTCTCAAGAAAGCCATCCGCTCCCCGGTAGTATTTACCATCAAACATGTACACCACGCCATCCTCATCCGTCGAAACATCGATCTGACAGGGTGATCCATTAAAATCAAACATCACAGCAGCCTGCCCTGGCTCAAGTGTCATCAGATCGTAAAGGTCAATGTAATCATAATCATTTCCCACCATTGCCGCCGTAGTTTCAAGAATGCCTCTCATGGTTCTCAGATTACCCCAAAAAGGACGGCGGCTCTGTCTTATCGTAAGGATCCTTCTTGCATCAAAGAGACAATCCAGATCAAATACTTCATCTTCCTCCTGTTCACAGTTCAGATCCACAAGGCGCAGTGAAATCTCGGGAAACAGAGTACTTAATACAAATCTCTCATCATGTCGCTCAGACTCCACCTGTTCAAACAGATCTTCAAGTATGCTCCGGCAGTGGCCCAAACTGAGTTTTACATACTGTCCGTAATGATACATATCAGCGATCATATATTGCCCGCGCCTGGTCCCGCATTCCGAGAAACACTTGTATGCTTTCCCGTAATCCTGCTCACGGTCGAGACCGTAATACCACAAAAAACCCATCTGCTCTTTACTGTATTCGCTTCCGTGCTTTTCTCCGAGCTCAAGGTATTTCCCCTCCAGATGGAAATTCCTGATATCCCGATAATACATAGCGAGATTATAACTGAAGGCTATGATATCGTCCTCAAAGAACGCTGTATCTATCAGGTATTTCATGGCTTCCACAAACCGAAACTGTTCATCCTCCGTCGGGTCATCGAGTCTGTAGAAGTTCTTCATTTCCTCATACGGATCATAAGAATCAATCTGGCTCATACATTTACCGTTATTATTCTCCTGCCCTCACGGTTCAAAGATGAACTCTATCCTGTCGACCTCTTTGTCCCTGAGCCTGATCTTCAGAACGTCCACAGCGTCCTTTTTGTTCAATCCTTTTGCGGTGATACTGTAAAATCCATCGTCTGTGCCTACTATGGAGTCATTGTGATATAGCAGCAATTTATATTTTGCAAATGAACCCATCTCATCGGAAACCTGCCGTAAAGAAACATATGCATATCCGCCTGAGATATTATAATCCGTCATCTCCACCGCATCCCTTTGCCCTGCTGTGGAAGAAGGCTTGAAGGAGTTATAATTATTGACAAATGTGGCTCCGGTAACATCCACATCAAAAGCATAGCGCAGAAAATTGTCTTCCCCCTCAGTCAGTTCGGCAGCAGCGCTGCTCTTGCCTATAGGCTTTCCGTCAGGCGAATACGCTATCATTCCCGAATCTATACGCACACTCTGTTTGGAATGTACCTTATGTACGAAAAAAGTGTAATTGGAATTACGGTATGACCCTTCTTCCGTCACCGTAAAATACGGGTTATCCCGGTATGCTCCCTCATCCCCGTTATCGGAATAGTCCTCATAAGGCGGCGTATCCGCGTGGAATGTGTATTCGCTTTCAGACGACTCGCCGGATGTTTCCCGGATCTCAGGGGTTTTATCTGTCTTATCGGTATTTTCCGTGACCCCGGAAAGCGTCCGGGAAACATTTTTATCATCGTCCCTCTGAACCTCATCAGTTCTCTTACCTTTTGCCAGCAGGAGCACGATCGTGCACAGCAAAAGGCCCGACAGGATCCACAGGGCTATATTTGTTCTGTTCCCGGGAGGCCGGGACGGTTCATCCGGGAACCATGTGTGTCCGCAGTCCCTGCAAACGCCCACCGTTTTGTATACAATCTGTTTTGAGCTGACATCCCGGACTTCGCCCTGGATCTCCCTGCTGAAGCTGATATTGGCACTTCCGCATTTGGGACAGCCCTGCTTATTGAGTTCATCCCTTTCCCTGCGGTCATTTGATGTTATCTGGGTCCCACAGAACTGGCAGAACCTGCCGGATCCTATTTCGGCGCCACAATTTTTGCACTTCATAACAGTCATCTCCTTCCTCACCCGTATATTCTATCAGATACGGTGGCATTACGCCATATAGATGAGCCTGCGACTGCTGATAAAACTTCGCTTGATGATCAAAGTGTACCCCGCATTGTGTCCGATAAAAATGCCCCCAAAATATCATTTTGGGGGCAAAATGGAGTATTCGCGTAAGCTTCTCAGTGCAGCGGGTCATTCCCGGACAGATCCGCCTTTTTCCCGGTGATCTTAAAGGTAAGGGTACGCAGGCCGCCGTAATTTCCAATGCCACGGACGGTCACCTTTGCGGTGCCGGCATTCAGGTTGTTGCTGTAGGACGCCACTTCAAAGTCCGTGCCGGGGACCAGATACTTCTTATCACTGCCCTTCCCCTCAAATAAGAGCCTGGTCAGGTCCTCATTTGTAAGGATGATCTTCTCCCCGGTGTAAGCTTTGGGAGCGATCTTTTCAGCGCCGGCCTTACCGAGCTGCCGGTCTTTGGCAATGATGCGGTAGGATGTGTTCACGGTGCCCTTGTAGTTCCCCTTTCCGACCACATCCACCGTCACGGTATTGCTGTCGTCAGGCTCTCTGTAATTCGTGAGTTCGTAGTCCGTCCCGTTTTTCAGTATCTTCCCGTCAAGGTCTGTCACGGTGACTTTGGGATCCTCATAGCCTTTCGCGGGTCCGACCTTATCATCGATCAGGATGTTCGCTGAAAGAGCGGTGATGGTCTGACTGGTTATCTCAAAGTTCACGATCTTTTTGCCTTTGAAGTTCCCCTTTCCGCTCACTGCAATCTCAGCCGTCTTTCCGTTTGTGACCGCCTTGTTCTTTCCGTATTTCACGGTGTAATCCGTGCCTGAAGTCAGCCTGTGGCCGTTGTATGATACGGTCACCTGAGGTATCGCGCCGCCCTTCGCGTAGGGGACGGCACTGTCTTTGATCCCCACTGAAAGCTTCTCATCATTTGTGATATCTGTGCCCTTCAGGATCTTGAATGCAGCGGTCTTCGTGCCCGAAATACCTGCGGCGTCTGAATTCTTTGCCACAAACACGATGACGGCGCTTCCGGGGTTCACATTGTTCAGTACGCAGTCAACCACATAATCCGTGTCTTCCGCCAAAGGCTTTCCGTTAAGGGTAAGGGTGTAGCTTCCCTTTTCCGGGATAATGGCGTCCCCGTTGTAATAATACTTGGACGGATCAAGGGTTACCCTTGCCTTCGAGAGCAGGTTGGTTTTTTCCGTCACTATGAGGGAAGCCTCGTTATTGACCCCTTCGGCTATGGTGAAGTTCGGATTGCCGTTCTTCGGAGCTGCCGAGACGGTATAGACGCCGGGTTCCTTTATCTCCCTGTTCTCCGTGCAGGCAAACACAAATTCCTTTGCGGAAACCTTCTTCCCGGTCCCTGCCCACAGAACGTCCAGCGTGGGGTTGATGGTCTTTCCTGTCTTTGTCACAGCCGTGTCGCAGAGCAGCACATCCTCGCCTATCACGGCAGGTTCGATAGTGAATTTCACCGTACAGGGTTCAGACCCCTTGTAGTTGCCCTTGAACTTGATGATCACGGAGGCGTCGGGACCTACCTTCTTATTATTCCTGTAGCTCACGGTGTAATCGGTTTTTTCCTTGAGGAGCTTTACCCCGTCATACACGTGGCATGCGGGCTTGATGGCGGCTCCCGTATAGCGGTAGCTCTTCTTAAGCCCTCCGACCCACACTACGGTCTTTACTTCCGTCACATTTCCGTCCGCATCCGTAACGGTCTTTGAAACCTCTTTACCGTCGATCGAGATCACGGTCTCTGTCCCGCCGTCTTCTTTCCTGATCACGTTTTCGGAAACGGTGACTTTCCCTTCCGTCTGCTCCAGGTCTTCTATCAGGGTATTGCTCTCCTCGTCGTCGGTGAGACGCGGAACGGGAACCGAATCGGATACCTTGCCGCATCTCCTGCAGGTCGCGGTCTTCACTCCGTCACACAGATGGGTGGGTTCCTTTGTCACCACGCCCTCGTCGAAATCGTGGTTATCCGGATCTATGGGGGTAACCTTTCCTTCTATAAGCATGATCCCGCAATCCTTGCAGTATGTATCGCCGGAATATCCCTCTTCGGTACAGGTGGCTGTCTTCACATTCCTGATCTCCGTGTGAAGGTGCTTGCAGTCCTCCTGTTCCTCCTCAGGTATAAATACCGCCGTCACTGTCAGATCGCTGTCAGGCACGGTGAACACGCCTCCGCTTACGGGTACGGGCTTCGAATCCGCGTCCGTCACAGTACATGACTGAAGGGCGTAGCCCTCATCCGGGAGAACAGCCGCTTCATCACCATAGTGAACAATTACAGGCGCGGACAGATCTCCGGCTTCACTTTGGTTCACCCACAGTACGCCGTGATCCAGCACCGAGCCTCCCGAAGTCACAGTGTAGTCGTTGAGCTTAAATGTCGCGGACAGACTGACATCATCGGCAGGCATGGTAAATGAACCGTCAATGATCTCGACTCCTTTTCCGTACAGCGTATTGCAGCTTAGGGTATCGAGGCTGAAGCCTTTGTCGGGAGTGACTCCCGGCCTGATCGTTTCGTTGTAACGGGCTGTCTCCGCAGCTGTGACAGTACCGTGCTCCATATCTTCCCTGACTATCCTGTATTCAGCATCCTTCCAGTACGCCTCAATGGAGATGTCCTCTTTAAATGTGATGCTGTCGCCCATCTCGTAGTAATTGTCTCCGTACTTCCATTTGTCAAATTCCCTGCCGGGAGCCGGGGCGATAAAGCACTCCGGAAGCGGCCAGCCCTCACCGGACTCATCCTCATATACACGGACCTGAGCCGTTTTGTCGCTCTCACTGTCCGTCATTGTCACGGTATGTACCGGCGCCTCATCCCAGATGGAATAAAGGACTGTATCTTCGGTTATTTCGTCCTCTTCCCCGCTCTCACCAAATGTGTATTCACTGCCATCCTCCCTCTGCCATTTGCCGTTGAAAAGATAATGTTCGTGCTTAAGAGGATATATCCTGTCCTCCTCGGGACGCGGCGCAGTCTCATTACCGGGCACGAGTTCGGGAGCCGCCATCGCCGCTTCATTGAAACCGTCCAGGAAACGGACCGTCCACGCAACCACCGCCATATTAATGCTGCCCCAGTAATTCACATCACCTTGGGGAGAGCCGCAAGTTCCGGGCGGCTGGGCCTGGGTCGCACCGTTTGTAAACACGGTCACTCCGCGGCTGTAAAGATTATCGTGGCCACTGAAGGCTCTATCTCCGATTATCGCACCCGCATTTCGCGCGATGACACTTCCGCCTATCACCCGGCAGCCGGAGATCGTTGAATTCCATCCATTGCCTGCCACCATGCCGGCGCAGGCATAAATTGAGTCATTGGTACAGAGCACATGACAGTCTTCAAGTATAAGGTCCTTCACCTCACCGGTTAAAGCATGTCCGACAAAACCGACCTCATTAGCGTCGCTTTCAATGACCATATTGCGGATGACATGACCGTCACCGTCGAAGACCGCGCTGAAACCGTAATCCGAATCCGTACCCACAGCGAGACCGGAGAAGTTCTCTCCCTCAAAGTCGATGTCATCTGCAAGCCTGAAGCCCATTCCGCCGCACCCTTGGAGATCAACTACGGCCTGTGCCACAGCCTCCAGGTCCGCCACTGTCTTTATGAGATAATAGTTATGCTCATCCTGTCCCAGATCCTTCAGGGCATTATATGTATAATCAGGAAGTACGGTGACATTCTGGGCGATATCACGAATCACATAACTGCTGCCGCTCTCTGTGAGATTGACATCTTCGCCACTGCCATACTTCTCATATTTGAAGCCGTCCAGCGTCCAGCCCTCCCTGTCCGTGGCGGACAGGGTCAGGGTTACGTCAGATCCTCCTCCGAAGTAACCGTCCACTTCAATTCCGGAAGTTTCGGCGCTCTCTATAGTGACCACCCCGTCATATTCGTTATCGCTTCCTGTCACGGAATAGAGCGCTGTACAATTCGTTGTACTTCCATCATTATAATTCTTTCCGGAAGGTTCCATTTTATCAGTGCCATAGGTTCCTCCTCCCATGCCGAGATAATAGCAATTAAATATGTCTCCGGTGTTTAGTCCGGCGATACCTCCGTTTCTGCTGTTAGAATCACCTGTCACATTTATCAGACAGGTGCAGTTCTCGATCGTGCCGCTGTTTGATGCCGCGATCCCACCCACGTTATGGGGTGCATTCGTGCCGTCTGAACCACCGCCTTTAACTGTTCCTTTGACAGTCAGGTTCTGAACCCGGCCGGCAGCGCCAACGACCCTGAATAATCCCGCAGAGCTGTCTTCCCCGTCTACATTCAGGCCGGAGATGGTTTTCCCGTTCCCGTCGAATATTCCTTCAAATATGTACGGATGGGAAGTGCCGGATATCTCCTGCGGGAACCCGTCAAAGATAGAACCCGTCACATCTATGTCTGCGGTGAGTTTGATGGTCTTTCCCTGCATGCTATTTCCAACGGCCATATAATTGCTCAGCAGTATCAGTTGTGATGCGGAGTTGACACTGATGGTATTGCCTGTTGCATCCGAGGGATCTGTCAGCGCTTTCAGCATGTCATCATTCGGCGCAAACGAAGCTGTTACACATATCTCAGCCTCATCCGGCATTTCCGGCACTGTGAAGGTCGCTTCATTCTCTTTTACCATACAGCAGGGGATTTCAATTCTGGCCCCGCCTTCCATGTAATAAGCGGTAAACCATGCCGTCACGCTTCCCGTTTCAGGGGTAGCAGTGATGGTGACCGTCTCCCCCGCCACTTCAGTAACAAAACCCGAACTGCCGGTTGATTTGTCATGCCGGGAATTCTCCCATTGGATGCTCCCGGATCCCCCGGCTTCTACATACGCCCCTTCATATACTTTATGCAGCTTCAGAAACCTCGGCTTAAGCGTAAGGGTCACGGTATTTTCATAATCAAGAGGTTTATCAAAGTCAAACTGTTCTCCGCCAAGATTCCATCCCACTTGGAGGTATCCGTCCTTATCAAGGGGCGTTGTCGGATCTGTAGCCTTTTCACCATTTTTAACGATCTCTTCTTGAGCGACCTCTGTCCCCTCCTCATCCACAAATTTAACAGTATGAGGAGCGTAGATCGTAGCGGTTGTGGCAGTCTGTTTCCCGCTGTCAGGAAGAACATAATTGGCCTTATCCTTCCCGGTGAGAATCAGTGTGTCGATAATGATATTTACGGTCTTATAACCGGGCTCGGCATCTGTAAATGCCCCTTTCGCGGAAGCCTCCAGGTTATCACCACTTACCTTCCCTTCTATCATCACGCCGGAAAAGTCCAGCTCAACGTCAGTATTTTCGTCATAGTGCTTGTTTTTTGCTTTTATCCCGGTCACTGAGACAGGTTTCCGGTCGATCGTGAATCCCACCGGTGAAACGTTTGTAAATATGTAGTTTCCGCTGTCCGTCCCCGAAATGGTCGCGCCGGCAGTTCCGGCTTTCACATTGTCGGAAGCAATGACTTCATATTCCTCAGGGTCGATCACAGTGTCACCCGCTTTCACCGTGACATCGGGGATTATGGTGCTTCCGGTGTATACATAGCTTTGATCGATACTCAGGGCAGGATCGTCAATGATTTTAGGCTCCACGGTGAGGAGATACGAGGCCCGGCCCTCGGCATACTCAGATGTTCCCTCCGCCACTGCGGTAATGAAAACCTGGCCTGCCTTTAAAATGGTCACCTGCCCATCCTGTCCCACCTGAGCCACAGTGTTGTCGCTGCTCTGCCAGGAAACCGTGGTTTTGGCCCCGGAAAGAGCATTTGTGAAGGGTCCGTCACCGTAGGTTTTTACCACGGTGCCTGATGGATTTTCTTCTGTGACGCTCTCAAATGAAAGGTCCTGAAGCGCCATCCACTGCGCGGACAGGTTCAGATCCTTCAATATCATTATTTCCTGACCCGGCCGGTATTCAGTCCCGTCACTATCCTGCCAGCACATGAATACCTTTCCGGCAGGGGCATCGAACCCGCATGCGGGGATAGTATAACTGTCACCGTATTCCCCGGCGACGGCTGACATTTTCCCGCTCCCGCCGTTTGCGTTGAAGTACACCGCATTGCAGGGAACAAGAGTCCTTCCCTTGAGGTTTTTCCCGTCGGCCAGCGTTTCAGTATCTTTTAACTTAAAGGCTTCTTCAAAGACCACCTCGCCAAATGACGTATCACCGACCTCTATCTCTCCGTCCCCATGGGAAAAGACGATCTTCGCCTTTCCCCAGCGTCCGAAGCCTATGCCGCAGCAGCCCATCATGGCAGAGCCGTTCACTGAACCGCCGCTTATCCGGATCACAATGTTTTCGCAGCTCGAGGCGCCGCCTATGCCTCCGCCCAG
>JAEEGL011216071.1_pt1 | contig 13651 bp, 11 predicted proteins | sample 9134231 | NCBI WGS metagenome assembly JAEEGL01 (sample SAMN16246548, study PRJNA631951) | gut metagenome | biome: gut microbiome; feature: rumen; material: fiber-attached | host: Bos | place: Iran: Karaj | collected 2018-10
CTACATCTTTGTGACCAGACCAAAATCCAGGCTTCTGAACCTGGACATTGATCTCCAGAAGAAGGGACGGGGATATAGTACAATTCATTCTGTGAGAGGTGTGCTCAGACCGGCATTTCAGATGGCATTTGTTCTATCGAAGATGCTAAAGAAGAGATGGGAAGAATCTGTGCAAATGCCTGATAAATACTGAGTTGTACGGAGCAATGAATTTACAACTTTTTTACAACTTTTGCAGGCAAAAATTTGCCGATTTTTGCCAAGATATGCCAAATGGCTATATAATACCAATGTGCTCTATACCGCATGGTTGAGCCGAAAGTTAGGAGAATACAGGGATGATAAGAATTCTATTCGTCTGCCACGGCAATATTTGCCGGTCTACTATGGCAGAATTTGTTACGAAAGATATTGTGAACAGGCAGGATATGGCAAAGGAGTTTCATATTGAATCCTCAGCAACTCATACAGATGAGATCTGGAACGGAAATGGGAGCCCTGTGTATCCGCCTGCTGTTGCCAAACTCAAAGAGCATGGAATTGGCACAAGGGACAACGAACTTGGAGTCAGTGCCAAGAGAGCAAGGCTGACTTCGAGAAATGATTACGATAGGTTTGATATTATAATAGGAATGGACAGTGCCAATATCAGAAATCTGAACAGGATATTTGGCGGTGATCCTGATGGTAAGATTTACAAAATGCTCGATTTTACCGACAGAGTCGGTGATGTGGCAGATCCGTGGTATACAGGTAACTTTGATGATACCTGGAGGGATGTATCGGAAGGATGTCATGGCCTTTTCAGGTATATACTAACAGACCCAAAATACTTAAAAAAGCTGTCCGGTTCCACGATGCCACAGGAAGGCGGGAGTGCAGTGGATTCTTGTGATGAAAGCAGGAATGCTGTTGACAGTGATTACGGTCTTTCCTACGATGATTTTCCAAGAGGATAATACAATTCCGGAGAAGATTATCTGTTAACGGAATAAATAACTGAAAAAGTGCTCAAAACCATTTCTATTCTCTGTCTTTTTTTGGAACTTTCTCCATTATATTTTGAAAAATTATGTGATATGCTACTGATTATATTTTGGAAACTTTAATTTCTGAAATATATTCAGTAGCATTGTTTATGGGAATTCGCGGAAACCAAGGATATCAATATGGTTTCGGCTGATGGGGCAGGATTACGAAGTAATCATGTCAGTACTTATACAAGGAGGAGATGATATGGGAGTAAGAATTGCAACGGATTCTGCCAGCGATATATCGCAGGAGAGGGCAAGAGAATGGGGGATAACAGTGCTTCCTCTTACAGTGAGGTTCGGTGAAGAAGAGTACCTTGACGGGGTTAACCTGACAGGGCATGATTTTTACAAGAAACTTATTGAGACAGATGAGATTCCTAAGACAAGTCAGGTTACACCATATGAGTACTCCAGGCTTTTTAAGGAGGCCAGAGAGTCCGGAGATGAGGTGATACTTTTTAGCGTTTCATCAGGGGTTTCCGGATCATTTCAGAGTGCTAACATCGCTGCATCAGAGTTCGATGAAGGTGTCTATGTGATAGACACTGCGCAGGTATGCATATCAGAGTTCATTATTGTGCAGCACGCTGTACAGATGAGAGATGCCGGAATGGGGGCAAAAGAAATAGTTGCTGCCATAACGGAAGAACTAAATAAGGTGCATGTCATTGCGGCTTTTGATACACTGGAATATCTTAAGCTTGGAGGCAGACTTTCATCAGCAGCTGCTTTTGCGGGAAATCTTCTTATGATAAAGCCTGTCATCACCATAGAAGACGGAGTGGTAAAAGTAATAGGAAAGGCCAGGGGCTCCAGGAACAGTCACAATATGCTGATGGAATTCGTAAATAAGACAGGAGGTATTGATTTTGACAAGCCGATCTGCCTTGCATATTCAGGAACATCTGACGATATGCTGAAAAAATATGTGGAGGATTCCAAAATCCTTTACGAAGGCAACGAAGACAAATTGCAGTATGCAGTCGTTGGCGCAACTATCGGGACATACGCAGGTCCCGGAGCTATAGCGCTTGCGTATTTTGAAAAATAAATCGTACAAAATCTATTCAACAGTCATGTGATGTGGTATTATATGTATTTGTCCGACGCTTAAGATGATGTAAAGAAGGAATCAGAGCATGTCAGATAGTACATCACAATTGTTTATGGAAATTTTTCTGCATGAAATAGAAGGAATACATATATGGCACGTTGCTATTATTACAGCTGTCTCATTTGCGGCCGTGCTTATTGTATGCATTGTATTCAGGAAAAACGGAAGCATCATTAATAAAAAGAAACTTTTCCGTTTATGGCTGGCACTTGAGTATGCTTTGATAATTATTCTCATTACAATAGTAAGAAGAGGATTTGGGGAAAGAGACAGAAATTACGCACATTGGGGATTCAGATCATTTATGAAGTATATCAGCATCCCCAACGCCAGAATGTTTGTTTTGCTGAATGTGCTGCTATTTATACCCTGGGGGATAGTGATGAGCCTGTACAGATCCGAGCGAGGACGTTTATTTAATATTGCACGCACAACCGCGACAGGCTTCCTTTTTAGCCTTTGCATTGAGTGTATTCAGTTTATTACCGAGGCAGGGTTTTTTGAAGGGGTAGATATTCTTGAAAATACCATAGGGACACTCATCGGAGCACTTATAGGAGAGTTTATTTTCTTTTTAAAACAGAGTTATAACAGTGATATAAAATTTCATTGAGAAGTTATGAAAAAAATATAAAATTTCTATAAACTAATTTGTTTATTTTGCTATATAAATATGTTATAATTCATCGAATTGTTGGGGGAGCGGGGAATATAGTAGTCACTTGTAAATGTGTTTCATAGTAATTGGAGAAATGTGATGAACCGCTCTAATTCAGGGGCTTCTTTAGATATTGTTCATATTCTTTTTGATGCATTTGTAAATATTGTATCATTTATTTTGTCGTACCTTTTATGGGGCAGAAATATTTATACCGAGACCCAGTGGAGAGCTTTCGGCTCGGTGTATTTTGTCGCAGTCATTATTTTCCTATTATCAAACAGAACATTATATATTTATAATTCCACGGTATTCTTTTATCTTGACAGGATGATAAGGAGAAAGTCATTTTCTTTTATACTGGCCTGTGCATGCGCTTTTCTTATTGTTATTAATGTCTCAGCGATTCCTTTCGAGAGGGATTTTACTTTGGGACTTATAGCAGTTACATATGCTCTGTTGATTCTTCAGATACTGGTTTTCGAGAGGATGATTGACAGGTTTATTTTTAGAAAGCATGTCCCGAGGATCCTTTATGTGGGAAGCAAGGAGTCCTATAACAAATTCAGATATTTTCTGGAAAAGACGTCAATTCTTGTCAATGAGATCGGCTATATAAGCTTTGACGATGATGATGAGTCCCTTGAATATATTGGGAGTGTGTCCAATCTGGAGACAATAATAAGAAAGTACAATATAGATCAGGTTTATATTCTGCAGAAGCGGGATATGGACATGGCTAGTCTCCAGAGTTATGTCGATCTGTGCATCCAGATGGGGGTTACCTGCAGGGTGATTGTAGACACTTTCAAACGAAGGAAGGCCTTTTCGTATATATCCAGCATAGGTACATATCCGGTCTATACCTTCCACACGGTGACTATGAACAGCCTGGAGAGACTTGCTAAAAGACTCTTCGATATATTCTTTTCACTTGTTGCAATCATACTCACGTCACCAATAATGATCATTACCGCTATAGCCATTAAGTTAGACTCAAGGGGACCTGTTATATTCAGACAGGTGAGAGTAGGCAAGAACGGAAGGCACTTTAAGATATGGAAGTTCAGGAGCATGTACCAGAATGCTGAAGAGATGAAGTCGGAGCTCATGCATCTCAATGAAGTCAGTGATGGTATGATGTTCAAGATAAAGGACGACCCGAGGATTACAAGAGTTGGCAGATTTATCAGAAAGACCAGCATTGATGAGCTTCCGCAGTTCTTTAATGTTCTGTCTGGATCTATGAGTATAGTGGGTACAAGGCCTCCGACGATTGATGAGGTCAAAAAGTACTCTACCAGTCAGTGGAGAAGGATCAGTATTAAGCCTGGCATTACCGGAATGTGGCAGACAAATGGAAGAAGCTCCGTTACAAACTTTGATGATGTTGTGGAAATGGATACAAGATATATTGATGAATGGACGCTCTGGCTTGATATGAAGATCATTTTTAAGACCTTTTCGGAAGTCCTTTATCACAGTCATTCGTATTGATCAGCTTGGGGTATAAGCAAAATGAAAATAGCTATGATCGGGCACAAGAGAATTCCGTCCAGAGAGGGTGGAATCGAGGTTGTTGTTGAGGAACTTTCAAAGCGGCTTGTGCAGATGGGGCATTCTGTCACTGTCTACAACAGAAGTGGTCTGCACGTATCTGATAAAGGCGCAGATCTTGATGCCCATAAATTAAAAAAATATAAAGGAATAAGGATAGTCCGAGTGCCAACTCCTGCAAATAAGGCAATGAATGCAATTGTCTATTCGTTTATTGCGACGATGTTTGCGCTTGTTGGCAATTATGATGTTATTCATTATCATGCTGAAGGTCCTAGCATTATGCTTGTCATTCCACACTTTTTTGGAATAAGAACCATAGCAACTATCCATGGTCTTGACTGGCAGAGATCAAAGTGGGGAGGCTTTGCGTCAAAGGTTCTTAAGCTTGGAGAGAAGATTGCTGCCAAGTATGCTGATGAGGTGATAGTTCTTTCGAAAAATGTCCATCAGTATTTCAAGGAGACATACAACAGAGAGACTATATATATTCCCAATGGTGTCAACAGGACAGAGTTTATGGAGCCGGATATCATTTCCAGGGACTATGGACTTGAAAAGGGAAAATACATTCTCTATCTTGGAAGACTTGTTCCGGAGAAGGGAGTTACTTCTTTGATAGAAGCTTTTTCCGATGTAAAAACAGACATGAAGCTGGTCATTGCCGGAGGAACAAGCCATTCTGATGAATATGTGGAGCAGATAAAGGAGATGGCAGCTAAGGATAAGAGAGTTGTGCTCACCGGATTTGTGCAGGGAAGTCTTTTGTCTGAGCTATATACCAACGCTTACCTGTATGTCCTTCCGAGCGACCTCGAGGGCATGCCGATAAGCCTTCTGGAAGCGATGAGTTTCGGCCTGAGGTGCCTTGCAAGTGACATCCCTGAAAACATGGAAGCCTGCAGGGAATATGGTATGTATTTCCGAAAGGCTGATGTTAAGGACCTGACCAAAAAACTGCAGCAGGCAATCGATGATCCATCTCTTTTCCACACAAAGGATGAGATCATGCAGTACTGCTACAAGAGATTTGACTGGAACAAGGTGACGGGGGCCAGTGCAAGACTCTACATTGATGCCATTCTCAATGTGGAGAGAATAGATAACGTATAAGTGAACTCGGAGTAATAGATATATGAAGGTTCTTATGGTAAACAAGTTTCTGTATCCTAATGGAGGATCGGAGACTTACATATTTAAGCTTGGTGAAGCTCTTTTACAGAGGGGACATGAAGTTCAGTACTTTGGGATGGAACATGAGGGAAGGTGTGTAGGTAACAGTGTCGACGCTTACACTTCGGACATGGATTTCCACAATGCGGGAAAGCTTGAGAAGCTCACATATCCCTTAAAAACGATATACTCAAGTGAAGCAAGAAGGAAGATAAGACTGGTCCTGGATGATTTTGAGCCTGATGTTGTACACCTTAACAATTTCAACTATCAGCTGACCCCATCCATAATACTTGAGATTGTAAAGTGGAGGAGAGAAAACCGTCACAGGTGCAGGATCGTGTTTACGGCCCACGATTATCAGCTCGTCTGCCCGAATCACATGTGCAATAATCCAAACACACATGAGAATTGTGAAAAATGTCTTGGAGGAAAGTTCATAAGCTGCACTAAGGGAAAGTGCATTCACGGCAGCACGGCGAAGAGTCTTATAGGTACCTTGGAAGCAAGCTTCTGGAAAATGAAAGGTACCTACAAATACATCGATACATTTATCTGCTGCAGCAGATTTATGAAGAGCAGGCTTGACAGCAACCCTCTTTTTGCAAGGAAGACCGTGGCAATACACAATTTTATAGATGAGATTCCATGGGCGGAAGTTCAAAAAGAAGATTATGTGCTGTACTTTGGAAGGTACTCTGAGGAGAAGGGCATCAGGACGCTCATCGAGGCTGCAAGGAGGCTGCCGGAGATAAACTTTGTCTTTGCAGGCAAGGGGCCTTTGGAGAGCCTTGTAAACAGTGTAGATAACATCAGGAACGTCGGATTTAAGAGTGGAGAAGAACTCTCTGACATTATCCGCAAGGCCAGGGTATCTGTCTATCCGTCTGAATGGTATGAGAACTGTCCGTTCTCTGTGATGGAGTCTCAGCTCTACGGGACACCTGTCATCGGTGCAGACATCGGCGGAATACCTGAGCTCATAAGGGCAGGTAAGACGGGGCTTTTGTTTAAGAGCTGTGATGTGGACGATCTGTGTGACAAGATACATGAGCTGTGGCAGGACGATGCAAAAGCCAAAGATATGCATGAGGCATGTAAGGAACTGAGCTTCGATAATATTGATGAGTATATGGAGAAGCTGATGAAGATATATAAAGGCCGCAGATCAGAGAAGTGATCGGGTTTAGTTGAAGCAAAAAGTGTTTAGAAAGAAGGAGTAAGAAGTTGGCGGAAAAGAAGTTAAACGGAACTGTAATTGTAACCTATAGATGTAATGCGCGTTGTTCAATGTGCAACAGATACAAGGCACCAAGTAAGCCTGAGGAAGAGATCACAATAGAGACTATTAAAAAGCTTCCAAAGATGTATTTCACAAATATCACCGGCGGTGAGCCTTTCATAAGGACAGATATCAAGGACATTGTAAGAGAGCTGTACAAGAAATCTGACAGAATTGTTATCTCGACAAATGGATTTTTTACAGACAGAATTGTGGACCTCTGCAAAGAGTTTCCACAGATTGGTATCCGTATCTCTATTGAAGGTCTTGAGGATACCAACAACGAGATAAGAGGACTTGAGAACGGTTATCAGAGAGGATACCAGACTCTTAAAAAGCTACGCAAAATGGGAATGACTGATGTGGGATTTGGTATGACTGTTCAGGATAAGAATGCCCCTGACCTGGTGCCGCTTTACAGGCTTTCAAATAAGATGGGAATGGAGTTTGCGACAGCTTCTCTTCACAACAGTTTCTACTTTGTTGAGGCCAAAAACATCATTAAAGACCGTCCGATGGTTGCCAAGAACTTTGAAAACCTCGTCAATGAGCTTCTTGCTAGCAAGAGTCCGAAAAAATGGTTCAGGGCATATTTCAACCACGGCCTTATCAATTACATTTATGGTCAGAAGAGGCTTCTCCCATGCGATATGTCCTTTGACACCTTCTTCATCGATCCATACGGTGATGTAATGCCTTGTAATGGTACTAAGGATAAAGAAGTAATGGGCAATCTCAACACCCAGACCTGGGATGAGCTGTGGAACTCGCCTGAAGCAGATAAAGTCCGCGCCAAGGTACGCTGCTGCGACAGAGACTGCTGGATGATCGGTTCGGTTTCACCTGCAATGCATAAGTATATCTGGGTTCCGGCCTGGTGGGTGATCCGCCACAAGCTCAAGTTCTGGACAAAGAAGAAGTACAGCATGTACGAGAACAGGATTGTCCGTGATCTTAGGGATGGTAAGGTTACGAAGGAAGAGCTTGACAAGTGCAGCACCTGTGATATGTGTGCGGTTGTTAACAACGGACTCTCAGAAGCGTCTAAGGAGCAGCTTAAGAATAAAACAGGTGAAGAGATTGTGGATGCTGATATTGCGGCACAGATGAATAAAAATAAGGTATTATTATGAAATTGAAAGCTAAAGAACGTGCCATATTGGGTATAATAGTTGTTTTTGTGGCTACAATAACTATTTTTTTAGCCACAAGAAAGATGGATTATTATATCGACGAATTATGGACGTATGGACTAGCTAACAATATTGGTAATACTCTGCCTGACATTGAGTTTGGAAAAGTGTATTCAGGAATGGGGCCTTATGGTGACTTCTTTGTAGTTAAAAACGGAGAGGGATTTAACTATGTTAATGTTTGGCAAAACCAGGCTAATGATGTTCATCCGCCACTTTACTACATTTTTATCCATACTATTTGCTCATTGTTTCCAAATTCATTTAGTAAATGGTATGGGATAGCATGGAACATATTTTGGATGATTGGAATAACCATACTGTTATATATGTTAGCAAAAGAGACTATCAATAATGTGGTATCGGCGGTAGGGATAGTTTTAGCTTATGAAACATCGGTTATCTTCCTTAATATGCTTCTGTTCATAAGAATGTATACTCAGGTTACCTTTTTTGTGATAGCTTTTGCATATTTAATAAAAAAGTATTGGGATTTAAAGTTGGATAAGCGTTTTTATATATGGTTTGCAGCTATTGTGCTTTTAGGAATGCTCACTCATTATTATTTTCTTATTATTGCATTCTTTTTAAGTGCTTCGCTTGCTATTCATTTGATATTAGAAAAAAGATTTACAGAGCTAAAAATTAGTATTTTGACAGCATTAGGCACCGGAGTAGTATATCTATTATGCTGGTATCATTTTGCGGGTCATTTGTTTAGAAGCTATAGAGGAAAGGAAGCAATTAGTGCAGCGTTAACTCTCAAGGGCCTGGTAAATGGCTTGGTAAAGATGTTTAACATAATAAACAAAGAGGCTTTTGCCGGGCTTTTGATTGCTTTTGCTATTGTTATATTAGTCTATATAGTGATAAAGGTCAGGAAAAAGGAAAAACTAATAAACTATGAGTCTGCACTTTTTTTGAGTGCTGTATCATATATTATAGTTGTTAGTAAAATAGCACCATTCTACGAAGACAGATACTTAATGCCAGTCATTTTTGCTCTTTTTATAATTATATATCTAGTAGTTCATAATATTTTAAAAATGATAGGTTTGCAGAGAAATGCTGATTATATTATAGTTATTCTTTTTCTGGCTATTAACTTTTTTAATCTGGCAAGTAATAGCTTTTATGTAAAAATGGACTATTATTCAGCTGCCAAAAATAACTTCATTACAACACTAGAAGATAAAAGTTGTGTTGTCTATATTGATGATGCATGGGAGGCATTGTATTTTTATTTGCCGTTACAGCATGCAAATGAGTATATTTTTGTAAATGAAGATAGCGTTGATTCAGTGTTGGAGTCACAAAAAGAGGATTTTGTTTTAGTATCAATCCCTAGTAAAGCAAAGCTTATTACTTCAGATTTATACTTTGAAGAATTGTACGTATCTGGAAAGGAAGGATACTATTTGGTTGACAAGTAAGTTTCATCAAGAAATCTCCTATTGAAAGTGAGAGATAGTATAAGATAGGAATTTGAATAAATATATTAATGAAAATTTTGGCAGAATCATTGACAAAAGAATGGAATATGATTTTTTCATATTGTGGTTATTGTTGAAGATTTAATACAGGTGGTGTGAAAAATGAGAAACAGATGTGGTAGATTAGTGATTATAGTGTCGCTCGTATTAGCACTGGGACTTTTTGGGGGGCGTTTTATGGCTCACAATGCAGCCGGAAAGTCTATTGCTCAGACGTCCGCTGAACAAACAGATAATGGATTGTCTGAAATAATTACAATTAGGTGCGCTGGCGATTCTGTCACAGGTGGAGTTGGAACACCTGATAATCATCAGGCTGTATTAGGAGGCAGTTCATATCCTTCCATTTTATATACTCTTTTAGTCAATAATGGTGTCAATGCTGTTGTTGAAAATGCCGGGCATGGCGGAGAGAAAACAAGTGCAATTGTTGCAAGACTTGGTGGTGCAGAGCTTGAAATAAATGAGGATCTGATTTTTGATAGTGAAGGGTGTGCAGGACCAATAGATGATAAAATTACTGCAACCTTTAGTAATACAACTGTGTATCCTATTACATTTACTAGTACAGATACAGATGTTAATCCAGTCATTATAAATGGAATTAGTTATGAAGCTAGGAAGAAAAAAGTTGATGATCAGAAAAAAGTATTCTTATATAAGGATAAGAGTGATGCCACAACTGTTATAAAAGCAGGTTCGAAGGTGAAACTATCAGGAACCGGCAGGAACAGCGTGAATATTATCTTTGCCGGAATTAATGACGCTGGCTCTTTTTCTATAGATGATTATGTTGCCATGCTAAAAGCCGGCGCTAAGGTTAATGGAGGACAATACATAATTGTTGGACCTCATAGAAGCTTTTTTGACAAAGCTTCATTTGTAAGTGGAGCAGATAAGAACGAAAGATATGCAAATTATAAGTTGCGTATGCAATCAGAGTTTGGAGATCATTTCCTTGATTTGTACACTGATTGGTATGAGAATGCGTTACCTATCGCCAGAGCTAATGGTATTTATACGGATTTATCCGATGCTGACATCAATAGGATTCAAGACAAATTGAATAACCGCATTATACCTTCTGAATTCACATATAATGGTTCTGAAAACAATGTTCATCTAAATAAGGCGGGCTATACTGTTGTAGCGCAGCTTGTATATAATAAAATGATTTCACTTGGTTATATCAAATAATCAGCATTTTTTGGGGGGAGTAGTGAAAGAACGATATAACAATTTTGACGGACTAAGAGCATTTTCGGCAATCGGAATAATTCTCATGCATGTAATGGCAAATGCAAAATATGATATGCAAAAGATCAGTTTTATGAGAAAGATAATTGGCGAGTTTACTAACTTTGTATTTCTGTTTATGCTGCTCTCAGCATTTTCATTGTGCTGCGGATATTACAATAAGTTCAAAGAAGGACAGATAAACCTGGATCAGTTCTACCTGCGTAGATTTGAAAGAATCTGGCCATGCTTTGCATTACTATGTACACTGGATCTTTTGATGAACCAAAATCTTGAGTCACTATACGAATGGATAGCGGATCTTACTTTGATGTTTGGGTTACTACCCAATGCCAGAATATCAGTAATTGGTGTTGGGTGGTTCCTTGGGGTCATTTTCGCTTTTTATATGATTTTTCCCTTTTTTGTGTTTCTGTTAGGTAATAGAAAAAGAGCATGGTTTTCTTTTGGTGTATCAATTGTTCTGTGCTTTTTGTGCTCGGTGTATTTCTTTGATAATGATCATGTGTTGGAAGGATTTTCTGCGAGGTCAAATATCTTATATTGCTCGATGTACTTTGTAGCAGGCGGACTGATATATCTATATAGAGCGGAACTGAAAAAACTTGTTGAAAAGTATCCGGTTTTGTGGCTTGCTATGCTGATTGTGGCTACAATTTGTTATTTTTCAGTTTTTTCAACGGTGTTTATGCTTCTTGTTGTTTTTGTGCTACTGACGATAATTCTTCTGACGGAAGACAGATTTAAAAAGATTGTATTTCAGAACAAAGCTGTTCGTTATATTGGATCAGTAAGTATGGAATTGTACCTGTGCCATATGTTGGTGTATAGGGTATGTGAAAAAGCAGGGCTTCTCCATGTTACAGGCTATGATATTATTGACTCTTTCATAATGATAGTATTGGTTATTTCGGGCGCAATAGTAATTGCTACAATGATAAATAAAACGGTTCAGTATGGAATTTCGAAAATGAAGAATTATAAATAATTAATTATATTTGTGAATCGGGAGAAAGAATCGTGAGGCAAAGACGTGAAATATGGGTAGATGAAGTTAAGCTGATCGCTTGTATACTTGTCGTTATAGGACATTTTTATCAATCTATGGTCAAGGCAGAAATAGTAAATGAAAGCTTTTTCTATGGCTGGTTTACAGATACAATTTATTGCTTTCATGTTCCTCTGTTTTTTATTTGCAGTGGATATTTGTTTCAGAAGTACTCAAAGGTAAACTCGGTGAGCGAATTACTGGGGAATATCTGCAATAAGGCACTGGCGCTGGGGGTGCCGTACTTTGTATTTTCCTTCATAACATGGTTGTTAAAGGTATGTTTTTCCTCATCCGTAAATAATGAGATCGGAAGTTTGACATACATCTGGTTTATAGAACCAACTGCACCCTACTGGTTTTTGTATATATTGTTTCTTATTTTTGTTATTTCGTTCACCATAAACAGTAAAACACATGCTTATGTGCTTTTGGGAATTGCTCTGGTTTTGAAAATTCTGAGCAGTTTTCACCTATATGTTGGAATAACTGTGATTGATAAAGTCTTTGGGTTTTGGATCTGGTTTGTTTTAGGTATGCTTCTTGCATATGGCGTAATCAGGATCGGAAACAGGCTGGTTGGATATATGTCGTTAGTGTTGTTTATTATATCTGATATTCTGTTCTATGTCATACATATAAACATTCCTTTTGGTGGGACTATAGTTGGAGTTTTTGCTTGTTTTACCATTATCGTTCCTGTATTTAATTACGTAGGAGGCCATTACAGGTCAAATGTTGTCGCTTTCTTAACACAGTACACAATGCCGATATTCCTCATGCATACTATATTTGCGGCACCGGCCAGAATACTATTGGTAAAAGTGGGGATTACTAATGTGTTATTACACTGCATTATAGGAGTTATTATCAGTTTTGCAGGACCGATCATTGCGATGATGATAATGGAATATTGTAAACCACTGGATTTTCTGGTATATCCTGGCAGATATATAAAGTTTAATAAGATAAGAGTATGCCGAGGATAATATTTTCTGAAAGTAAGAGATAATAAAAAATGTAAAATAAGGGGAAAAATTGATAATAATATCAGATTGCTTAAAAGACAATTTGGATGAAGGATGTATAAAAATTGCTTCTACATTATCAAAGAGACTTGCTAAATCAGGAGCAAGACTACTTGCGGTAAATTGTGAATGTAGGTATGCGGATAAGTGTATAACCGCCAATAAAGTCTATTTAAATCATGATATTTACGATTTTATTGCTGAAGATAACGGGGATATACTGTATATTCCGTTTGCATCAAATACTCTTGGAACTGCTATCCGAACATGGAATTTGTCAAGACTGTCAAAGAGAAAAGTTTATGTATTGTTCGCTCTTAGATGGGAAATGAATTTTATAACAAAGCTTATATTCAAAATCAGTGGCTGCGGGGGTTATGCAATAAGTCAGGATTCATATCACTATTTTAGTGAAGAGCTAAAAGGTATAAATATCAAAAATCTGAAGGTGGGCATAGATACTCATAAGTTTATTCCTGTTGACATTGATACAAAGAAAAAACTTAGGGAAAAGTATGATCTACCGTTGGATAAAACTATAGTTCTACATGTTGGACATCTTAAACATGGTAGAAATATTAATGCCTTATTACAACTTGGTGATCAGTATCACGGAGTTCTTGTGTTCAGTTCAGTAACAGAGCAGGATTCAGAACTAAAGAAAAAGCTTAATGATAAGTCCAATATTACAATTATTGATTATTATTGTCCTGATATTGAAGAAATATATCAGGCATCGGATATATATGTATTTCCGGTTGTTCAGGAGAGTAATAGTATTGATGTTCCTTTATCAGTTTTGGAAGCAGCAGCA
>JAEEGL012526513.1_pt1 | contig 13651 bp, 13 predicted proteins | sample 9134231 | NCBI WGS metagenome assembly JAEEGL01 (sample SAMN16246548, study PRJNA631951) | gut metagenome | biome: gut microbiome; feature: rumen; material: fiber-attached | host: Bos | place: Iran: Karaj | collected 2018-10
GCGGTCGTCTTCCTTGGCGGTCTCGATTATCTGAAATATGCGCTTGCGCATTTTACACCTTCCGTAAGTTCAAGGGGATGCCGAAGCACCCCCTCTTTTTGATACTTTACGCCCTCAGCTCCGCGTTAAGACGGAATTTGAGGCTCTTGAGTATCGCGTTGACGGCCTGGCCGATCTCCTCATCGGTGAGGGTGTGATCGTCCGCGCGGAGCTGGAATGTGAACGCCATGCTCTTCTTGCCCGCGGGGATGCCCTTATCGCCGGGCAGCTTGGGACGGTAAACGTCGAACACTCGGACGTTTTCCACAAGCACCCTTGCCTTCGCGGCCTCTATAACGTCGATCACCTGCTGCGCCTGCATGTTATCATCCACTATGAGCGCAAGGTCGCGCTGGACAGCGGGATACTTGGGCAGGGGCTTATACTTCCTCACTCTGCGGATATGCGCGCGCAGGGCGGCGAAATCGATCTCCGCTATATAGGCGGGAGCGGAAACGCCGAAGGCCCTCAGAACCTTGGGATGGACGGCGCCCATTTCGCCGAGCTTTTCGCCCGCGGCGGATATGACCGCCTTCTGCGTGGGATGCAGATAGGGGGAGCCGCCCGCCTCGAAGCGGAGCTTCTCTATGCCGAGCTTTTCAAAGAGCGCCTCGAGCGTGCCCTTCAGGGTGAAGAAATCCTCCTCCGCGCCGAAATGGATGACGCCCAGGAATTTCCTCTCCTCGGGCAGGTCGCCGTTATCGAAATGGACGTTGCCCACCTCGAAGAAGCGGCCGAAGCCCGTCTTGCGGTTGAGGTTCAGCGCTGCCGCGCGAAGAAGACCGCCCGCAAGCTCCGTGCGCATGAGGGACTGATCCTCTCCGAAGGGATTGAGAAGCTTTACGGTCTTTCTGCGCTCGTCATCCTCGGGGATGAAGAGATCCTCTATCTCCTTGGGGGAGATGAAATTGTAATTGTAAAGCTCGAGGCAGCCGAGCGCCGCCATGGTATCCTTTACGGTATCCTCATCGCGGAACGCCTGACCGATCCTGCCGCGGAAGGTATCGCCGCGCATGAGGGTTGGCGCGATGTTGGTATAGCCGTAAAGCCTGCCGACCTCCTCCGCGATATCCCAGTCGGTCTCTATGCCGTCCTCGATGTCCGTGCGGAAATGCGGCACCCTGATATTGAGCGCGTCGCCCACGGGCTCGGTGGGGATATTGATGGAGGCAAGCAGCTCCGCCATCTTTTCGGCGGGGAGATCGGTGTTCAGTATCTCGTTTATGTGGGAGACGGAGGCGGTCACGCGCTTTTCGGCAAGATCCGCGGAGCAGACGTCTATCATGCCGCCCATTACGCGGCCGGCGTGGAGCTCTTCAACGAGCTCTATGGCGCGCGCCAGCGCAAGCTCGGCGTTCACGGGCTCGACTCCCTTTATGAACCTTGCGGCGGAATCGGTGACGTGATGGAGCTTCCTTGCGGTGGAGCGGATGTTTTCGGGGCGGAACACCGCGCTTTCGAAGAGGGTGGCCTTGGTATTCTCGGTGATCTCGCTGTTAAGGCCGCCCATTACTCCCGCAACGCCCACGCCCTTGGTGGGATCGGCGATGAGGAGCATATCGGGGCTCATAACGCGCTCCTTGCCGTCGAGGGTATAGACGATCTCGTTCTCGCCCGCGTTCCTTACGACTATGTGGTTTTCCGCCACGCAGGCAAGGTCGAACGCGTGCATGGGATGACCGTACTCGACGAGCACGAGGTTGGTTATATCGACTATGTTATTGATGGGGCGCATGCCGACCGCCTTCAGCTTCCTCTGCATCCAGAGGGGGGAGGGCTCTATTTTGAGATCGGTCACCACCCTTGCGGTGTAGCGCGGGCAGAGATAGGGGTTTTCTACCGTGACGCGGGCAACGTCCCTGCAGTCGCCGTAGCCTTCTACGCGCTTGGGTTCGGGCTCCGCAAAGGGCTGACCCAGCGCCGCCGCGGCCTCGCGGCAGATGCCTATTATGGACTGGCAGTCGGGGCGGTTGGGGGTGAGCTCGATATCGAAAATGCAGTCCTCCATATCGAGCGCCTTGGCGATGGGCTCGCCGTTTTCGTGCCTTTCGCCGAACACCATTACGCCGCCGTTCTCGCAGCCGGGATATTCGACGTTCGTGATGCCAAGCTCCTCATTGCCGCAGAACATGCCGGCGGAGGCGACGCCGCGCATCTTGGTGGGATGGATGACAAGCCCGCCGGTCAGATTCGCGTTGTCGAGCGCGACGGGGACCTGATCGCCCACCTTTACGTTGGTCGCGTTGGTGACGATCTGCAGGGACTCCTCGCCGCCTGCGTCAACCGTGCAGACGCGGAGCTTATCGGCGTTGGGATGGGGCTCGATATTCGTGATCTCGCAGACGTAAACGCCGCTCACGCCGCCCATCTCGGGGATTATCTCGGCCACCTCGAAGCCGCGCAGGAGCATGCGCTCGGCGAACTCTTCGGGAGTGACGTTGAATTCTACGTATTCTTTAAGCCATTTAAGGGGCAGTTTCATATTTATTTGATCCTTTCTGCTCGCGCGGTATTACTTGAACTGACTGAGGAACCTGCCGTCGCCCTCATAGATGAGGCGGATGTCGCTGATGCCGTATTTCAGGCATGCGACGCGATCGACGCCGACGCCCCAGGCGAAGGCGCGCCATTCATCGGAGGAATGCCCGCAGTTCTCTATCTCGTGGGGGTTGGTTATGCCGCAGCCCATTATCTCCATCCAGCCGGTGCCCTTGCAGGAGGAACAGCCCTTGCCGCCGCAGATAGTGCAGGAAATATCGACCTCCGCGGAAGGCTCCGTGAAGGGGAAGTAGCTGGGACGCAGGCGGGATTCGACGTTCTCGCCGAATACGGCCTTTACGAACGAATCGATGGTGCCCTTGAGATCGGCAAGCGAAACGTTCTTATCCACAACGAGGCCCTCCATCTGCATGAAGACGGGGCTGTGGGAGGCGTCCGGCTCGTCCACGCGGAAGCAGCGGCCGGGGATGACGAGGCGGAACGGCAGATCGAGGGTCTTCAGCGCCCTCGCCTCACAGGGGGAGGTATGGGTGCGCAGAAGCACCTTGTCGTTCACGTAGAAGGTATCCTGCATATCCCTTGCGGGGTGGTTGGGAGGCAGATTGAGGAGGGTGAAATTATATTCGTCATACTCCACCTCGGGGCCCTCGAACGTGGTGAAGCCGAGGCCCACGAGCGCGTCCCTTATCTCGCGATAGATGAGGGTAAGGGGGTTAAGCGCCCCCGCGCCGACCGCCCTGCGGACTCCCGGGAGGGTCACGTCTATCGCCTCGCGCTCTATGCGCTTCTGCTCCGCGAGCTCTGCAAGCTGAGCCTTGCGCGCTTCGAGCCTTTCCGTAAGCTCCTGCTTGACAAGGTTCGCGCGCTTGCCCAGCTCCGCCCTTTCCTCGGCGGAAAGCTTGCCCATGGTACGGAGGATGGCGGTAAGCTTGCCGCCCCTGCCCAGAACGGAGGTGGAAAGCTCGTTGAGCGCATCGGCTTCCGTAATGGACTCGAGCTCAGCAAGCGCCGTCTCGCGTATCTGTTTCAGTTCTTCGAACATATTAAAACTCCTTTCGGTTTTTCAAAATAAAAAGCCCCGCGTTCCCATAGGGACGACGCGGAAGCCGTGGTACCACCCTGAATTCGCATGGGGAGACCCATGCCTCGTTTATGCGCTGTAACGGGCGCCCCCGCCGGAAGCTACGCACCGCGGACCAAGCGGCTTCACATCCGAGGCTCCGGGGCGAACTTTGCGCTTTGCCTTGCTGCAGCGCGCTTTCAGCCGGCGGCGCGCCTCTCTTTCGCAGCTTAACGAAGCTTTTCCCCTTCAAAGCCTGTACAAAGACATATTCTAACAGGGGTTCGCTCTGTTGTCAAGCAAAATAATCGTCTTCGGACGAAATTGGATTTGAGTTTGCGCGGCGCCTGTGTTATACTTGTTCCCACGGGGGTATTTACTATGAACGTTAAAGCATTTCACGATTCGACGAAGCTCCGCTTCCGCGAGCCCTTCGGGGCGCTGCGCTGCGGCGAAAGCGCCGTTCTGCGCCTTTTCGTATGGGGCGACGGAGCGGAAGAAGCCCGCGCCGTGCTCCGCATATGGAGCGGAGGCGAGCGGTTCACGGAGGGCGCTTCAAGGTTTGAGCTTGGCGCCAAGGTGTTCGAATTCAATGTAACGGCTCCCGATGCGCCCGGCATGATATGGTACAATTTCCGCGTCGTATGCGGCGGGAAGCTTTACTACGTTGGCGCGGCGGATGCGGAGCTCCGTTCGGGCGCTTCCGAATTCACGGAGGAGCTCCCCCACGATTTCAGGATAACCGTTTACGATAAGGATTTCACGGCGCCCGGAGCCTTTGCGGGGCGGATCGCTTATCAGATATTCCCCGACAGGTTCGCGCGCGGCGAATACCCGGGGCTTGCGGCGGGGATCGCCCACCACAGGGCTCTGGGCAGGCGCGTCACGGAAAAGGCGTGGGATGAGGAGGTCGATTATCTCCCCCGGGACCGCGAAAAATACTATTCCCCGCAGGATTATTATATGGGGAATTTTCAAGGGATCATCGACCGGATACCGTATCTTAAATCGCTCGGGGTCGAGGTGCTCTATCTCAATCCCGTGTTCGAATCCGCATATAATCACCGTTACAGCATATCCGATTACATGAAGATCGATCCGCTCCTCGGCACGGAGGAGGATTTTTCCCGCATGGCGGCGGCGCTCCGCGAAAACGGTATAGCGCTCATACTGGACGGCGTATTCTCCCACACGGGGGACGACAGCATCTATTTCGACCGATACGGCAATTACGGCGGAGGCGCGTATTCCGATCCCGCCTCGCCCTACCGCGAGTGGTTCGATTTTTCGCCCCGATACAGGCACGGCTTCCGCTGCTGGTGGGATTTCGAATCCCTGCCCGAGGTGGAGGAGCTTACCCCCTCCTATATGGAATTCGTGGGGAACGTGCTTGAAAAATGGGTGCGTTTGGGCGCCCGCGGGTGGAGGCTCGACGTTGCGGACGAGCTGCCCGATGAATTCATTAAATATCTTCGCAAGAGGCTCAAGGCGATAGATCCCGAGGCCTTGCTCATAGGCGAGGTTTGGGAGGACGCGGTATTAAAGCGCGACTGCTTCGGAAAGCGGCGCGATTACGTGAACGGCACGGAGCTCGACGGGGTGATGGATTACCCCTTCCGCGACGCCGTTATGGATCACCTTCTCGGGCGCATAAGCTCCGAAAGGCTGGGCGCGCTTCTGACCGCCCAGCTCGAAGGCTATCCCAAGCCCTTCATGCGCTCGCAGCTCGGGCTCATAGGCTCGCACGATACCGAAAGGGCGCTTTCGGTGCTTTCGGGCGGGCCCGTAAAGAGCGGCCTTCCCCGCGAAAAGCAGGCGGTGTGGAAGCCCGAAAGCGCGGCCGCGGAGCGCGGCAAAAAGCGGTTGAAGCTTGCCGCGTGCCTTCAGTTCGCAATGCCCTTCATGCCCTGCATATACTACGGGGACGAGGCGGGGCTTACCGGCCTTGCCGATCCCTTCTCGCGCCGCCCCTACCCCTGGGGGCATGAGGACGCGGAGCTTCTCGCCTTCTTCCGCAGGCTTGCCGGGGTGCGCTCCGAACGCCCCGAATTCAGGTTGGGCGATACCTCGTTCATATGCCCCGGGCCCGATCTGTTCGCTGTCGAGCGGGCTCACGGCGATCTCTTTTCGGTCGTTATCGTGAACCGTTCCGAAAGGGAGGCCGCATTCCCGCTGCGCTCACGCTTCCGCATGGGCGAGGGCGAATCCCGCCCTCTTCCCCGCGGACTAATTCTCCGCGATGCTTTCACGGGCGAGCGCTTCCTCTGCGGCGGGGAGCTCGAAGTGCCCGCGGGCGCTTTCGGCTTCCGCGTGCTCGTTTCGGAGCCCCGCTGAGCGCTCCCCTTAAAAAAGCTTGCCACTGCCCTCTTTTTGAGGTATAATAGACTGTGTGAATATGCGGGCGGGGAATGCTCCGCCGAAACGTTCGGAGGGAATATGGAAAAGAAGTTCTACAAGCTCCACGGCCTCGGAAACGATATGATAGTGATCGACGACCGAAAGGGTGAGATCGCCCCCTATGAGATGGGGCGCGTCGCAAGGAAGCTCTGCAACCGCAGGACGGGCATAGGCGGCGATTGTCTGCTCGTGGCGAAGGATTCCGACATAGCCGATATTGCGATGCTCGTCTATAATTCCGACGGGACTCAGGCGCAGATGTGCGGCAACGGCATCCGCTGCTTCTCCCGCGTGGTGTATGAGGAGGGGTGGATCCCCTTCGACGGGTTCTCCGTTGAGACCCTTTCGGGCGTAAAGCGCCCCCAGCTCCTTCTGAACGACGGAAAGGTGGGCTCCGTGAGAGTCGATATGGGCGTCCCCGGGTTTTTGACGGGCGATATTCCCATGGATACCGATATGGAGCAGTTCATCCGTCAGCCCATCGAGGCGGCGGGGCGGGAATTCATCGCAACCGCGGTGAATACGGGGATCCCCCAGCTCGTCGTATTCGTTGACGACGTGCGCTCGCTCGATATAGAAAAATACGGTCTGCCGCTCGAGCATAACGAGCTTTTCCCCGAAAAGACGAACGTTTCCTTCGTCGAAATAGAGGACAGGCGCAACGTGGTGCTCCGCACGTGGGAGCGCGGCTGCGGCGCCACTCTCTGCTGCGGCACCGGCGCGACCGCCGTTGCGGCGGCGGCGATAAAGTCCGGCCTGACCGAAAAGATCGTCAACGTGCGCGTTCCCCTCGGGTGCCTCCGCATCGAGTGGGACGGTGAGAACAGCATTTACATGTCCGGCCCCGCCGAAAGGGTATTCGAGGGCACGGTCACCATATAATCAACAATAAAGGAGTCATTATGCATTACACTTACAAGACCTCCGGCACCTGCTCCACCATGATAGATTTCGACATTGAGGACGGCAGGCTCCACAACATAGTTTACACCAACGGCTGCAACGGCAATCTGAAGGCGATAGGCAGTCTTTTGGAGGGTATGCCCGTTGAATTCGCGATCGAAAGGCTCGAGGGCATAAGCTGCGGCGGCGGCCCCACCTCCTGCGGAGACCAGCTCGCAAGGGCTATAAAGCAGGCTGTAAATGGCTAAAAAGAAGGACAACCCCGAAGCGCTCGGCGTTGCAAGGCGCTCGATATGGTTCATACTCCGCGCGGTGCTCATTGTGAGCCTTCTGCTGGGGTTGATTTACGCATGCTTTACCGAGGGCATGTACATAAGCAATATGTACAGCATAGTCACGGAGGGCATGAAGCTGCGCGCGGAGACGGTGCTTGAGAACGGCCCCGTTTCAGATCTCAAGCAGTATTTCACGGAGGATTTCCTCAATTCGGACGCGCTCCTGAACAGCGCGGTCTATCAGGATTATTCGATAGATACCTACGAATACCGCTATACCATCAAGGGCATAAGCGTAATGCCCTGGTCCAAGTCCGGCACGGTGACCTATATCGAGAGGATCCCCACCATTGCGGGCTCCCCCAAGTCGGACGATATTGCCCCCCTCCCCCGCTGGACTTCCATGCTCTATAAGATCCGCTTGAAAAAGGTCGAAGGGCGCTGGCTCATTTCCGAGCTCATGGTAGTGGAGGTCGAACCCATGGAGGAGGCGCTCCCCACCCCCGATTATTCCCAGCTCACTCCATCGCCGTGACGCTTCCCGTATTCAAAAAGCACAGCGTGCCCGTCGTCCTTGCCCCGATGGCGGGCATTTCCGATACCGTGTTCCGCCGCATCTGCGCAGAGCACGGCTGTGATTTCACTTACACCGAAATGGTAAGCGCGAAGGGGCTTTTTTACGGCGGCAAAAAAACGCGGGAGCTCATTCGCGTTTCGGATGCGGAGCGCCCCGCCGCGGTGCAGCTTTTCGGCTCGGAGCCCGGGATCGTTTCGGATATGATAAAGGCCATTGCGGACGAATACTCCGGCGAGATCGCAATGATAGACATAAACATGGGCTGCCCCATGCCCAAGATCACGGGCAACGGCGAAGGCTCCGCGCTTATGCGGGACGTGAACAAAGCCGCGCGGCTCATGGAGGCGGCGGTGAAGGCTTCCCCCCTGCCCGTTAGCTGCAAATTCCGCAAGGGCTGGGATGAAGCCCACGTGAACGCCGTTGAATTTGCCCGCGCTATGGAGCAGAGCGGCGCTGCGATGATGACCGTTCACGGCAGGACGCGCGAACAGCTCTATCAGGGGCAGGCCGACAGGGAGATAATCGCGGAGGTCGTTTCGGCGGTATCCGTGCCCGTGTTTGGCAACGGCGACGTTTTTTCGGGCGAGAGCGCGCTCGATATGCTTGAAAAGACGGGCTGCGCCGGGCTGATGGTGGCCCGCGGCGCGCAGGGGAACCCCTTTATATTCGATGAGATCCGCGCCGCGCTTGAAGGCGCCCCCTATTCCCCGCCCTCCGAATACGACCGCATGAGCGAGGCGATACGGCATGCGCGGCTCTTCCTCGAGGAGAAGGATCCGAAGCTCTTTCCCGAGCTTCGCAAGCACATGTCATGGTACACAAAGGGCATGCGCGGCTCTACGGAGCTCCGCCGCGCGGTGAACGCGGTGCGCAGTCCCGAAGGGCTTATGAAGCTTCTTTACCGCTTCCGTGATACGCTTGAGCCCGAAAACGGCGAAAATCCCGCCGAGGGCCGCGGCGAAGAATGATTTTTTCGGGTTTTCCCGTTTTTTCTCTTGACAGCGGGCGCGGCTCTAACTATAATCCTTACGCGGGGCTTCCCGCACGGAATGACAATAATTGAAAGGAACATATAAAAATGGCAGAGGTCTATTTAACTCCCGAAGGCAAAAAAGAGCTTGAAGATAAGCTCTCATACCTCAAGAACGTCCGCTTGACCGAGATCGCGGAGCTCATCTCCGAGGCGCGCGCGCAGGGCGACCTTTCCGAAAACGCCGAGTATGACGCGGCTAAGGAGCTCCAGGCGAAGACCGCTTATGAGATCGCCGAGCTCGAAGCGACGCTGAAGAACGCCATCGTCATCGAGAACAACACCGCCGACGACAACACCGTTACCGTAGGAGCGACCGTTATGCTCCGCAACGTCACCCGCAAGAAGGACGTTGAGTATCAGATCGTAGGCGCTACCGAGGCCGATCCCTTCAAGGGCCGCATCTCCAACAACTCCCCCGTCGGCGCGGGCCTTATCGGCCACAGGGTCGGCGAGACGGTCGAGATCGTCACCCCCGGCGGCCCCGTAAAGTTCAAGATCACGGGCATTCGCCGCTGAAGCATTGTTAAAAAAGAAAAAGCCTTGGGCAAAGTCCAAGGCTTTTTTAAGTCATTCCGTTAACCGTATCACAGCTCCGCTTCGGCGATCTTGGCCTCGGTCTCGGCAAGGACGGCGCGGCGGAGCTCCGTCAGGAATTCGGAAAACTCGCATTTATCCCATGCATAGGTGCGGTTGAGGTCGTATTCATGGGGCTCCCACGTGGAAATATCCGATTCGTTGTGCTGGATCACCGCTTCAAGGCTGTCCATCGCCTTGTAGATGCGCGCTTCGAGGGTCTTCCTTTCCGCCATTTCACGATATAGCTCCGTCATCTCATCGGCGAAGGGCGCGGGCAGCGAGGCCGTCCACGAAAAGAGGAGCTCCTCCTCGCGCGCCTCATCCGCCGCCGTCTTCAAAAACGTGGGAATATCGCCCGTGAACGCCTCGCCGAGGTCGTGTATCAGGCACATCTTCATCACCTTGGCTATATCCGCCTCCGGAAATTCATCCGAAACGAGGTACGCCATGAGCGTTATGCGCCAACTGTGCTCCGCAACGCTCTCGCGCCGCCCGCCGGAGGTCACGCAATGGCGGGGCACGTCCTTCAGCCTTTCGGCAAGGTGCAGTATTTCAAGCAGTTTTTCGGGAGTCATGTTCCCCTCCTATATGGTGATCACGGAAGCGTTCACGTCGCTTCCGTTTATTTCCAGCACGGCGAAGCTCGGCTTTCTGCACGCGCCCCTCGGCCGTTTGGGACTGCCGGGGTTGAGCTTTATCACCCCGCCATAGGGCGAAAGCTCGGCGGCATGGGTGTGCCCGTAAAGCGCCGCGGCGCAGCCCAATTCCTCCGCGCGGTATGAAAGCTGCATGCCGCCCCACTCGACGTCATACCTGTGCCCGTGGCAGAGAAATATCCTCGCCCGCTCGACCAGCACCACGCGCTCGGAGGCGATGCGCTTCTGCGGCTCGGGAAAAACGTTTTCCTCAAGCTCAACAAAGCCGAAGCTGTCACAGTTGCCGAGCACCGAATAGACGGGCAGCCCCGTCCTTTCGGCAAGGAGCTTTGCATCCGAAACGAAGTCGCCCAGATGGAACCACCCCGCGACCTCACCCGCCTTCGCAATGCAGCGCTCCAGCTCCTCCGTGCCGCCGTGAGTATCCGCAATAACGCCTATCCTCGTCATATCACGAAAGCGCGGCAAGCACGAGCTCCAACGCGTTTTTCCTGTGGCTGACTTGGTTTTTCGCCTCGGCGCTCATCTGGGCGAAGGTCATGCCCGCGGGCTCATACCAAAAGAGCGAATCATAGCCGAAGCCGCCCTCGCCCATCTCCTCACGGGTGATACGGCCATAGACGCGACCCGTCGCCGCGATCATGGGCTCGCCCTTTATCATGATCGCCATGGCAGTCGCAAAATGCGCGCCGCGGTCTTCATCGGGGACGTTTTTAAGCTCGCGCAGGAGCTTTTCGCGGTTGGCGGCGTCGTCATGCCCCTCCGTCGCGTACCTTGCGGAGCGCACTCCGGGAGCGCCGTCAAGGGCATCGACCAGGAGCCCGGTGTCATCCGCAAGCACCGCGTCGCCGGGATCGAGAACGCCCTTCGATTCCGCAAGCGCGAATACCTCGCGCGCCTTCTTTTCGGCGTTGCCCTCAAGCGTGGAGGCGTTTTCATCGACCTCGAGCTCGAGCCCCGCTTCGCGCTGACCGAGAACGGTATCGAAGCGCACGCCCAGTATGGCCTTTATCTCCTCTATCTTGTGCCTGTTGTTCGATGCGATTATAAGCTTCATTTTTCTCTTCGCTCCTTTTTTCAAAAAAGGCGGCAGAGCCGCCTTAAAGGTTTCTTATTCCAAATTCGCCTTTTTGTATTCTGCGGCGAGCTTTTCACGCCAATCGCCCACGGGACGGATATAATCGGTGAACAGATGCGTTTCGATGCTCTCATCCTCCCAGTGCATGGCGCCTATCATGCCGCGGTGCTCATAGAGCCAGGTCACGCGGTCGATAACGTAATTGATATGGGAGATGGTATAGACCCTGCGGGGCACGGCGAGCCTTACGAGCTCGAACGGGCAGATGGAATCCTCATGCTTTTCGCTGGAGAGGCCGCGCTCCATGCAGCGGACGCCGCTGACTATGTAGATCGCCGCCGCGAGCGCCGCCGCGCGGAATTCCCTGCGGCCGAGATGCTCGCAGAAGCGGTCGGCGTCAAGATGGCAGCCGAGGCCGCCCGCGGGAGTGACCACGGGAACGCCCCTCTTCTTGAACTCTTCGACCATGTACTCTATAAAATCGGGGCCCTGGGAAACAACGTCGGCGTCCATGGTATCGTCAAAGCCGACGCGCATTACCTCGAGCTCCGCGGAGCTCATACCGCCGAACGTGGGGAAGCCCTCATAGCAGGAGACGAGAGCGCGAACGGCAAGGAAATCCTTTTCATCGTTCATGCAGATGCCGCCGCCGCGGGCAAAGCCCAGCTTGCGCCCGCTGAAATAGATGATATCGACGGCGTCGGCCATCTCGCGGATTATCTCGCGGATGGTCATATCGCGGCGCTTTGCATCGCGGGTCTTAATGAAATGGAGGTTATCCATCACAAGGCTCATATCGAGCAGGGTGCGCACGCCGTAACGCTTTGCGATCTCGGAAACGGCGATTATGTTATCCATTGAGATGGGCTGACCGCCGATCAGGTTCGTGCCCGCCTCGATCCTTATCATGGGGACGCGCTCCAAGGGGGTCTCCTTCAGGAATTTTTCGAGCTTTTCAAGATCGTAATCGCCCTTGAAGCCGTCTTCGCCGCCCGTTACCATGCCCTTTTCCTGCAGCATCTCAACAAGATCGCCGCCCAATAGCCTCACCTGGGTCTGGAAGGTGCAGAAATGGAAATTGGTGGGGATGAGATCGCCGGGCTTTACAAACGCCTTTGCCAGCATATGCTCGCACGCCCTGCCCTGATGGACGGGAACGAAGCGCTCCTTGCCCAATATCTCACGGATCTTATCCGCCATGCGGTAATAGCTTTCGCTGCCCGCATAGGCAAAATCCGCAAGGTGGAAAGCGCCCGCCTGCGCGTCGCTCATGGCGTTGAAGCCGGAATCGGTGAGCATGTCGATGAAAACATCCTCGGACCTAAGGTTATATGAACAGTTGCCCGCCTCATCGAGCGCGGCGACGCGATCCTCGACAGGGATGAGCCTGATGGGATGAACGGTGGAAACTCTGTGCATTTCGATGGGCATATAACTGCCGTCTGAAAGCTTTACCTTTGACATTTCAATGCTCCTTTATGGGATTTCATTTTATTATACAGCCTATGCGGCAAATTGGCAATAAAATTCAAATAATATAAGGTTTTTCGGGCCGTTTCACCAGCCGAAGGCATAGCCCATCGCAACTCCCGCCGCGGCTGCGAAGCCTATGAAAACGAGCGGGTGGAGCTTCTTCAGAGGCTTTAGGTTCGTTATGACGAGCATCACCGCAAAGAGCGCGATCTCCGGGAGGAGGAACGCTTCGCCGACCGTCGCGGCGGAAAAGTTGAAGAGCGTCACCGATATGACCGTCCACGCGGCGGCGGCGATGAGCCCCGCGACCGCGGGACGCAGGGAGCCGAATATCGCCTTAACGTACCTGCTGTTTTTGAATTTTTCAAGCACGCGGCTGACTATGAGTATAACTATGAACGAGGGCGCCACGAGCGAAACGGTCGCCGTGAGAGCCGTGAGCGCTCCCGCAAAGGGGCTGCCGAAAGTGTTGGCTCCCGCCATGAAGCCCGCGTAGGTCGCCATGTTTATCCCGAGCGGGCCGGGCGTCGATTCGGAAAGCGCCACCATGCGGCCTATCATCTCGGAGGTGAGCCAGGGGTATTTATCCGCAAGCTCCGTGAGGAAGGGCAGGGTCGCAAGCCCGCCCCCCGCGGCGAAGAGGCCTATCTTGAAAAATTCGAGTACGAGGGTGAGTATGAGGCTCATTTTCTACCCCCTCTCTCCGCAAAGAAGCACCTTGCCGCGCCCACGAGCGCCGCGCCGATAACTACGAATACGGGCGATATTTTGAAGCCGAGCTTAAGGGTCTGCGGCAGCGCAACGAGCAGGAACGCCAGCACGCAAAGGATATAGCCCGCCGCGTCCTTTATCTTCTCGCGGACGAGCTTAATGACCGTGTTGAGTATCAGCACGCCGACTGCGACGCGGATCCCGCGCAGGGCATAGCGCACCCACGTGACCTCCGCAAAGTTTGAAAGCAGCGCGGTGAGCAGGGTTATGATCAGGAACGAGGGCAGCACTACTCCCGCGGTGGCGGCGAGGGCGCCCCAAAAGCCCCTCTGCTTTTTGCCTACGAAAGTGGCGGTGTTGACGGCGATAACGCC
>JAEEGL013038931.1_pt1 | contig 13651 bp, 12 predicted proteins | sample 9134231 | NCBI WGS metagenome assembly JAEEGL01 (sample SAMN16246548, study PRJNA631951) | gut metagenome | biome: gut microbiome; feature: rumen; material: fiber-attached | host: Bos | place: Iran: Karaj | collected 2018-10
TTAAGAACTTCTAAAACAATATTTCTATTTTGTTTAATGTCTGAATAATATTCTTCATATTCATCCATGATTACATTAGCAATTCTTTCTTCCCAGTTAGAATTAATTTCAATATTTAAACTCTTAGCATAACGAATTGCTCTTCTTATTAATCTTCTTAAAATATATCCTTGATCAGTATTTGAAGGTTTAATTCCAGCAGGATCTGCAGAAATAAATACAGCACTTCTAACATGATCAGCAATAATTCTCATTGCTTTTTCGTTACCTTCATAAGATAAACCTGAGATATTTTCAATTTCTTCGATTACAGGTTTAAAGATAGATGATTGATAATTATCAGTTTTTCCTTCAAGAATAGCTGTTGTTCTTTCAACACCCATCCCTGTATCAACATTTTTCTTTGGAAGTTCTGTGATTGAACCATCTTCATGTTTTTCAAATTGCATGAATACATCATTCCAAATTTCTACCCATCTATTATCTTCAGGATCAAATTTTTCAGGAATTGGATCGTTACTTCTCCAGTAGAACATTTCTGAATCAGTACCACATGGTCCAGTTTCGCCAGCAATCCAGAAGTTATCTTCAACTGTTCTTGCAATTCTTTCTTCAGGAATTCCTAAAGATAACCATAAATCATGAGCTTCCTCGTCAAATGGTAATAAATCACTACCAGCAAAAACTGTTACAGCTAATTTTTCAACTGGAATATTTAATACTTCAGTTAAAAATTCAAAACTCCAAGTAATAGCTTCTTTTTTGAAATAATCACCAAGTGACCAGTTACCTAACATTTCAAAGAATGTATGATGGTAAGTGTCCCCTATATTTTCTAAGTCATTAGTTCTTACACATTTTTGATAATCTGTAAGTCTAGTTCCATATGGATGATGAGCACCCATTAAGAATGGAATTAAAGGTTGCATACCTGCAGTATTGAATAGTACTGAAGGATCATTTTCAGGTACTACTGGAGCTGAAGGAATTTGTTTATGTCCTTTGCTTACAAAAAAGTCTATATATAACTTTTTAAGATTAACTTTATTTTCTATTTTATCCATAATCTTTCTCACACTCTCTTCAATTGTATCATTTGTTGTATCAATATATATTTGACTACTATCTCTTTTAAGTGGTGCTATCTCTCTTGTTGTATCTTTAAGATCTCTTTTAATAATGTTTTCTTTAATCTCTTCAAAGTCTGGAGAAAGCCCCATTTCTATTTCTTGATCATAACGTCTTTTCGCTCGAACTGTTACGTCACAATCTACATAGAATTTATAATCTGCATCAGGAAATAAAACTGTTGTAGTATCTCTTCCATCTATAATAATATTTTTATTATTAGTTAAATTTCTAACATGAGCATTAACTACATTTCTTATTTCCTCAACTGGAGTTAATTTAGGCAACATTTTATTTATCTCTTCAGTACGAATTAATGTAGTTACATCTTCACCGTTTAAGATGTATTTTCCATCAATTGCTTGAAGATCCATAGCTTCACCTAATTTAACAGCGGATGCGATATCTTCAGGGTCAACATTATTTTTTTGCACCAAATAAGTTATCGCCCTATAGTATACACCAGAATCTACATAAAAGTAACCCGTAAGTTTAGTTAATTCCTTACAAATTGTACCTTTACCAGAACCTGATGGACCATCTATTGCTATTACTTTATATTTTGACATATAACCACCACTTATATTTTATCATAATTTAATTTTATTTAAGATTAAGATTGTCTAATTTTTCTAAGAATTTTTTACTATGAACATATATACCAGTATATCTATCATAATACTGACTTATAATTCTATTAATAAATTCAATTAATTCATCACTTATTTTTAGTTCTTTGATTGTTTTAATATCTACAAGTGAATAATTTCTTAACATCTTAAGAACTTTTAAATCATATATTATTTCATTTGTATAACAACTCTTACAAATTAGTCCTCCCTCATCAGGATTAATTGTAATTATATCTTTTTTACTTCCACATTTAACACATTCGGTTAAGTTAAGTGGAACTCCAATAAAATTCAATAATTTTAATTCTAAGATATTAGTCATTACTTTAGGATTAAGTCCTTCTTCAATTTTAAGTACTGTTTCATTAAATAAGTTATAAATACTCTTGTTATTACTTTCTTTCATTACTTGACTAGTTAATTCAGTAATATATGAGTAATAACTAAATCTAGTTATATCTTTTTTTATATTATTAAATTCATTTAATATAGTACCTTCTTTTAAAGTAGATAAGCCTTTTTCTTTTTCATATATTACAAACTCACCATATATTAGTTTTTGACTTACTAGTCTTAAACTACTTTTTACATTCTTACATCCTTTAGAAATAATACCAATGATTCCATCTTCAGTAAGTACATTAAGAATTCTAGATGAATCTCCATAATCTGTTGTATGTATTACATATCCTTTGATAGCCTTTAACATAAACCCTCCATATAAAAAGGAGAATACTAATTATTCTCCTAGTCCTAAGTTATCAATTAAGAATGAATCTTTGTTTCTCCAATTTTTAATTGTTTTTACATATAACTCTAAGTAACAAGGTTTCTTATACATCTTTTCAATATCTCTACGAGCTTGAGTACCAATCTCTTTTAACATACTTCCTTGTTTACCAATAATAATTTTCTTAAGAGAATCTCTTGATACGATTATATCTACTTGTGCTTCGATTAATGATGACTTTTCATGATAGTTTTGAAGTACACATGTAATTGAATGTGGAACTTCATCATTAGTTAAGTTAAGAATCTTTTCTCTTACTAACTCTGTAACCATGAATTTAGGATCATTACTACTTGTTACATCATCATCGTAATATTTAACTAAGTCACTTAAGTAATTCTTAGTAATATCAATAAGTTCATTAATATTGATATGTTTTAGAGCACTTACAGGTATAATTTCTTGAAAATCATAAAGGTCTTTATATTTAGTAATTGCTTTAAAGATACCTTCCTTAGTAAGTTTATCAATCTTATTTAGAACTAGTATAACTGGAGTATTAGTTTTTCTTAAAGTTTCAAGAATCATCTTATCTCCCTTACCAAGACCACCCGCTGCATCTACTACGAAAAGAATAGCATCAATATCATCAAGTGAATCATATGATTCTTTATTTAACTTCTTACCTAATTTATCAGTTGCTCTTGCAATACCAGGTGTATCTACAAATACTATTTGGAAATCATCTCCATGGTATACACCTTGGATAGTATTTCTAGTTGTACCTGCGACATTAGATACAATAGCAATCTTTTCATGAATTATTGCATTTATTAAAGTTGATTTTCCTGTATTTGGTCTACCTACAATGCTTACAAATCCACTTCTCATATTAACACTTCCCTTATTATTTTTCTTTAATATTATATCATGAAATGATATTTAAATCATTTAATATTTCATCTTGTAATCCAAATTGAATCTTTTCTTCTTCTAAAGATCTTGTATGATCATATCCTAGTAAATGAAGAAGACCATGACAAGTTAAGAATGATAACTCTCTCTTTTCAGAATGTCCATATTCTAAAGCTTGTGCTTTCATCTTAGGAATTGATATAAATATATCTCCTAGGACTCTTACACTTGCTTTGATATTATCTACATCTTCAAGAGCAAATGATAAAACATCTGTTGTTCTATCTATTCCTCTTGTTTCCTTATTCATTTCATGCATAGTCTCATCATCAATAAATATAACTGATAGATAAGCACCTTCAGCATTTTCATGCTTTAGTGTTGCTTCAATAACATCATCTAAATATGAATAATCAAAATCTACATTAAATTCATCTATAATCTCATAATGTTTTTCCATATTAAACCCTCTTAAATAACTGTTTTATAAACTAAGTAACTAACTACTGCAATAAATCCTAACATTAATAATGCTTTAATTAATTTACTTAAAATAGAATCTTCTTTAAATATACTTTTTATAATTAAAAATGCAAAGTAACCAATTAATCCACCTGTAAAGTTAAGTATAATATCATCTATATCAAAACTTCTACCTATATACATTTGTGTAGTTTCAATTCCTAAGGAAGTTAAAGCTACGAATAAAGCTACTATAATAAAATTCTTATGTTTAGTATTCATATAAATAATATCACTTATTAAATATCCAAATGGAATAAATATAATAATATTACCTATTACATTTCTAATAAATAATGGACTAGTAAACTCATATCTCATTATCTCTTTAAATGGAGTAAAATTATTAGAGTATGATTTAAAATCGATTGTGGTTACTAATTGAAATAATACAAATAAATATATTATATAAATAAGCATTTTAAAATCATTAAATATATTAATTTTCTCATGATTATATAGCGATATTACTATTCTTAAAAGTATTGCTACTAGTGAGAATAATATAACCATTGGTATAATCTCTAATATAATGTTAAATGTTTTTCCTGGTAGCATGTCTTTCACTATAAAATCACCTACATAAATTATACTATTAAATCGTGCAAAATAAAATAGTTGAGCCAAACTCAACTATATTTATTAGTTTAATTTAGACTTAACAATGCTACTTGCTTTACCCATATCAATTTGTGAAGCATATTTAGCAGTTAATTCTTTCATAACTCTACCCATATCTTTGATAGATTCAGCACCAATTTCAGCGATGATTTCATCGATATGTTTAGTTAACTCTTCTTCACTCATTTCTTCAGGTAAATAAGTAGATAAAATTTCTACTTCTTTCTTTAGATCCTCAACAGCATCTAATTTACCATATTTAGTATATTCTTCGATAGATCCATTTCTTTTCTTAACTTCTCTTTTAATAACAGCAAGTACTTGGTCATCAGTTAATCCTGAACCATTACTTCCTAAATTGATTTCTTCATTCATTAAAGCACTTTTAAGCATTTTGATAACGCTAAGTTTAAACTTGTCTCCATATTTCATTGCTTCAATTAAATCTTTTTTTACTTGTTCGTACATATTTATGCCTTCTTTCTTTAGTTGTATTATACTATTACAAAAGAAAAAAAGGAATTATTTTTCCTTCTTTTCAGTTGAAATTAAGTCTTTTAATAGTCCTAATCCTAGGCATAAGCTTAAGAATGTTACTAGACCTCCGAATACAGGTATTAGTTTAACAATTTGAAGTATTATTAAAGCTACTACAAATCTTAAATATTCATTCTTTATATCTTTAAGTAGAATATTACCATAGTTAATAGCAATTACTGGTGCAGTTATTATTAACGCTGCAATATATGCAATTATTACTAATACACCAAGTAATGATGCAAATCCTGTGATAAGTAAAACTATAGCTAAGATTGGAACAATGATTAAACCGCATAATCCAAGTCCGATCTTACCAAATACATAGCCGGCAGTATTTTTAATCTTAGATAATTTTTCAAATTTCTTATTAAATAATAGAATTAAAATAATTCCAATTATTATTAAGTTAACAAAACTAGTAACAAATGATACTAATTTAGTAACCATAAATGTACCTAACACATTATTAGTTTTAAATTGTTTAGATATATCTTTGTTAGTAAACTTTTCAATTTCATTTACTACAGTATAGTCTGTAGCTAAAACTACTTCAGTGTTTTCGTTAACTTTAAGTTTCCCTGTGATAGCACCAGTAAGAACTACTTTTTCAGCATCAATTACTACATTATCAAATTTACCTTTCAATGTAATAGTTTTACCTGCTAAATAAAGATCTTCAATATAATCAGAAGTAATATTAATTGAATTCCCTGTTGCATAAATACTTCTTGTTCCTGTAGCATTTTCAATAATAATTTGATTACCAGCTACAAAAGCATCTTTAGCATGGAAATTCTTTAAATTAATAGAATTACCTGCAATAAATGCATAATCAGATTCAGTACTAGCAATAATAGAATTACCTGTGATAAATGCTATACCATCAATTTTAGATTCTACATTAACATTATTACCAGCAAAGAATGCTGTCTTAGTAATATCTTCATCTACGATAATATCACTATTAGCATAGAATCTTTCATCTGTAGTCTTTCTTTCAGTAGCACCAATAGTAACTGAACAGTTGGTATCAACACCACCAACACAGTTTGTCTCTTCAGCATAAACATTAATACTGAATACCATTAATAATACGATAAATAATCTTAAAACTTTTTTCATATACATATCCTTTCTATGTATAATTTAAGCACAAAAAAAAGGATATTACTATCCTCTTCTATTTCTCTTACGAGAATTTTTAATATTTTCTTTCTTTTCTTCACGTCTAACAACGCCTGGTTTAGTGTATTCTCTATGTTTCTTTAATTCAGAAGGGACACCACTTTTAGCAACTTTCATTTTGAATCTTCTTAAAGCTCCATTTAAGTCACCATTTTTAACTTCTACTTTAGTTCTTGCCATAAATACTTCCCTCCTTCCAATAACCACAAGTATTATAAACCATAAAAACCCCTTTTGCAAGAGGTTTTTTTATTATTCTTCGTCGTCTACATCTTTTAATTCATCACTAAAATCATAAGTTTTAGTATTCATTAAATCTTCTAAGGCTGTATCGATATCAACAACTTCATCTTTTTTCTTTTTTGGTTTTTCTTCTTCCTCTTCTTGTTCATCTTCAATTAATGAAGATTCAAAGATGTAATCATCTTCAAGAAGGGATTCTTTTTCAGATTCGTCTAGTTTGTCTTTTTCAGGAACATCTTCATCTGTTTCATCAGTTTCTGATGATTCTTCAGAGTCTTCGGTTTCTTCTTCGCCTTCATACTCGTCTTCATAATACTCTTTATAGTATTCTTCTTCTAACTTTTTAAGTTCATCTTTACGAGCTTTTTTCATAGCTTTCTTTTTAATTTTTTCTTTTTCTTTTTCTGGATCTTTCTTTCTAAAGATAAAATATCCTGAAAGACCAATAACAATAACACCAACAATAATAATTATAATAGTAATAATTGTTTTAGTATTACTTTTCTTATCTTTTTTATCATCATTGATTACATTGCCATTTTCATCAAATTTATATTTTTTATTTTTAATATCTTCATATACTTTTGGATAAGCAGTTTTAAATTCATCAATAGTCATTTCTTGTCTTTTTTGATCTGCATCAATGAATACTACTTTATCATCTTTTTCACTATAACTAACTAATATACATTCATCACTATTTAATCTAGTAACTTTAAAAATATAGATTTGTGTATTATCTTTTAAAGCACTAGTTACTGTAATTTCTACAGTATTTTCACCAACATTTAATTCATCTCCACCTTTAACTTCGTAAGTAGCAGTTGGATCTTCTAATTCAATAGATAAAATTTTATTAACATCTTTAACTGAATTAGGAACTTGAACTGTATATTCGTATACATCACTCTTATAATCTGGAGTAGTTTTGCTATCACCAAATTGAATAGTTCTAATTCTAGCTGAGTTAAATTCAGTTTCTCCACGAATAATATTAATTGTATAAGTATCACTATTTTCTCCGTTTTCAGAAGTAACTTTAAGTTCTACTTTATTTTCGCCTTTATTTAAGTCTCCAATTTTAACTGATGAAGAACCTTTAGATGCATTTGCATGTGTAGAAGATACAGTACAATTATCACAAGTATAGTTAATTGTAACTGAGTTAATTGTATCTTTAATATTATAAACAGTGTATTCGTATACATCTGATTTAAATTCTGGAGTTATAGTTCCTTGGCTAGGTTTAATTGAAGTAAATTTAGAACTAGCTGATTTTTTTCTAGCACCTTTTACTGTAATTGAAGTTTCACTTATTATTAAATCACTAGAACTACCATCTAATGGTTTATAAGTGCCTCTGATTGAAAGTTTACCAGTTTGATTTGAATCAGTACTATTAGTAATAGTAATAGTTCCGATTTCCATTCCGTCAGTTGGAATTGTTTTATCGGCAGCAACCGCACCATTTTTACCAACACCATTTTTAAAATCGATAGTTCCGACGTTTAGCATGGCATTATCAGAAACGCTTCCTTTTAAATCAATTACATCTCCTGATTTAATTTCGTTTCCTAATAAAACGATTGGGAATGTTGTTTTTCCTTCTTCACTTGTTGCTGAACCTAATTTAATAGACGCTGCATTTACCACTGTTGGTATCATTAAAATTAATAATATAAATAGTAAATTAAATTTTAATTTATTTTTCATTTTATCACCCTATCTACTATTGAATTATAGCACCTGTAAAAATATCAATCAATAATCTACATGATATTTACAAGTATCTCATTCATTACATAGATCTTATCTTCTGGTATTGAAAGGTATCCTTTTTTATAGATTAAATTACCATTTTTAAGGTATTCATCTATCTTAGGGAATACATCTTGAATGTTTTCTCCATACTTTTCATAGAATTCATCTACATTAATACCTTTAAGTTTTCTTAAGCCTAACATAAGTTCATTATCCATCATATCTTTATAAGACATCATTTGATTTTCTTTACGATAATTACCTTGGTTATATTCTCTTAAATTTGCAGTATTAGTATATCTAAATCCTGCTTTAAATCCTGATGCTCCTAAACCAAATCCATAGTATTCACCATTATTCCAATAATTAAGATTATGTTTAGATTCAAAACCTGGAAGTGCAAAGTTAGATACTTCATAATGAACATAACCACTTTTCTTTAATTTAGAAGTAATTGTTTCAAACATCTTAGCATCTAGTTCACTTGATATATATTCAGTGTTTTGATTTGCAAGTTTGGTATGATCTTCAATCATAAGTGAATAAGTACTTATATGAGCAGGTCTTAGTTTTAAGAATTTCTTTAAGTCGTTTTTTAGAACATTTAATTTTTCATTTGGAAGAGCATACATTAAATCTAAGTTAATGTTATCTATTCCTCTCATTCTTAACATTTCAAGCTTATTTTCTATATCTTTAAAGTCTGCTTTTCTTTCTAAGACTTTTAAATTATCTTCATCAAATGATTCAATACCAATAGAAACTCTATTAACTCCTGCTTCTACGATATCATCAAGAAATTCTTCAGTAATATCTTTAGGATTACATTCAATTGTATATTCACAATCTGGTTCTCTTATAAAGTTTTCTAAGATTTGAAATAATTTAATTCTTTCTTTTCTATTTAAGCATGAAGGAGTACCTCCCCCAATATATAATGTCTTAAGTCTTTCTCCATCATAGTTCTCTAGGATTTCTTTTTGAAGATTTTCTAAGTATTCCTCTACAAATGGTTCTAAATGTAATAACTTAGTAAAATCACAATAAGAACATATATGTGAACAAAATGGAATATGAATATATACTGAATGCATAAAAATCACCTTACATAAAAATTATAATATTATTGAATATAAATTACAAATAAAAATACTTAATCTATAGTTTGATTAAGTATATTCTCATCTTTATTTCAGTACCATTTAAGAATTTTGTTTCAACAAGTTTACCTCCATGGCTTTCTATTATTTTGATAGCACCAAGAGATTCATCTGGACATGATATAACAACTTCACTTAAATTAATTTCTTTGCATTTATTAAGCGCTGCAGTCATTAATTTAGTTCCATATCCTTTTTTTCTATCTGAAGGTCTAATATTAAAATATATTTGACCTACATTTTTTTGATTAATAACTTTTCTTTTTATAGTTAAATATCCAATGATTCTATTACCATTAAACATAAAGAATGTAGATTGAGGACCTACCCCATCTTTTATATGTGTACCAACATTTAGATTAATTAAATTATTTAACCATTCTCTAAAGTGTTCTTCATCTTTAAATCCTAAAGGTGTTGCATCACTATAAAACTTTCTAGCATCTTTAACATAGTCTAGCCAGGCGTTTTTATCCGTCTCAGTTGGAAATTTAATTAGTAGTTTTTCATCTGCCATACTATCACCATATAAATGATAGCACAAAAAATCACTAATAAAAATCAATACTTTTTTAATTTTTTTAAAAATCAATTTGATTATAATAAAAATGCAATAATAAATTATACTTTTAAAGTACAAAAAAGATCAAAACTTTCATTTTGATCTTATTAAAAAGAAAAATATTTATATTTTAAACTCCATAAATCGAGCAAGAAGATAAACCTTTACTAAAACCATTTCCATATACATTGCAGTCTGAATTAGAAGGATCTGCCATATACACTCCACCATCAGAGTTCACTATAACTCTCCAAAGAAAACTTATACAATAAGCTTGGGAAGAGTCACTGTAGCATTTAAAATTTCCATAAGGTGATGTTTGATTTTCTTTATCCCAATTAAAAAACTCAAATAAATTATCTTTATTCATTGCGAATTTTGGATCCGTCTCATAACCAAGTCGATCATAATATAAATTTTCTCCACTTTTTTGACAAAATGTTCCCCACGATGTTTTTAAACAAGATTCAGTAGCAAGTATTATCCCTTCACTATTTACAGTATGCTTTAAATATACTAGATTACTTCTACTTTCAATATGATCACCGATACAATTTGTTGAAATAGTTAAAACATCATCTACGTTTGTTGAATATATTCCAACCATATCATGTGTTTCGTTTGTTGAAACTGGAGATTCTGTTTCATAATCCATTTTTAAATAATTTGTATATTTCCTATTTTGTAAATCTATTTTATCACCAATAAACAATTCATCAGAACTAACTCTATAAATAATTGTATTTGATGTAGGATTTGAATCAGGTTCTGCTACTTCACATGTTTGACAACCAGATTTACTACATAAAAAATCTTTATTTAATTTTTCAATATTAACAGTCCTTTTGTTTGTAACATGATCTATCATTTTTAATGAAGGATCACTATAATGATAAGCTACTAAAGCAAATTCTTTATCATATAAAGTAATATAAGCATCATCGTTTTTTACATTAAGTAATATCCATCCATCAAAATCTCCAGTACTACTTAATTCAAGATCATTTCTTATGTTATAAATAATACAATCATTCCCATTACCATCAAGTAAAACATCTTTCCCATAAGTTTGTAATGCTTGTTTATAACTCTTATCAGCAAAAGTAATAAACGCTTTTTTTCTTGCTACTTCCATTGATCGTAATACACTTGGTATTGAAATTATCAAAATAATTGCGAGTATTACAATTACTGCTAGTAATTCAACTAATGTAAAACCATGTGCTTTCTTTTTTTGTTTTTTCTTTGTTTTTTTTGTTGTTTTCATTTCTTCATACATCTCCTAGTATAAATTTTATCACGTATATTTTTTAAAAAAAACAAAAAAATAACTAAGTTAACACTTAGTTATTATTTACTCTGTATAATCGCATGAGGAACATTTAATTCCTTCTTTGCCTTCAACTAACATTGAATTACAGTTAGGACAAATTTTTCCTGTTGGTTTATCCCAATATGCAGTTTTACATTTAGGGAATCTATTACAACCATAGAAGACTTTTCCTCTACGAGTAAGACGCTCTATAATCATTCCTTCATCGCATGAAGGACACTTGCATATTTCTTTAACTGGAACTTCTTCTTTTTCTTCTTGTTTAATGTACTTACATTCTGGATAGTTAGAACAAGCAATAAATTGACCATATTTAGATTTTCTTACTACTAGTGGTGATCCACAATTTGGACAATTTTCTCCAGTTTCTTGTGGTTGAGTTTTTTCCATTTCTTTAAATGCTTTATCTAAAAGTGGTGCAAATTTATCATAGAAGTCTCTAAGTACTTTTACATTATCTTGTTTTTCATCTGCGATTTCATCAAGTTCTGTTTCCATCTCAGCAGTATAAGTAACATTAATAATATCTGAGAAAAATTCTTGTAGTTTATCTGTTACTTCAATACCAGTTTCAGTTGGGAAGAAACGTTTATCTTTTATTTCTACATAATCTCTTTGTTTAATTGTTTTCATTGTTTGAGCATATGTAGATGGTCTACCAATACCAAGTTTTTCCATCTCTTCGATTAAAGTTGCTTCAGTATATCTTGGAGTTGGTTTAGTAAACTTTTGAAGTGTTTCTATATCTTTAGATTTAAGAATGTCTCCTTCTTTGATTGAATCAGGTAATACTTTTTCTTCACTGTTATAGAAGTCTCTATATACTTTTAAGAAACCATCAAACGTTTCTACAGTACCGGTAGTTTTGAAATTATATTTATTATTATCTAAGTTAATAGTAGTTGTAAGTATTTCTCCAGGAGCCATAAGACTAGCTAAAGCTCTTGCATATATAATTGAATATAATTTGTATTCATCTGGAGTTAAGTACTTCTTCATTGATTCAGGAGTACGCATAATAGATGTTGGTCTAATTGCTTCGTGAGCATCTTGAACATTATCTTTCTTTTTAGATTGTTTTACAGCACCAACATAGTTTTCTCCGAAGTTATCTTTAATGTAATTAAAAGCTTCATTTATAAATAATGGAGAAAGTCTAGTTGAGTCAGTTCTCATGTATGTAATTAAACCTACGGTATTATCTCCGATATCAATACCTTCATATAACTTTTGAGCAATACTCATTACTTTACTAGAATTAAATCCATATTTATTAATACATGCTTGTTGTAATGTAGATGTAATAAATGGCATCAAAGAGTTTCTCTTTTTAGCTTTTTTATCTATAGATTTAACTGTAAATTCATCAGATAAATTATCTAAGATATTATCTATTTCTTCTTTAGAATGTATTTCTAATTTAGAATCATTATATTTATCTAATTCAAAATCTAAATCATTAATATGAGCAATAACTTCCCAATATTCTTCAGGAATGAAAGATTCAATTTCTCTTTCTCTATCAACAACTAGTTTTAAAGCTACTGATTGAACTCTACCTGCGGATGTACCATCTGTTTTACTTCTCATTAGTTTAGATAATCTAAAACCAATGATTCTATCAAGTATTCTTCTTGTTTCTTGAGATTTAACTAAATCCATATCTATTTTTCTTGCATGATTAAATGCTTCTTCGACTGCAGGTTTAGTAATTTCATTAAATACTATTCTTTCATACTTGTCATCTTTAATACCAAGAGCATCATAAAGGTGCCATGAGATTGCTTCTCCTTCACGGTCTGGGTCGGTTGCAAGATATACAAAGTCTGATTCTTTAATATCTTTCTTTAATGCTTTTATGTCTTTAGCTTTACCTTTGATAGAAATATAATTTGGTTCAAAGTTATTATCTATATCTACTCCTAAACCAAACTTACCAGTAGTAGCTAAGTCTCTGATATGACCTTTTGATGATACTACTTTATAGTCTTTACCTAAGTAAGAACCAATTGTATGTGTTTTAGCTGGAGATTCCACTATTACAAGTTTAGTCAATTTAACTCCCTCTTTCATCTATATATTAATTATAATTTAAACTTCAAGTCAAGTTGAATTATATGATAAGTTGTTTTTATATGTCAATAAAAATAATTGTCTTATTAACAAAAATAAAGAAAGTGTAGATTAAATTTCAAAGTGCACAATATATGTGCAATAAATATTTAAAATGATTATAATACCTTTCTAAGCAATTTGTTTGTCAATTAGAAAGGATTATTATGAAAAATTATAAACATCTATCTTACGAAGATAGAAAAA
>JAEEGL013748583.1_pt1 | contig 13651 bp, 7 predicted proteins | sample 9134231 | NCBI WGS metagenome assembly JAEEGL01 (sample SAMN16246548, study PRJNA631951) | gut metagenome | biome: gut microbiome; feature: rumen; material: fiber-attached | host: Bos | place: Iran: Karaj | collected 2018-10
AACTTGTGGTTTTGTACGGTCGCAGGCGCGTTGGCAAGACAGAAACTCTCCGGGAGTTCTGCAAAGGGAAACCGCACGTTTTCTTCTCTTGCCGTGAGGTGTCGGACAAGCTCCAGCTTCGCAGTTTTTCTGAAAAAATGCTGCATGAGAAAATTCCCGCATCCAATTATATTACCGAATTCGCTGACTGGGAATCTGCTTTTAAGAGCGTAATCGACTTGCCGTATAAATCGGCCAAAAGACTGCTCGTTATTGATGAATTTCCCTACATGTGCAAAAACAACGAGAGCATTCCCTCCATATTGCAAGTCCTTTGGGACGAATTATTCAAAGACGAAAACGTCATGATTGTGCTTTGCGGAAGCGCCATGAGTTTCATCGAGAACGAATTACTTGCCGAGAAAAAACCGTTGTACGGCAGGGCTACAGGCATCTACAAAATGGAAGCAATGAATTTTTACGAGGCCGCTCAGTTTTTTCCGAAATACTCAGCTCGCGATAAAATTATTGCTTATTCCATTCTTGGCGGTATTCCGCATTATTTGCGGCAATTCGATCCTGCTCTATCGCTTGACGAGAACATCAAAAGGAATATTCTCACCAAAGGTTGTGCACTCTATAGCGAAGTAGAATTTTTACTTCGACAAGAACTTCGTGAAACGCTTCTGTACAATTCGATTATAGAATCAGTCGCACTTGGAGCTACCAAACTTAATGATATCAGCCAAAAATCGTTGATAGATGATACTTCAAAAACAAGCGTTTATCTGAAAAATCTTATCGAGCTTGAAATTATTGAACGCGAATTTTCTGTTGATGAAGGAATAAAAAATCAAGGCAACCGCAATCGCGGCTTGTACCGATTGACCGATAATTTTTTCCGATTTTGGTATGCTTTCGTGTTTACCAACTACTCTGACTTGGAAGGTGGCGACGTGAAAGGCGTTTTCGATTACGCAATCAAGCCCAAGTTACATGAGTTTGCTTCTTTAGCGTTTGAGACTGTTTGTCGGGAGTATGTTAAAGAATCGCAGAAAGCCGGATGTTTGCCGTTCCGCTACAAACGTATGGGACGATGGTGGGGTAAAACTACAGTCCGTCGGAATGATAAAAAAGAAATTCAAGAAACTGAAATCGACTTGCTTGCCATTTCTGATGATGCTTGTAAATACCTTGTTGGTGAATGCAAGTTCAAAGGAAAGCCGTTTGATTATGGTGAATATTTAGACACGGTCGCCAAATTTCAACCGCAAAAAGCAAATGCGGAAATATATTACTATCTGTTTTCTGAATCTGGATTTGTAAAAAATCTTGTTGCAGAGGCAAAGAAGAACACTAATATAAAACTCGTGGACATTGAGGAAATTGTTTGCCTTCAAAAATGAGCTGATAAGGTTTTAGAAGTGGTGTGGAAAAACAAAGTTCGTGCATTTTTATGTTAAAAATTACAGAAAGTTCGTGCGTTTTTGTGTGAGTTTTTACACTTTTTGACAAAAACGGCGAAAAAAACGTTTTTAACAAGTTTATGATTATGTGTATGAAAAATATTTGCCATATAAGAAATTTTTTTTCTTATGTGGCATGATGCAAATATATTATGGGCTTGCTAAAGTTAACGATTGACCGTCTCTAGTTCAAACGATTCCCATTTCCCATGTAGTTTGGGATTTTCGTCTTTGAAAAACCATTTGATTGTCTGTTTATTTCTGCTCCAGTGGCTATGACACTTATTACAAGTAACCAAAAAATTGTCGCTAGTTGCGCCATCGTGCAAAATCCCTGTGCTCATACAACAGGGGCATGTTAAGACCAAATTTACAAGGGCGTTCCCTACTTCAAGAGTTTTTATATCTTCATCGCGATTCTTGTGATAAGAGGCCAGGTCTCTTTTTTGAATTCTGTCACTTTTTTCTTTTTTGTCAATTTGGTTTTTAAATGTCTTGATGTCGTAATTCTTGAGCATGAATTTATTGTCCAAGAGATTAGGAAGCAAATCCTTGATAAATCTGTTTTGTGGAATCCTGAATGGGTATTGGCGCATAATGATTGGCCATGCCCATTGAAAAATAATTCTTTGAATCAAAAGCTTGGGAAAAATGGATTGTGGAGATATGCCCAACACCATATAGCCTTCACTTTTTTTGAACATATCACGCAATAAAGAAAAGTTGTCTTCGTTATCGTTTAGATAGGGATTACTTTGTGGATATATGAGAACAGATATGTCTTCTGTATTTTTATTAGCGATGTTTTCTGCAAGGATACGGTCGGTATAAGTACATGAAGGCTTTGATGTGATGAAAACAAAACGTAATTTTGTTTCGTTGGATTCTAATTCAAAGCTATAGGGAGTTTCCTTGATTTTTGGATTGATAAAGTTCCAACAATCCCAGTTCTTATTCTCTGTTCTGAAATTTTCGATACAGCGTTTAGTGAATTCTTTTTCATAATCACGCAATGAAACTTGTTCGTTTCTTTTTTCCACCTTAGAAAGCGTTTTAATTCGAGTGCGTTTGACTTCTTTCTGTATTTTGGGCAGGTACAGATAATGCTGATTGTTCATCAAGACATTTGTCATGATATCGTGATTGATATCCACTTCGATATTGGGAATGATTTTAAGGTTATTGAAAAGAGGAGAATTCCAAAAAGAAGTGATGACTCGTTGTAGATACTTTAGGAAATCAATAGTCTGTTTTAGTAGTTCCCTATTTTCTTTGACTTTATCGCGATCATATTTTTTTAGAAGTGTACTTAGCTCTGATTCCATAGATAAGAAATCTATGTGATTTACTTCTTGATAATACAATTCTATTTCATTGTAGGCATTGTCTATATTCTTGAGTTTCTGCAATCTTTGATTGATTAACGAAATCAGTATTTTGCAAAGAGTGAACATCAATCGGTTTTCGTATGTTTCCCATTTGTCGTCACGAACTAAGGAGAGCAAGCGTTGTGGATGAACTCCGACAAAAGAGCGGTTTCTCCAATCTTCGGAATGTCCTGCAAGATATTCCAACGAGCGGGAAGAAAATTTCTTGACACGGCTTGTAGGTTGTTTTATTTCCTCTTCCTTTAAATCGAGAATTGGTCTAGCTACAGCTTCCTTTAAGTGAGTTAGCGGATCATTTCGTTTGACTTGTTGAATATCTTCTTGCAGGAATTTTTCTAGCTGGTTGCGATCAAGGTCATCAGGGTTGTCGCACAAAGAGAAAAAAGATTCTTTATCTTCATCAAGTAGTCGAAATGCCCCAACAATGTCATTGGGAACAGGTTCAGAATCTTTGATTTCGATATCGTCGAAGTGGTAGATGATATTCCCTTTTTGTGCCTCCCCTCTGCTTTTGGCATAGAGACCGCCACAATCAGGAAAATCTTTCTCGACATCTTTTTGCAAGAAGATATCGAACATTAGGCACCTCGTTTCTTTGCTGCGATATCTTGGTCAAGCAGTTTGATGGTCGCAGAATCTTCACCTAACTTTAGGTTTTTCATAATTTCATCCTTAAGTTTTATGAGCGAATCTTCTTGTACACCAAATAGTCCCGTAATTTTTCCCTTTCGGACAATTTTTGTGGCAAGGAGATGGTCTAGGGCGAGTTCCTTTGTTCCTCCCGCGGCACAAACAACCGGAACGAAATCATTTATCTGTCTTTCGAGACGATTGCCAAAAGAAACATCAAATTCGGACTTAAGAATATCCTTGAGGGAATGTAATTTTTCGGTGACCCAATACGATTGTTTTTCGCCCTCGCTTGATTCCTGCGCTTCTACAAAGGCGTTTCTCAAATCCTCGGCGGACCAGTGAGCAGAACCCATTCTTACTTTATCATAGGGAGTTTTTTGAGTATTCCGTTCCATCACCATGACATGGGCTCTATCATACGTTTTGTCGGCAAACTCCATTGTCGTTTCGTCATGGTTTGCCGTTCCGATAAACCACACGTTGGGTGGAACGATAATTTTTTCATTTTGGAGGTATTGGGGCCAACGGTCAGACTCCATAATTTCTTTGGGCATCCCAGAAAGAAGTTCAACCTTAAGATTGTCAAATATGGAACTATTTGCTTGTTCCATCGCAGAAATGAAATCTGCAAAATATTGTTCCGGGTGTGACAGGTTCATTTCGTCAAGGATTAAGAAAAATAGGCGATTTTTGAACTGTGGTGTAGAAGCAGTATAGAGACCTTTGGAAAATGGTTTCTCATAAAACTTCTTTTCAAAAGCGTTGTAGTAACCCAGCAAATCTTGGTTATCGCGCCAACCCGCTTGAACAGGGATAATGCAACTACAGTAGTCTTTATCTTTTTCCGATTGGCTTCCATCGGAGTTATCGCCGACAATAGAGGCAAACGCCTGAGCAAGCTTGGTCTTACCCGTTCCGCTAATACCCTGCAGGAGGATTAGACGACTCATGGCAAGTCCACCAACAAACAGTTGCAGCGTTTCGCGAGTATAGAAAAGATTTGGCTGATATTGCGTCAGCTGATATCCGACTGCATTTACAAAATCCTTAAGATCTCCGGAATTTTGGCTAAAGCTGATATATTCACGATTGCATCTGCTATCAATATTTTTGAATTCTGCGAAAATATCCTTATTCTTATCTTTTTTGGTGAGTTCGTTAAGTTCTTCTCGCAGTTGATCTTGAGCCGCTTTAAGCGCCTTATTGTGAGTCTCCAAAGTATTTTGATATGCAATCAACCCCTCATTGTCAACAATTTTTCTTCGATAATCCATCATCTGATTAAAGAGGGAATTCTTTTCAGCGATAGCCGATTCGTATTTCTCTTTGATTGTTTCCAAATCTTCTTGCATCTGATGTTGATGCTCCGGACTCCAAACAGAATTGCGCTCCAATTTTAGATTTGCATTTTCTTCGCGAAGTTTATCAATTAACTCCTTGGCTTCTTCGGCACTCATTCCATCAAGTTGCGACTTTATGTCGTTATAGCTCTTTAATTGCCGAAGCAGGCTGTCTTTCTCCTTAGTCAATTCTGTAATTTGAGTATTGTAATTACTTTTACTCAGTTCTAATTCTTGCTTGTGTTCTTTTTGAATTTCTGCTTTGACTTCATCAAAGGCCTTTTTCTTATTCTCGTATTCTGTTTTTTCAAGGGCACATTTTTGACGATCTAAACTCAAAGAGGCCAATTCTTTCTGATAATGCTCAAATTGCTTTTGTAATGAAACTCTTGTAGATTGAAGATCTATGTTGAGTTTTTCTGTAATTTCATTTTTCCACTTTGTTTCATTTGCAATGAAACCTGCATTGGCTTCGGCTTGTTTTTGTTTAATTTGTGCGTCTAGGGCTTTTAAACGCTCGTCTTCTTTTTTATTTTTTTCCTCTGCTTCTGTTGCCTTGCTTTCGCGATCTTTCAATTTAGATTCTCTAGTGTCTAATTCAGCTGAACGCTTGTCAAGTTCTTTGTTCTTGTTATCGAGTTCATTCAGCTTTTCCTTTTCTGTTTGTAGTGTTTTTTGAAGTTCCTGAGATGTTTTAGTGCAGGTTTCTATTTCTTTGTCGTGTTTTGTTTTGGCATTATCGCAATCTTCTTTTGCTATCTTGTATAAGTCTATAGCTTCCTTAAGCTCACTTTGTAATTCCGTGAGTTTTTTCTTTTCTTCATCAGACAGTTTGTTTTCGGACGAAACTAGACTTTTAATTTTGTCCAGCATAGACTCCTTGGGTGGCGTAACTTCTGGTGCGGTATTGTTTTCACTAGAAATAGCGGGTGCGCTTTGGATAGTGTCCACTGTTGGAGTGAATATGTTTTTCACATCGGCTATGCTTATTGGGGTATGGCGTTGTGGTGTGGAAGGTTTGTTTTTTTTCTTGTCCTTCTTGCTCATTTGTATGCCTCGTGTAAAATGTCTAATTGTTTTTCGATTCTGTTGTAGAGGTTTTTATAGGAATAAGGAATACAATCTCGTTTTGAATTAAAATGGTCGTAGATGTTTCGTGTGTTCACCAATTCAATAATGAGTTTAAGGTCTTCGTTCAATGATCTGTTTTGATTTAATCGTGCCGCAAACCAAGCGAGTGGATTTTTAGGATGGTATAGGTAAAATAGCAAATGTCTGATAAGCAACGATTTTAGAGAAGGCTTAAGTCGGGTCATATTTCGCCATACATCGTCATTTGTCAGAGCTTTCTTAGTGATTGTATCTATATTTAGATTACGCATCCTTAGGCCACCCTCTAAGTAGTAATATCGTTCTTGTTCGTCTTTACGGGAAATTTTTTTGAGTTCATCGTCAAAAGGTGTATTTTTTGTTCTGAGGATACTTTCGTACATGTTCTGCATTCTGGTAAGGAATGCATCACTCAAATCAAGTGATTTATCCGCATCGTCTGCTAAAATATCTTTTAATGCAAGGAATCTGCATATTTCAATAATAATGTCGTCTTTAAAATGAGGATATCTGCTTTGAATACGATCTTGAAGCGTAATAGGAACTTCTATTGACTTAATTCCTAGAAAAACTCCCATTTGTTCATTTTGTTCAAGAGCCACGTTAAGTTCGTTTGTAAGGAACTCCATTGGAATTTTACAGTTTTCTTCTAGCATATCGATGCATTGGAAGGCTTCTCCTTCAGAAATTTTATTGATCTTGACTAGCAGAAAATTACATATATCGGAATCTGTATCACGTCTCTCGATAGAAATGATTTTATCCGGCTGTTCGATGTAACCTGATTTAACATCATCATAGTCAGACATGGCTATATCGCAGTCGATTTGCTGATATTCCTTCCACATGCAGTAAATGTCTTCTGCCGAAATATTGGGAGCGTACTTTCCATGTCCATCGAGTCGAGGATATACAATAAAGGGTCTGATGTTATATGGCTTTCCCTTGGTCCCTCCGGTAATAGAAATTCTCTTTTCAATTTGTTGATAATCAATGGATGTAAGTTCTCCATTGATTAGTGGATGCGGAATTAATTGCCCTGTCAGCATAGATTGCAACACGACAATTCGAGTTTTCTTGATTTTAGTTTCTGTCTTGGTATTTCCCTCCGGCACATGCCATTTATCAATTCCTTTTGTGACTTGCTGCCTGAGATCATGTTCAAGAATGTAGCGAACGAGAGATTCATCGAGATTGGTTAGTTCATGGAGATCATGGATTGTTTTGTCGCCGGTCTGTAGAAAATTCAAGATTAAATTAGAGAAAAAGGTTTCGGGAATAATCGCTTCTGCCACCAAGACATCCCATACAACGACAGGCAAGGCGAAGTAGTCGCCTTTGGGGAGTTCATTTGAATTGCAAAACAGGTCTGCGATTTCCATGCTATTTCTCCTCGTCAGCAAGCTTGATGAATTCCTTTAAGGCAGGAACATCTTCTTGTGCTTTTTCGGTTTCATACATATTTCGATTTCCTACAACTACGAGAAGTTTCTTTTGTCGCGAAAAAGCAACATTTAAGCGGTTTTCTGATTTCAAAAAGCCAAAGATGTTTCTGTCATTGCTACGAACGACAGAGAAAAATACGATGTCGAATTGTCGTCCTTGAAATGCATCAATTGACCCGATTTCTAGCTGTTTGCTATCGATTCTTTTTTTGATTTCAGTGTCTGATTTTGCCATTTTTTCAATGAGTCTAGTTTGGGCACTATAGGAGGCGATAATACCGATTGATTCGTCGGTTTCTTTTACGATTTCCCTTATACGTTTAATAATCAGTTCCGCCTCAGCTTCGTTTGTTTTGCTTATTTTCCCAGATTCCTTGCCATCAACGTTTTCCCAGACTGCGCACTTGCACTCACCATTTTTCTTTATGTACCTAGAAACGTGATGAACGCAATCTTTGGGATTTTTGCCTGTTTGAATATGGGCTTCTTCACCATAAAAATTCTTGCTTACAAAATCGCTCAATTTTTGTGGCATACGGTATTGTGTGTCGAGCGTTACAGTGCGCACGATTCCGTCGTTTCGTTCCATTTTTAGATAGTTCCATAAGGATTCGAATAGCGACTTTTCCATAAAGCCTTTCAGTTCTTCGAATCTCTCCTTTGATTCGCTGCTGGATTCCATCTGCTCTAAAATGCTTTGATCAACTAGTTGTGGAAGCTGTTTGTGGTCGCCCACCAGTATAACTTTTTTTCGAGCTAAAGTAATAGGGATGAACAAGTCAAGCGGATTTGCACGAGCAGCTTCGTCAATGATGACATAGTCGAATTCAAAGTTTTTTTCCCCGAGGAGCCGGACAAAAGACTCGCTTTTGGATTGCTGAACAGTCGCCGCATAAGTCATAGCGTAACGGAGCATTGCATTCCTAATAGACTTGAAGCCGACATTTTCCTTATATCCGTTCAAAATAATGTACTTTTGAATATCAGTTTGCCTAATACGCTCCTTGATATTGGGAATTATGGTCGTCTCAATATAGTCTTGAAGCATTGTGAATAGCCGATGGTCAAAAGAATTTGTCGGATTATGCACCATTTGAGCAATGCCTTCATCTTTAAGCCATTCAATCCAATCAAAATCTTCTTTGCTAGGTGTAGATTCCATCAGTTTCTGTAATCTTTCGTACCCATTCTCCACTGCATCGCAATTTAAAGAATCCTTACGCAAGTCGTAGTATTCCAACAATCGCTCAATCATTCTCTTTCCATCATCATTAAATCCCACGGGAGTCGTTCTTAACCCCATTAGGCATTGATAGAATCGATAATCCATCTGCTTGCTTTGGAATCTTTTTTTAAAATCTTTAAGAGTCGAAACTTCTGATGGCGAAAGAAAGTTATTTGTGGCCGAAAGTTCAATAATCTCTTGTATTAAATTACGAATCTCGTACGAGGATCTTGCTGCCCTTATCGCATTGAGACTCACTTGCAGCTTATCATATTCCTTGTACCGGGAGTTAATCTGCACTTTGTTTATTTGCTCATCGATCTTTTTCGCAGTTTCTTCTTGCCATTGCTGTAGCCCCCTAAAAATTTGCTCCTTGTCCTTTTGTTCCCCATAGAAACGAAATACAGGGAGTCCCCAAATTGAACTTCCATCAGCCACATTGTCAACGGCCACATGCTGAAAACTTGTCAGCAATATGCTCGGCATTTTTTCGGGATGCCTCGGGTCTGTTGATTGCAAGTATTTTTGTAATGCATTAATGACGCGAGTCTTTCCCGTTCCAGGAGGTCCTTGAATAAGAGCTATATCAGGAGTGTTAAGGCAAACTTTAAGAGCCTTTATTTGAGCGTCGTTGGGCTTACTATCACCAAACGCAGCTTCTATTTGCAATTCAGTAGGCGTTTTTTTTGTAGTCGCCGAACTGAATGACGGCATCGTTGTTTTGTTTAAGATGTCTGTAATAGTGGGAATTGGGATGTTTCGCGTACGAACTTTTTCAAGAGCATCTGTCCTGCGTTTAGAGGCAATTGCCCATGGCATAAAATTAATGGCGAAACCTTCTAGTTCCAATTTTTCATTATTATTGTATTGTGGCTTTCGTTCGTTCCATTTCCAAGAGATGGTTCGTTTTTGTTCATCAATGTGTTCATTACATATTGGGTATTTATTTTTTCCCGCGAAAACATAAATGGAATAGGCATTTTTCTGATTGCTGTTTAACTGATTGTATATGTTCTTAAAATTTTCTATTTCCTCAGATTTATTCTGAAGTGTAGCGCTGCAGTTTTCTCCATTTGCCGTAATTTTTTCGATTCGGAGGGTTCCTGATTGATTTTTATAATCCTCCAACATGTTTGCGTCAACCTGATTGTATTTTTCCCAAAGATTGATGATGGAGTTTGGGTCTGCCATCTGCTTTGCTAGCTGTGCATTCAATGTAGGATCGTTTTCTATAGCATTCTGTTCTGACACAAACCGAATGTGCGCTACACCCTTTTGTATATTCAGCTTTTTTTGCGGAGACTTTTTTAGACTACTGACAAAGAGATAGTCCTTACCATTAATCTTCTTGCTTTCAATATTTGCAATATTCTTTCGTCCAAGCCATCCTCCTTCTAAACCGTGTTCATTACTCAATATTTTAAAGAAAAGGTACGTATTTTCGATTGTTTGAAAAAGGAATTCATCCTTAAACCAGATGAAAACCTGTTCAACATCCTTGAAGTGATGTTTATTTGCAACTGTTATGAGAAGATTAGCGGGAACGACAATATCGCACGCTTGACCAATATCCCCTATAATAGTAGGACCGCCAAAATCCCATTGGTTTAAGCTAATCTCATAGGTTTTATTCATCTGATTAACGGATTCAACAATATAAAGAGAATCTTGATTAATTGTAGATGAATTTTGGGGCCAATAAATTTTTTCAGGATGATTGCTGTTTTTGAAAAAGCCGCTTGGACTAAATTCTAAAACATCATTTTTTTTGATATCAACTTTACCATCATCGTCAAAAACAATATCTACAAGTTTCGCCGAGGAATTGCACGCAATGATGTTTAATTGCTCATTATTCATGCTTCACCCCAATACTTGAATTTGATTGCGCCCCTAAATTTTAAAGAAGAACTTTCTTCGGATTCATCTTCGTTGTTTATAATTTCTGTGAGAGTGTATTCTGGGAAAAAGATGTAGCATCCACAATCCTCTTTGACTTTAACAAGGAGAGGAACATCTTTTTTTAGAGCACAATTCTTAGTTGTTTTTTCTTTATCAATCCTTAAGGTCGCTTTAAGTTCATCCTGATTTGTCAGCAGAAGACTTAACTGTTGCTTGGAAGCATTGAACGAGACTTTGATATTAGCCGATTTGGTTTCTGCCATGGGAATGATCAACAGGGCAGATGAATCATCTAGCAAATATGTGGGATGGCTAGAACTTGTTTCTATAAGTTGTCCCCCCGTATAAATCATATTGAGCAAAAGGATGTATGGCACATGTGATTCTGTATCGCAAAAAGGACATTCGCACTTCTTGCCCATCTTAATGTAATGCTTTCCACAATTTTTGCACTTCATGAATGAATTTTCGCCTATCTGAAGAGCCTCAATCCATTCAAACAGAGCCGGTCTTGTTAAAAAATTCTTTTCACCGGAAAACGTTCTTTTAAACAGGTCTTGCAAATTCTTCGTTTCCATGACTTCGCGAAAGACTGCCGATTCTCCTACGTTATCTTCATCTTGATCATCGATAAACGGAAGATCCGCTTCCTCTTCTTTTTTCTCTATGGTTGAAATATCCATAGTAGCCGCATCAGTTACAAGTCTTCCATGAAATGGCAATTCCTGCCGAAGGGCAAAGAACGCAACTACGGCAAAACTCCATGTGTCACTTAAAGGTGTATTGAACTTATGTTCTCTTACAATTTCGGGTGCAGAGAAGCCCTTAAACGATATTGAATCCTTGAAGTCTGCTGCAATGGTCATATTATCACAGTCGATAAGTTGCACTTCGCTAAATTCAGTATCGCTAGAAATAAAGATGTTATTTGGGTTTAAGTCCCCATAGCAGTAACCGGCTGCATGTATTTGATTAAGTATTTCAGCAAGTTTACGCAAAAGTGTATAGATACGCCGAATTCCACCGAGTCGTTCTATGTATAAAGCAAATTCTTCGCCTTTTTTGCAATGAAGACTGCTTAATGGAACCATGTCTTCCATCAGTTCCATGACATAACCATAGAAAACCTTGCCTCCCTTTATAATAGGCTTGATTTCATTTAAAGGCTTTGCCAAATTGTTAGGTAAGTCTATTCTAGAACGAAGATTCCTATAACGTCTATAAAAAATATTAGGATTGAAATTGTCCTTTAATGCGTAACTTAATTTAACAAGCAGATTTGGATGCTGTGTTTTATATACAGCTCCCTGTCCGCCTTCTCCAATACATTCTTTTAATTCAAATGTTCCAGCGCTTTCGGTTTCAATTGCTGTGATGCCATTTTCTTTTACAAGTTCTTCTGTAAACATAACAAATCACCTTTTTTCAATAGCAATGATGGTTTTGTCATCAATATGGTGTTGTGTCGGCCAATGCGTCAGTTCATCTTTTAGGTTCTTTTGGGTTCGATTAATTGGACCCTTAAAAAAATTATCAAAGACAGATACAAATTCATCCATAGCATCTGGTAAAATATCCTCGCTGATTCCATCTGTCATCATAAGAATTCTATCGCCTGAGGTGCTCAATTCTATCTTGTTTAAGCGCCAAAACGGAATGGTATCGTAGTCCCCCATAGCGGATGTTTCGTTACCAAAACCATTCTTGATTTCAGAAAATGCTTCAATCCTCCCATTGTGTCGCACTAGAGTCATTCCATCACCTAGTTGAGCTAACCAACCTTTGCCCTTACTATTGACAATAGCAAACTGACAGGTGCAACCACATTCATCTGCTCCAAAATTACGTACATGCATTAACCATTGGCAATGTAATAGCCGCAAAAAATCCGTCGGAATATGTGATTTGAATTTACTCCATTCCTTAAAACACGATGCGAATAATTTGCACAAAGTTTGCGCCCCATAATCACTATGGGCATGGGAGCCTAATCCATCACAAACCATCACTAATAGAAATTTGTCAACATAACCAATATATGCACAATCTTGGTTTGGAATATTGTCTTTGATATGTCCAGGCCCCCGTACCGAAGCTTGGACTGTTTTCCATTTTCTACTAGTGATATATTCTAAAAGCAAATGTTAATCCTCGTCAAAGAGATCCTTAACGCTTTCAGAAAGGCCAATGATGTCATTCGCACTGATTTCGCCAGGCTTGGCCGATTGCGAACTTTTAATGGCTGACATCGTGACACATTTGAAGAATTTTTGTATTTCAGCAGTGTTGTTCGCTTTAAATACAGGGATTTCATCATTATTCACGAATTTTTTTAACATGTTTTCGTCCGCATCCGCCCCAATAGCAAGTGCAAGACGGGTTGCCTTTTTGCTCCGCTCGCTATTAAGAAGTCTACTTAACGGGTCTTGCCAGGAATCATTGGGCTGACCATCAGATGCAAGAACAATAAACGGACGATATGCACGAGATGGATAAATATCTCTCTTTTCCAACATATCTACGAGGCTTTTTAAAGCTCCACCAAGAGGTGTATTACCAACCGCCACCAACCCATCAATGGCGCTCATTTTGGATGCATCATTAGCAATTTCGCTTGCGGCTTGCGGCTCTAAAACAATCTTTGTGGCGTTATTGCCAAATGTTATGAGCGAAACATAGATTTCTGCTTCCAAAGATGAAGATGAAGCGTTTTTGAATGACGCAATCATATTTTTTAAAGCAAGCTTCAAAGAATCGAGCTTGCCGATTTCACTCATGCTACCGCTTACATCCGCAAGAATAATTACAGGAAGCGGGCGAGACTTGAAATTAACGACATTATTAAATACACTCATAATATACCTTCTTTTGTTGGATATATACATTTTTTTTGAGACTTCGTGATCAGGTGATAGCGAAATTCATGCCAAAATGTGGAAAATCTGTTAAATGCTGTATTTTGATGCTATTAAAAGGAATGTCTTGTAAAAAAATAAATTATTATGCGAAAAAAATTTCAAAAATGTGAAAAATTTTTCGTATATTGTTTTTTATGAAACAAAAAATTACACTACTCTCTTGGATGGCGGTCAATAACGATCCTCAGGCTTTGGAATCGTTGTTGAATCACTTAGACCAAAAATATATCGTTAAAAAAATCATA
>JAEEGL014864266.1_pt1 | contig 13651 bp, 9 predicted proteins | sample 9134231 | NCBI WGS metagenome assembly JAEEGL01 (sample SAMN16246548, study PRJNA631951) | gut metagenome | biome: gut microbiome; feature: rumen; material: fiber-attached | host: Bos | place: Iran: Karaj | collected 2018-10
CCACTTGCGGACGACGGACGAAATCCACCAAGCCATCCAGCTGCTTGCGAGTGTAGTTAGCACAGCCTTTAGCCACAATACCTACTACCAATTCAGCCTCGTTAAAAATCTTGAATTCCTTATGCTGAGTCACATCATTCAATTCCACAAAACGCATGTCGAAACGAGCATCCGGCTTGTCTGAGCCATAATATTTCATGGCATCAGCCCAAGTCATTCTTTCAATAGGATCAATATCTATATTCTTGATTTTCTTGAAGATATGTTTAATCAGACCTTCAAAAGTATTGAGGATATCCTCTTGCTCCACGAACGACATCTCGCAGTCAACCTGGGTAAACTCAGGCTGGCGGTCGGCACGCAGGTCCTCATCGCGGAAGCAGCGCACAATCTGGAAATAGCGGTCGAAACCTGATACCATCAACAATTGCTTGAAAGTCTGCGGCGACTGTGGCAAGGCGTAAAATTCGCCGGGGTTCATACGAGAAGGCACCACGAAGTCGCGGGCACCTTCAGGAGTCGATTTAATCATGAAAGGCGTCTCGATCTCCACAAAACCGATATTGTTCATGTAATTGCGGATTTCAATAGCCAATTTATGACGGAAAAGAATATTGTTTTTCACCGGATTACGTCGCAGGTCGAGGTAGCGGTATTTCATACGCAATTCGTCGCCGCCATCAGACTCATCCTCGATGGTGAAAGGCGGAGTCATGGACTCATTCAGCACCTCCACTTCAGAGGCGATGATTTCGATGTCGCCCGTAGGGATATTTTTGTTTTTGCTGTAGCGTTCCGCCACAGTACCCGTTACACGGATAACCCACTCGCGACCGAATTTCTCCACCTGCTGGCACAGGGCCGCATTTGTTTCGTTATTAAAAGCCAACTGCGTGATGCCATAGCGGTCGCGCAAATCGATAAAAATCATTCCGCCCAGTTTACGGACTTTCTGAATCCAGCCGCACAAAGTCACGGTCTGGTTGATATTTGTAGCGTTCAGTTCACCACAAGTGTGTGTTCTTAACATGATAATAGTTTTTATTGAATAGTAATTTTATATTTTTCTGAGCAATAAGTCGTTACAGCATTTCCTCCCCGATCCATCGCCTTAACGGATGTAGAATAAGATGTGCGTTGCAGATGTCCCTCATAATCGCCAGGCTTCAGTTCATGCAACATGCTTGCACTGATGATTAACAAGTTGTTTTCTGAAACATCAGGAGAAAGCTCAAACTGATGGCCATCTTTTTCCAGGACCAGGTTCAAAGTCTCATCTTCATCGATGGGAAGACCTTTGTATTTTATTGAATTATCCTGATTTTTATCCAAGCTGATATCAGAAATCTGTATAGTTTTAATTATCAGCTTATTATTAAAAATCATGCCCTCATCATTATTGTAATTGAAATGGATAGCATCCGGGCACGAGGCGGCTTTTCTCTCCGCATGATAATAACATGGCCGCTCTTTGTCCGTTTTCTGCTCCATTTTTTCCTGGTCGCAATACACATAGCTGTCGCTCGACAACTTGATATAATTACCAGATTCGTTATCGGTCTGGAAAGTGACAGTAGCGGTCAAGTTCTGTGCTGCCGCGTCATATTGTGCGGAATAGGAAGGAAAAATGATTCTTTGTTCCACTTTGTTGGATTTCACGCACGGGTTACAAGCACCTAAAACCAACGCTAAGACAAAGAACAACAATATTTTACAATGTGAAAAATTCATGCAAAAATAATTTTATTCCAAAATATATAATAAACGACAAAAATACGAATAAATTGTTGACATTGTTATTTTTAGGGCACAAAAAAATTCCGCCAACATTTTTCTGCAATATTTTCACTACCTTTGCCAAAATTTTACGAAGATGAAATGCAACTACCACACTCATTGTACTTATTGTGACGGCAAGGAGCCGATGGAGCTTATCGTGAAGCACGCCAACGAGATAGGACTGGACCATTTGGGCTTCTCCTCCCATGCGCCAGTACCCGGCGAGAACGACTTCGCCATCGACGAAGCAAGAATTCCCGAATATGTGAAAGAGATTCATTCGTACCAGGAAAACTCCAAAACACAATTATTTGCGGCTTTGGAGTGCGATTTTATCCCTGGCATGACCCAGCCGTTCGACCATTACCGCAACAACTATAACATGGATTACCTCATCGGTGGCGTGCACCTGGTACGACCTGTCAACGACAACCGGCTTTGGTTTATCGACGGTTCCAAACGCGAGATTTACGATGATGGTTTGGATAACCTATTCGACCACAATGTGGAAAAAGCCGTCACCCGTTTTTGGGAGCAGACTTTCGAAATGCTGGAGCAGGAGCACATCGACATCATTGCCCATATCGACAAAATCAAGATGCACAACCAGCACCGCTTTTTCACCGAACAGGAACCCTGGTACATCGCACTGGTGGACCATGCCCTGGATTTGGTGCGGAAACACGATGTCATCCTGGAAATCAACACCCGAGGACTATACAAAAAACGTTGCGACAGCTTCTATCCTTCGGATTACATCCTGGCACAGGCACGGAAAATGCACCTGCCTTTCGTCATCAGTAGCGACGCCCACAAGTCCGAGGAACTCGACCTGTATTACAACGAAGCCGTGGCAAAACTGAAAAGCTTCGGCATCGACCAATTGGTATATTTTGACAACAAAAACTGGCACGAATACTCCATCTGATGAAAACATTTATCGACACCCATGCTCATTTAATCAAAGAATACTATCCTGACACCCTCGACCAGGTAGTGCAGCGGGCCATCGATGCCCAGGTTGACCCTATTATCCTGCCTGGCGTAAATGCCGCAGGAATTCCTGAATTGCTGGCCTCCGCAGACCGTTACAAAGGCCATATCTATCCGCTGATTGGCCTGCATCCAGAGGACACCAACGCCAATTATCAGGCAGAGTTGGATACCATTGCCAGCTATTTGGATGACCCACGTGTAATCGGCATCGGCGAAATAGGACTGGATTTCTATTTCAGCCGCGAATTTGAGAAAGAGCAAATCGAGGTTTTTGACCTCCAATTAGGCTGGGCAAAAGAAAGACAAATGCCGCTGTCGCTGCACATTCGCAATGCATACGAGGAAGCCATTCCTGTGCTAAAAAAATACGACCACAGCGGATTAAAAGGTGTATTGCACTGTTTCTCGGGAGGCATCCAAGAAGCCCAATGGGGCATCCGTTTCGGTTTCGCCTTGGGAGTGGGCGGAGTGGTGACCTTCAAGAACAACAAGCTGCAAGACATTGTCAAAGAAGTAGGACTGAAAAACATTGTGTTAGAGACCGACGCACCTTATCTGGCACCAGTTCCCTTCCGTGGCAAAACCAACGAGAGCAGCTACATTCCCATCATCGCCCAGAAAGTGGCGGAAGTGACCGGAGAGAGTTTGGAGACCGTTATGGAAGTGACCACAGAAAACGCAAAGAGAATTTTTAATTTGTAACGTTTGTAGAGATTTATGCGTCTATACCGAAGAGACGCGGTACACCATGTCTCTACAAAAAACATGGAGGACATTTTGAACATAACATTTTAACGATAACCATTATCACCATAGAGATGCGGCACGCCACGTCTCTGCAAAAATTGGGGAATTTATGAACATATACCGAAAATTATTGTTCGTTGTTTTGCTGTTGGTTGGGACTATTTTCTCGTCCGCTTTCGCCCAGCAAAACGACGCCTTGTTGCAAATTCTGCAACAGGAAATGCGGAAAAATATCAGCCAGCTCGACCATGACCAGTCGGGTGTATATTTGCTGAGTTATCGTGTGGATGAGCAGACCTCCCACGTGGTGAAAACATCCATGGGCAGCTTGCTGCAGAACAGTAATCCGACACAACGTATCCTGACCGTGCAAGTAAGGGTCGGCAGTCACGATTTGGATAATTTTCATGAATTGAGAGACGACTATTCTGACATGGGATCCGGTTATTCTTCCGTATATCTTCCACTTACTGATGAACCCAAAGCCATTGCGCAACTGATATGGCGAGAAACTGACAAGGCTTACCGTGAAGCCAAGCAGCGTTACGAGAAAGTCAAGGCCAATGTAGCCGTCAAGGCCGATGCCGACGACCATGCTCCCGACTATTCCAACGCCGCCCGCGAAACCTATTATGAGCCTGCCATCACAGACAACCTGTTCATTGAAAATGAATGGATCAACAAGCTCAAGGCATTGTCTTCCGTTTTCAGTAATAACCCGGATGCACAAACAGGAACAGCCACCATCAACTATAGCATCAACAGGAAATACTTTGTCAATAGCGAAGGCACCTACATTGTACAGAATTACACCAGCTGCCATTTATTCATCAATGTGGATGGCCAAGCTGATGATGGCATGTATCTGCCTCTATATCATTCCTATTTTGCTCACACTCCCGACGAATTGCCAGGACAAAACGAGATGCTTACCGACGCACAGACCCTCAATGATAAGATCAGTCGCATCGTGAAAGCACCTGTAGCAGAGGCTTATACAGGACCAGCCTTACTATCGAAAGAAGCCGCTGGGGTTTTCTTCCATGAAATCTTCGGACATCGGGTAGAGGGCCAGCGTCTCAAACAGAGTACTGACGGGCAGACTTTCAAAAAAATGCTGAACGAACAAGTTTTGTGCAAAGACCTCTCTGTATTTTTCGACCCTATGCTGAAATACTACAAAGGTATAGCTCTTAATGGCAATTACCAATATGATGACGAAGGCTTCCTCGGCTATCGTGTAGAAGTGGTAAAAAACGGCATTTTGAAGAACTTTCTCATGACGCGCACTCCCATCGACAGCTTTCCGCTTTCCAATGGTCACGCCCGTGCCCAAGCGGGCTACCAGCCGGTATCGCGCCAATCCAATCTGATTGTGGAGACATCCCATCCCTATACAGACGAGCAACTGCGCAATATGTTGATAGCCGAAGCCAAAGCCCAGGGCAAAGCTTACGGCTACCTGTTCGACCGTGTACAAGGGGGATTCACCACCACTGGTCGCTATATGCCCAATGCCTTCAATGTAACCCCCATCGAGGTTTACAGAATCTATGTTGACGGTCGCCCCGATGAATTGGTTCGTGGCGTGGACTTAGTAGGTACCCCTCTGTCTATCTTCTCCAAAATAGAAGCCGCCGGCAGTGAACACGGCAATTTCGCCGGCAGCTGCGGCGCCGAGTCCGGCTATGTGCCCGTTGCCTGCTGCTCCCCCGCCCTTTTTGTCAAACAGATAGAAACCCAGAAAAAAAGCAAAAGTCAGCAACGCCCGCCTATTTTACATAAAAACAAAAGCCAATACAATGGCAACAATGACTTTGAATCAGTATGTTTTGAAGCCATGGAAGACGAGTTGGAGCAAAATATGGCCGCCCTGCATATTGACGGGCTGCAATCCCCTTATTTCATCAGCTACCTGGTTTCTGACGCCCAACTCACTACTGTTGAAGCCAGCTTGGGCGGTATCGTCAGCACCTTCCAAAAACCTTACCGCGACAAAGAGGTGACCGTATTGGTGGGCAATGACAAACTCAACAACCAGCACTATTTCGACCTCAATGATCTGATGAAGAGGAACCAAAGTGCAAGGGGCCAAATGGCTATTGACAACGACTATAACAATATCCGGCAGAACCTTTGGCTTGCCACCGACTTGACTTACAAAACCAATGCCGAGAGACTGGAAGCCAAGAAGGCCGCCATACAGCAGCAAAATCTTCCACAGCGACAGCTGGATATGAAAGACAGAAGCGGGGTGGTCAGCAAAAACTACCTGGAAGAACTGCCGCATACCCCCATTGATAAAATGAATGTGGAAAACATGCTGTCAGAATTGTCAGTACTCTTCGAACAATATCCTGATTTCATCAATTCGGGAGTTAATTTCTACGCTTATAACGCGGATGCCTATTACATGGATAGCGAAGGGCTGAAGTATAAACAGCCATTCAAGCTTGTTTGTCTCAATATTTATGCGGAAGCGCAAGCCCTCGATGGCGAACCCCTGGCCGATGCCTGCAATCTTTATGGAAAAGACTTTACACAGCTTCCTGATATGGAAGAGCTGAAAGCGCAAATCAAAGCATTTGCCGACCGTCTGGAGGCACTGCGCAAGGCTCCCGTCATCACAGAAAGTTACGATGGCCCTGTGATTTTCACTGATGAGGCCGCTGCCGTGCTCTTTGAGCAAAGTTTCTTCCAGAATGCTGATGGATTGATAGCATCCCGCAAACCCATTTTCTCCTCAACAGACGTGGCTCAGTATTATGGCGATTATGCTCCCAAAGACAATCCTACCGCTGCACTGATGAACAAAAAGGTGATTTCACGAGACCTGACGGTAGAAAGCCGTAACACTTTGTTGCAATACAATGGCATTCCCCTTATCGGTAGCTATCAGCATGATGCCGAGGGAGTTGTCGCTGAAGACCAGCAATTGCTTATTGAAGATGGTGTGCTCCTGCAAATGCTCAGCGACCGTCAACCTGCCGAAAATGCCCCTTACAGCAATGGTCACCGCCGTTTAGCCCTGAACCGCTATAAACTTGGTACCTGTCTCGCTCCTGGTGTAGTCCAACTGAAAAGCAAAACAAAATCATCTTATAAACAACTGAAAAAGAAACTGATAAGCATGGCCAAAGCGGAAGATTACGACTACTGCTACATTATTACCAAAATCATTGGAGATGATTTGCAATATGCCTCTGGCATGGACAAGTACGTAACTTCCAACGGCTACTTACATCCGCTGTATTGCTACCGTATCAAGGTCAAGACAGGCGAAGAAGAGCTGGTGCGCATGGTGAAAATGCCCGCACCCAGGCTTAAAAGTTTCAAGCACATTGTGTCGGTTTCTTCCGAACAACAAGTGTATAACACCCTAATAAACAACAGGTATAGCCGTTTCTATCCGGCATACGACTTCCAGCTTTATGGTGCTCCGTGCAGCTTTATTCTACCCAAGGCATTCCTCTTCGAAGAGATGGAAATCGACAAAGACCCCGATGTCATGCTGCAGAAAGAACCCTTCAGACCTAACCCTTTGAAAGACTAACCGTGCATCTCTTTGTCGCCATTCCTGCCCTGAACGAACTGGACTACCTGCCCAAAACACTGCAAGCCCTTGAGAGGCAGCAGACTACGGTACCCTTTTCGGTTTATGTATGTGTGAACCAGCCTGATTCATGGTGGGAGCAGGATGACAAAAAATCAATTTGCGACAACAACCGCCAGCTATTGTTCAAGCTTAGAAGAAGGCATTTCGCTTTTCCCTTGCATATCATAGACAAAAGCTCGCCTGGCAAGGGCTGGGACGACAAAAATTTCGGGGTGGGCTGGGCCCGCAAAACACTGTTCGACCACATCATGAATATAGCCGAGCCGGAAGATGTTATGGTCAGCATGGATGCCGATACCGTTTTTGGAGAACAGTATCTTGACTCGATAGCACGGAATTTTGCTGTCCACCCGCAGCAACAGGTGGTTTCCGTGCCTTACTACCACCCATTGACAGATGACGACACAGCTAACAGAGCCATTTTGCGCTACGAGATTTATATGCGTAACTGCTTTTTGAACCTCTACCGCATCGGTTGTCCCTATAATTTTACCGCTATCGGTTCTGCCATCGCGGCAAAAATCATAGCTTTGCAGAAAATCAACGGCATTACCCCCATGAAAAGCGGTGAGGATTTCTATCTGTTACAGAAATTGCGGAAAATGGCTCCTATCAGCAACTGGAACGACGAGCTGGTCTATCCGGCTGCCCGTTTTTCCGACCGTGTGTTTTTCGGCACCGGTCCCGCCATGATCAAGGGCAGCGAAGGCCTGTGGGAAAGCTATCCCATCTACCATTATAGTATTTTTGATGAAGTAAAAAAGACTTACGACCTCATCGACCGATTATACACGGAAGATTTGAGCACACCATTTATCGAATTCCTGAAAGAACAGTTCAAGACGGATGACTTGTGGGGACCTTTGCGCAAAAATGTCAAGGATTTGGCCCACTTCCGACATGCTTTTCACGAAAAAGCCGACGGCCTGCGGGTGTTGCAATTCTTGAAGACGGAACAATCATGTTTGAAAAAAAATGATAATCTCTCAAGCAAAAATCTCACCAATAAGCAGCAACACAGACAATATACCGATGAGCAGTCCTTGCGCGACAACTGGCCATTGCTGACCCAACAACCCCTACCCGACTTTGCCACAGCTGATTTTTCATTCTCCAACCTCACCACACCACAGCTGGCCGAGTTGAGAGAGCTGTTGTTTGAGGAGGAAATGAAGAGACGGAGGAGTCAGTAATTAACAATTAATAATTAATAGTTAATAGTTATCGCCATAATAAATTTAACACTAATTACTAATCACTAATTCCCAACTCGTAGTCCATTAGCAATCTCCCCACGGACGAACGCGGTGCGTCCCTACATTCAATCACGCGTTCTCACCATATAATCCATCATCCTGTAATCAACACTTCTCCCCTTGAAAACAGCAAGACTCCCCTCGAGAGCACAACCCGAGACCTCTTCTAAGCAGGATAAAGAAAAGCATGGGGTTTATTGCATGTCCTTTACAAGTTAAACATCAAATTAGACTCAATAGCATTGACTTTTTTCTGAGGAACCCCACATTCTTGGGCTATCTGCCCCCAGTGGGCAACTGCTTCACAAACTTCGTCAATTACCGTTTCTGCTCCTTTTATATTATTGGTATCAGCCAAAACTAGCAAATCTTTTCGAGTGATTTCGTCAAATTTTCCATTAACTGACATCTGATGTGTGGCGGTCCATCCACCATTAGGTTTGTACGCATAACCCATATCATACGCTGGTGACAATCTCCATTTCCCGTCCTCTCCCATCAGAAACGAGATGTTTTTAGTATGATCATCCTGATTGCGTACCACCACGTTGAACACCAGTCGACGAAACATTTCCTGAGCCGCTGAATAGGGAAGCCGAAGCAATCGCATCACGCTAAATGCTTGTTCGTACGAATATGCTTTATGTATGCGGAAGTCATAATGGGCTAATCCACAAAGAGTTTGCATGTGTACCTTTCTTCCATTTTCGCGGTCAAAACGTTTTGTCAGAAAATGGGCTCTCCCGTTTTCCTCTATCAGAGAACTTTCTGACATTTCAATACCACAGTCCTTTGCCAACTTGTAGAACGAATATTCCAGCCGCCCATAATTCTCTGTCTCTCGGAATCCCGTTTTTGCAGACACTCCATCTAGTTTAATCAGATAATAGTCAAATCCTTCAGGAGCGTTCACCTGTCCCGATCGCACTTCCCCTGTTTCTTTATTATAGGCAATGATGGCCTTTGCACGCTGACCGCCAGCCGATGTGCCTAAACGCAGAATTTCTGCGATTGCGGTCTTTTTGTCTTCATTCAGGTTCACACCGAATTGTGACTTTTCTGCAAGGGCGTTGCGTGCCACATCGACCAAAGCATCAATCTCAAATACGGTATCAGGATTATAGGCGGTTTCTATGGCCGGTTCAAATTCCAATGCTCCCATACAGCGTTTTCCCAAAAAACAAAGCGTTTCAATAGGATTTCCACTGGCGCATCCTGTCAGTGCCAACCATTTGTCAAATAATGCACGACCATAAGTGTCAGGAAGTGAATCCGCTAACATTCCTGGCAGACCCTGATAGGTGTCTTTGTTCAAAGCCGCAAAAGAGTATATACGTCCTTCTCTCACAGGCATCATCAACGGAGAAGGTTCCAGACCCCTTGTTACAAAACTATCGTCATACTCAAAACGGGCAACTTCATAGCGCCCATCCCAACGGAATGTTCCAACAGGCATCCCAAACATCATCACTTTTGCAACATCTACCATTCTGATTCCTCCTTTTCTGTTTGGTGAAATTTATTGACCGCACGTTTGCGCATTTTTTTGCCCGAGGAATATACCAATTCATAGTATTCATTTGGGCTTAGCTGCTCTTCTTCCACTAGTGGTTGCATTATATCCAACACTCCCAGTGTACGCATTAGTCTGAGTAACGAGTCAAAAGCTCCGATCTCACCTTTTTCCACTTTTTTGACAGAAGAAATTGAAATTCCCGCCTCTTTCGCAAGATTCTGTTGTGTAATGTTTTGTTTCAGCCGTATGGCTTTCAGCCTTGTGCCGATGCGATTCATAATAATCCCATCGGAAAGCATATAAATATCATTCATAAAGGTTTAATTTTAAACTTTTACGATGCAAAAATACAAATAAAAGTTCAAATTTCAACTATTGTTATAATTTTTTTTGAACCTGTAAACAACACCTCTTGAGTGCAGCGAAACTCCCCACGGACGCATGCGGTGTGTCCCTACCAATGTTTTTTCTTCTCACTGTCAGTTTTCAACTTTCAACTTGATAAACACTGGCAGATGGTCGCCATAACCGCCAATATAGCGAGGACCCAAGAAGGTGCGGAAAACCTTGTAGCCCCCGTACTTCTCATCAGGTACTACCATAAAATCCTCCTTGAAAATATGTGCTTCATTATTGACTATGTGCATACCTGCTGTTGTGCTGTCCAATAAAGCGGGAGAAATGATAATCTGGTCGAGGCAACCCCAGAAATCCTCGTGTTTATGCGTACCTATATTATTCATTTTCAAGAATCTATACATCAAATTATATAATGATGCCGTATCCGTTTTGTCCTTGTCGCAGACTCCCAAGATTTTGCTTACACTTTCATCGGTGGGATAATCGTTGAAATCGCCCATAATGATGATTTTTGAGGCTGGATTCAATGATAACAGCGAATCCACACGATGACGCAGTACTTGGGCATAATAATTCCGCTTGGGCACCGTAGCCCCGTAGCCGCCATAGCGGGAGGTCCAGTGATTGATGAAAACATGTAAGCTGTCACCGCAGAAAGTCTTTGCCACCACATACAGAATATCTCTGTTTTTGGTGGCCGGCTCAAAAGGGAATACTACTGCAATCGCCTCTTTATGAATAATTTGCAAACGATCTTTACGGTACAGCAGACCTGTTTCCACCCCTCGCAAATAGGGCGAGTCGAAATGCACATAGCTGTAGTTGAATTTTCGCAAAGGAGAACGGTAACAGAAACGCTGAAACACACGGTCGTTCTCCACCTCTGCCATAGCCGCTATATCGGGAGGCTCCCCCTCTCCCATGGCAATCAGCACTTTGGCAATATTGTTCACCTTTTTCGCATATTTGCCATACGTCCAATGATACGAACCCTCCGGCGTGAAATCATCGTCCCGAAAAAGAGAATCGTTCTCAGGGTCATACAGATTTTCCACATTATAAAAGGAGAACAGCAAGGAGCAACTATCCAGCTGCGCCTGCGCCAAGCCACAGCAACACAGCAAAATCAATATCACAGCATAATTTTTCATATCAAAACTGCTTGAAGGGAGTTGAACTTGCACAATATGCACTAAAAATGCGGAAAAGGATAAAAACTGCCCTAAAAAAATGCAATACATCAGCATGTGCCGTCAGGCAATATTGGAACTTACACCGTTCCAGGCAGCAGTATTGCACAGCGATCTATGATTGGGTTTGCATAGTCGAAGCCAATGTCACAGACTTTTTTATCGGTGTTCCCATCATAGCCCATCACAAGGTGCATCATATCGTAGCCAAGATTTATGAAATGAAGTAATTTGCCATCACGCAGGCCAGCAGCCTTCTTGTATTTCTCTATTGAGGGGCGACCCTTGCCTTTACGCACATGCAATACCGCATCAAGAGCCACAAGACAACCACTCCAAAGAATATTTCCCGCCGTCTTTACATATTTGCAGTCTGAATAACTCCCCAATTCTTCGTCATAGTTCGCTTTCTCAATGCTCTCTTTTGCATTGGCCACATACCTTCTGGCTTCTGCAATGGGATTCTGCTCTTCTGAGTTTTCCATAGCTTTACTCCTTTCTTTCGATTTTCTACATTCTGATTTGTATTTTTTCCAGTACGACAAGTCGTTCTTTTTCTTTTCAATTTTCTGTCGTACCCATAAACACGATGCAAAGATACTATGGAAAACAATGCTTTTCAATGGCTTTTCGAAAATTTTTCGACGTTGAAAATCAATAAATTAGAAATTTGATTATAATATTTTAACAATAATACATTAAACGTGCGGAAGGTTTTAACAAAACAAATCATATTACCTGTGGAATACAGACATGGAACCTCTGACGAGGTTCCAACGAAGCTTGTGCCATGTATTTTGCATAATCTCCATAGGAGATTCATGTCTGTGAAAAAAACACTGCTCGTCAAATTCCATAGATGATACAAGAAATTTGAAGGTTTATACATATCTCAAGAATTTTGCGTAATTTTGCATGTTAAAACAAAAAAAGAATGAAACTGTTTTTCAGACTTTTCCGGCATGTGTTCCCTTACAAGCTAGATATAGTTTTCATTCTGATTTTCAACTTTTTATACTCCATTTTCTCCATTTTCTCCCTCTCTATGGTGGTGCCTTTCCTCTCGGTTCTGTTTGGTCAGACGGAAGCGGTCACCGTCAAACCCGCCTTCGAATTGTCGGCGGATTTCATCATCAATACCTTCTACTATTACATGAGCCTCATCATTGCCGCCCATGGTCCCGTGGCCGCATTGGTATATATTGCCGGCACGATGGTGGTGCTGTCCTTCCTGTCAAATTTATGCCGCTATATGGGCATGTATTTTTTAGCGGACATCCGTTGCGGCATCCTTAAACAGATTCGCAGTGAAATCTATCACCAGCTGCTCATTCTGCCGCTTTCGTTCTACTCAAAGCAACGCAAAGGCGACATTCTCAACCGCATGGGCGCCGATGTGCAGGAAGTGGAATGGTCGGTCATCAGCACCTTGCAATCCATCTGCCGCGACCCGTTTCTGATTGTGGTGTTTCTCTTCGCCCTATTCAGCATTAGCGCCAAGCTCACCCTGATTGCTTTGGTTGTATTGCCCATCGCCGGCTATGTGATTGCCGTTATCGGCAAGAGCATCAAGCAAAAATCGGTCAAGGCACAACAACTGTTGGGCCATTTAAGCTCCATTTTTGAGGAGACTATCAGCGGCTTGAGAATCATCAAAGCCTACAACGCCATTGATTTCATGTCGGAAAAATTCAAAGATGAAAACCATGAGTTTTATCAACTGAATAAGAAAATGTACAGAATCAACGAGTTAGGCTCGCCACTCATTGAATTTCTCAGTGTGGCAGCCCTGATGATGATACTCTTTTTAGGCGGAATTTTTGCCCCGGAAAGCATGTTCAGTGGCGGACTCTTTGTGATGTATATTTTAGTATTCGCACGTATCATTCCTCCCGCCAAAGCCTTGGTGACTTCAGTATATACCATTCAGAAAGGCATGGCTTCCGCAGAAAGAATATATGAAATCATTGATGGTGAAGAAATTATAGTAGAAGACAAAGAACCCGTACAACTGAAAGAATTCAAAGAAAGAATCGAATACCAGCATGTTGGATTCTCTTATAATGATCATCAAATCAATGGTCAATATGATGTGCTCAATGATGTGAATTTCTGCTTGGAGAAAGGAAAAACCATCGCTTTGGTAGGGGCTTCCGGTGCGGGAAAATCCACTTTAGTTGACCTGCTGCCA
>JAEEGL015620876.1_pt1 | contig 13651 bp, 8 predicted proteins | sample 9134231 | NCBI WGS metagenome assembly JAEEGL01 (sample SAMN16246548, study PRJNA631951) | gut metagenome | biome: gut microbiome; feature: rumen; material: fiber-attached | host: Bos | place: Iran: Karaj | collected 2018-10
GCCCAATCCCCAATCCCCAATCCCCAATCCCCAATCCCCAATCCCCAATCCCCAAATGAGTTTTTAGAAAATTTTATTTTTTTTAAAATTTCTTTATTTATCTTTTTTTTATATTTTTCAAATTATTTTTTTTTAATATTTAATATCAATGAGATTTATCTCTCCAATAATATTTTATGAAATGTTTTTATTTATTAATTAAATTTAATTTTAAATGTCTTTTTACATCAAAAAATTTATTTATGAATAATTTTATATTAATTTAGTTTTTAATTTATTATTAAATTAATATAAAATATTAATACCAAAAATTACTATAATTAATAACTATATTTTTATTTTGATAAAATTATCTGATTATTCAACAAATGTTAAGTTAATGACAAAGATAATAATAAATTAATATAAAATATAAATATGATAAATGATATATAATTAAAACATAATCATTAAAAAAAAGAATATAAATTTTATAATTATTTGTACAAAATTTATACTCTTTGTTCAATATTGTTAATTTCATTATCAATCCAAGAATCATTATTCATTTCGTATTTTTTTTTACAAAATTCTTTAATAGATTCTTTAAAAGGATAATAATGCTCAAATTTTTTAAAAAAATTAATTCTTAAAAATATATCATCAATTAAATTTTTTAAAGAATCAGAAATATCAAAATTATACATTAAATTATTAATATTATTTCCTTTACTAAAGAATCTAGATTCATCTTTATATCTAAATAAAGTTAAATCATTTTTATTTTGAGGATAACAATTATTTCTATTTGAATCACTTGATTTACTACTCCAACTTGAAGACAAATTATTCCCTATAGATGAGAAAGTAGTATTATTATCTGAAAAATAATCTTCTTTTAAATAAATAGATTTAATATTGGGAAAAATAGTAGGAAAAGGAATAATTAAATTCATAACATAATTTCTATTTTCAATACTTCCAAAACCAATAATTTTTTTTGCAAGTTTTAAATGTTCATTATATCCAAATTTTGAATTAACTCCTAAAATTTCATTATCATCTGCAATTGAATGAATATACATGCATTTTTCTTTATTAAAACATTCAATATTATTTAAAAAATGAATACAATATTTACTTGTTCCAAAAAAACATCTTACTAAATTATTTTCTATTAAAAGAGAATCCATTACTAAAATTGCATATGCTGCTTCTTCATTTGTTGAAAAAGTTATATATGCAGAATTTGATTTTTTTTTTGTGTTTTCATCATTTTTTGAAACTAATACTATTTTTAAAATTTTACCAAATTGACCAAAATATGCTGGTTGAATTAATAAATTTTTATCTGCCATTGAATCCGGAAATCCTTGAAAATGAACTAAATTTTTTTGAATTATACGGGATTTTATTAATTTTTGGTAGTCATCTTTGGAAAAATAAGGTTTAAATTCGTTTGATGGTAAATTTGACATTTTTTCTCTGTTTAAAATAATATAAAATTATGAATATATAAAGATAGTATTTTTTTCAAAAATAAAAAAAAAGATTAAAAAAATATATAAAAAAAGAAAAAAAAAAGTATTAAATTAAATAAACAAAAAAAAAAAAAAAAAAAACAGGAAAAAAAATCAATGTAAAAATCGAAACCAATAAACAAAAGAAAAATCGTTTAACTCATAAGTTTAAATCCTCCAGTAATTTTATTAATTTTTTCACTAGAATCAGGGCCAATTCCAAGGACAGTAATACTTCCAGCTGGAATTTGAGTATGTCCAGCATCACTAATAATAACATAAGGTAATTTAGCATCTTTACATTGTTTACTAACATTATTAATAATGTCTAAATTAGGAACTTTCAAAACAATTTTTTTGGCTCCAAAAGTATTCCAATAATCTAATGCTGATTGTTGATAATCATTATTTCCACTTATTATATCATCAAATAATCCTACAGCAGCATGTGCTACTTGAGCTGCTATTTTTCCTTTTCCCATTTTTAAGTCTTCACGAACTAAAAATACCATTTTTAAATCAGCGTTTTCAAAATTATATTTTTTTTCTATTTTTTTTCCTGTTTGTCTTGGAATTTTACGTACTTTCCGTGAGAAAAGTTTGGATGTGATTTTGTCTGAATATTTACCTAATAAAAAAGAGAGGAAGAGGATTAAGAAGGTTACAGTTGGGGTCATTTTTTTCTTTATTTTTTTGAATATATTTTTTTTATTTAAATGTTTAAAATTAAATAGGGTTTTTTAAATTTCTATTATTTCTTGATATTTAATATTTTAAAACTTATATAAGAAATAAGAGTTAAATCATTTTATAAAAACTGACAATAAAAATAAAAAAAGATGTAAAATTCATGAACAATGAAAAAAAAAATAAAAAAACAAATAAAATTAATTAAACAAAAGTAAAAATACTGAAAAAAAATTCTTTGAAATTTGGGGATCAAATATCTTCATCATAATAAAGAATTTATTTAATTTCCTTTGTTATCAATTTAAATATCATTAAGAATAAACTCGACAAATAAATCAATATATTATTATCTATTCTTCCATTCATTTCTTTCATCAATAAAACCAACTTGAATTTTCATCTTTTTTTCCCTGATTTTCTTTAAAACTTTTATATAAATAATTTTTATTAAAATTTGTTTTTGTTTCAATAATGAATATAACTATATCGACTATATTTTAGGATTTTTTTTTTTATTTAAAATGAACTTTCTGTTTGTTTGAAGAGTGATTAAAATAAAACTACAGTTACTTCCTTAAGACTAGAGTAATGTTAAGGTTGGAGAAGAAAAAAGAACAAATAATGAAGGGAATTTTCCTTTTTTGATATTTTATTTTAAGTTTTCTCAAATTAAATTAGTATTTTTACTTTACATTAAATTTAGTTTTTTAGTTTTTACTTTTTGAAATGATTAAACATTAAATTTTAATAATATGAAATACTAATATGAAAAATGAATATTAGTTAATTGACTGAAATTTGAAGAGGTTTATTTATATACCTTAAATTATATTATATATTAAACTTAATTCTTACTATTTTTTTGATATTGCAAAAAAGAATTTTAAATTATCATACACAATTGAATTTAATTACAATATAAAATTTTATAATCAAAACTCACATTTTTATTCTTTATATCCTTTTTATTCTTTAAAAAAAATTCATTTTTCTTTGTTGAATTTTTTAAAATTGGTTTTAAATCATTTTTATTTATATCATAACGTGCAATATAAGTTTCATTTGAATTTGAAATTGTTTGATTATCTAAACTATTTGTCCTTTTTTTTTGTTTATTTTTGAAATATTTTTTCCAAAATTTATTACCATTATTTTGGCATTCTATATTATCTTTTTTGAATCTATATATCATATCTTTGGAAATTATATTATAATAATTTCCTTTATTATCAATATCAACATAATATCTTGAATCAATTATTTTTTGAGCATTTACAATAAAATTAACTTTATATTGTTTTTTTATAATTCGGAATTTTTTTAATGGAAGATAATAAATTTTTAATAATCTACAATATATAAATTTTATTGTTTCCATATTTTTTAAAGATTTATAAATATGACACTTAATATTTTGTATATTGTCTTTGGAAATTTTTAAAAATTTATTTTCATTTCCATAAAAATTTTCTGAAACATTCAATTTTGAAATTAAAGTAGGACATACTCTATAAAAAAAAACATATTTAGAATTTAATATATCTTTTATGATTTTTCTGACTAAAAAAGCTTTGATATTTGATTGTAATTTAACTATAAGTATTCTCCTTTTTGATATTATTTTTCGAATTAATATAAATTTTTTTGATTTGACAATCAATAATTTTCTTTTAAGAAAAGAAGAAATTTTAACTGCATTTTTTTTTCTTTGTGCTAAAATATTATTTATAAAACCATTTTGAAAATAATTTTTTTCAATGTATGTTAATTTTTTTTTTTGTTTTATTTTTTCATCATACATATCTTCAATAAATTCTATTTTATTTATATAATTTGGTAAAGTAAAAGATTTTTTTATGAAAACCATTCTTTCATATTGAAACGGTTTTAATGGAAAATATTTGTTTCTTGAATTTGAATAAAATGAATTAAAACCTATAGTAATTAACTTTGAAATTGAAGATTGAGATTTAAAAATAGTTCCAATATTTGAATCATATTTTAATTTTTCAATATTTTCAATTTCCATTTTTTAATTATTTTTAAATTATTATATTTAGGAATCCAAGGGTTTTCTTTTAAAAGATAAATGGTATTATAATATGTTATAATAAAAAATAAAAAAGAATTAAAATTGATAATTAAAAAGATATAAGGAAATTATATTTAATTATAATAGAGATAGAATTATATTGAAAATTAAAACACTTTTTCTAATTAATTAATATAAAATATATAAAAGCAGCAGTTTTATATATTCAAATTAACAAAAAGTTTTTAATTTAAAAGAAAACCTTTAATTTTTGGGAAATAATCATAATGATTTATTCTTAAAAATTTAAATAGGTTTAATAATAATTTAAAACAAAAATTGATTAAAGTGAATTTTATTGATAGAATATCTAATAAATTATTAATAGAAACAGTTAAAATCTAATCTTTTAAAGAATATTATATAATTGAAACCAAGTTCTTCATTAAAAACAATTGTTGTAATATTATGTAATAATAATTAAACATATTGAAATAAAAAGAAATTACAAAATATAATTAATTTAATTATTTTAAAATAACTTTTCAAAGTTTATTATAATAAAATAGAATATATTAAGATATACAAATGAATTAATTAATGAATTTTTATTTTGAATTTAATATATAATTGATATATAATTGATTTATTTTGAAATAAATTATTAAGTCTTTAATTACCAATATTGTTTTTTAAATTACATCATTTATCATTATATTTATTTCAAAATCAACTTTGAAAAACTTAAAGAAAAATTAAATTGTTTTAAATTCCTTTGTTTTATTTTAACAAAAAATCAATAAAATAATTTTCCACAAAATTTTTATTAATATAAGTAATCGATATAATCGGAAAAAATATTTTTTTCAAAATATAAATGAATAGTAACAATAAATCAATGAGTTCAGATAATAAATCAATGAATTCAGAATGTTTTTCTCAACTAATAACTGATATTCATAATCAAATTCATCTACAACAAATACAACAACAAAGAGAAATAAGTCAAGTTTTTCCTCAAATTAATATTTTATATCCAAATCAATTCCAATTTCAACCTTATTTATTTTTTTCTCCATTTGATCACATTTATCATAATTATTTCTATAATAATGTTTTTCAAAATCTTTTTCCACAAATAAATATTGGTAAAAATTTTTATCAAGTCAATTATAATGTAAATCACGAAGAAAATAATACCAATAATATAAATTTTCAAAATAATAATTCTGTTAATAATAATATTACTTTTAATCAAGTAAATAATCCTTTTTATAATAATAATAATATTCAATTACCAGAAAATAATAATAATTTCAAAATTATAAAAGAAGAAAAAAATTTAAATAATAATTCTCAATATGAAAATATTATTGAAAAAAAGGACAAAAAAAAGGAAATTAATGAAAATTTAAAAGAAGATATTCAATATCTTGAAAAGAAAAGAGAAGAAAATGACACAACAGAAAATTCTTCAAAAAATAAAAAATCGGAAAATAATATTATCGATGAGAATTTGGAAATTAAAGAAATTAAAAAAAGAAAAATGAAAAGAAGAAAAAAAAAAGGAAAAAAAACAAATTTAAAAAAAAATTCACAAAGCAGAAATGACAAAAATAATATTTCAAATATAAATAATGATGATAATAATAATATTAAAAAAACAAATTCTAAAAATATTTTAAATCCAATAATTAATATGAATTTAAGGTCAAAAAATTGTAGTTTAAATAATTCAAACAAAAATAATAATAATAATCAAGAAATTATAAGTATTAAAAATCCAGAAGAAGAATCGATATTATATAATGATTTAAAAAATCATTTAAATGATAAATTTTTTGATTTAGTAAATAATAAAAAACATACTAAAAAATATAGAGAATCCAATTATATTTCATCAAAAAATCCTCAAGAATTTATGGAACTTAATTTTTATAATAAAATGAAAGAAAAATTTATTCCTCGTTCAAAAGAAAATGTAAAATCGTGTGATAATATGCCACAATTACATTCTCATAAAATAAATAAAGAAGAAAAAGTTGTTTCTTCATATAATTATAAAAAATTTTTAGAAGTAAATAAAGATTTAAAAATAAGAGAAATTTTAAAAGAAATTGAGAAATTTTGGCCAAAGAATTTAATTACTTATTTTGATGATAGAGCTTTAAATTTTTTAGCAATAAGTAATTATAATGTTGACTTAACCTTTGATCATATTAAAAATAAAACAAGGGAATTTTTAAGTTATATTGAAGAATTAAATAATCAAAATTCCAATTTTGAGAATAATATTCTTAATTCTAGCAATATAAAAAAAGAAAAAAATAGAAAATAAAGTAATAATTTTGTATTTAGTAATATAAAATGTTTTATTTGAAATAATAAAAAAAGAATATACTGATATTAAATAATAAAATAAAAATTAAACTATTTTTAATCAAAAAAGTATTTAAATAATATTTCTTAAAAAAAGATTATTTTAAAGTTATTTTTCATTAAAAAATAAAGAGATTGAAAAAATTTATCTATTTTACATTGAATTATAAATACAAATAAACTTAAAAATATTTTTAATATTTGAATACCTCTATTTTTAAAATGAAATTTAAATAATTAACCTAATTTATTTCAATAGTTTTAATTCATTTATAACTTAAAATTTCAGAATTAATCAAGATAAATTTTTTACTTGAATTAAAAGAATAATAATTAAGTTTTTAAATAATAAAATTTTAAATAAATTTTATTTGTTCTTTCTTCGATTTTCTTTTGAATAATAAAATAAGTTATGACCCTTTTTTCAATTACTGATTATATAAATTTTTTCCTTCATTAATAATATAATATTCAAATAATTATTCTCAATTAATCTTCTTAAAATAAATTAAATTTTATGAATTTTAAATTTCTTATATATAGTATTTAACTTTTCCTATTTTTATTGGTTTATTAGATTGTTTAAAATATTTAAAAGATCTTCATCCTTTACTTATCCCAATCTCATCATTTCCTTTTGAATCTATTTTTCAATGTTTAAATATTTTTTTTTTATTTTTCATCATGAAAGGTTTAAATTTTGTTTGGTTTAATATTTTAGGATAATTTACAATAACATAACTCATATTGTTTTTTCAAAAGATTTTTCTTTTTATTTTTTTATTTGAAAATTTAAATTAATTTATTGTGGTTATTTTTTAAAAGCATTTATAATTATAGGTATCATTCATTTGTGAAGAAAATGTGTATCAATAAACTGTTAATTTTATGATTTATTGCATTTTTTTTTCTCTCTAAAAAATGAAACAAAAAATGTATTAATTGTGGTTTTATTTCACTGAGTTCAATTTTTAAGTAATTTATTTAATCTAATCAAATTGCATAAATAAATAATCAATTTTTAGTTTATTATTATATTTTGTTTATATTTTTATTAATTTATTTTAATGGTGAATAGTTCATTTTCCTAGGAAAGTTTGGTTCATTCATTAAATATTGTTTTATTAAATAAATATTGAAAGTTTTTGATGTTTAATTAATATTAAATGTTAATTACTTTTTTTTCTTGTTTTTAATCTACTAAATAGATATTAAACGATATCAAACTCTTAAAATATGATTAAAAACTTATAATAATAGAAATATAAATGACATTGTCATATACTTTCTTTTTTCCTCTTAAAATGATTTTTAAATTTAGTTTAAAAAATAAAAGGTATAATGTGTTTAATAAATATTTCAAAAAAAAATTATTAAAAATAAAGAAAAAGAAAAAATATTAAATCCATACTTTAAATAAATTAAAAAATAAAAATAAAATGTCAAACAAACCTGAAGTATTTTTCTTTGGTCAATTAGTAGGAGCATCAGATTTATCAGAAGGAGGAGATGGAATATTTATAGAAGCATATTTTAATTGTGGAAAAGATTGGTCATTTATATCAGGCACAAAAATATTATATACTCAAAGTGGATATGTAGATGATGATGAATTTGTATGTTTTTCACATCCATTTGATTTACATTATACAACTGAATCATATTCAGGTTGGCCTAAAATAATAGTAAAAATATATAAATTAGATGAAACTGATACTATTGATTTAATGGGTTATGGTACATATTTTCTTCCTAATAAAGCTGGATATCATGAAATTGAATTTTATTCTTGGACTCTTCATGGTGATAAAGCTACTGAAATTGAAAGCTATTTTTTAGATTCTAAACCCATGTTAAGAAATATGGATCCTGTTGAAAAAAATTTGGATTTAAGAGAATGGCTAACTACTAAACCTGGCCCTAAAATACATTTAAATGTTGAAGTTATGTTAAAGAATTTCAAAGGGAATGAAAGAAGGTTAGCTAAGTAATTCTTAAAGTTTTTTTTGATAATTTTTCTTTGAATTTTATATAATTTTTTATATATTATTTTTATTTAAATTTGAAAAATATAAATTTTTTTGGTTATTACTAAAATAATGTATTTTCTGATTTATTTTTTATTTAGATAAAAATCATTCTATTTGATTGAAAATTTATAATATTAAAATTTTAAATTCATATCTCTTAAAATATTAAAATACTTATATTTATCACCAAATTAATACTTTCAAATCTTTGATATAAAGATAATTGTTATCTTTTAAAAAAAATAATATAGCATGATTGTTGCTTATAAATTTTTTTTTTCATATTAATTTAGAATTTCATATTTATTAAAATTATAATCAACATCTTCAACATGTATAATAATCGAGCTATCTTTTTCAACTTGAGGAACTTTTACAATAATATAATATTTCCAAAAATCAATTCCAATACTTCCGTCATTAATTAAAAAATCATAATTCATCATACGAAAAATGTTTATTTTTTTAATGAAACTTAAAAAATAATTTTTCATTTTCAAGAGAAAACAGTGGATTATTTTAAATATTACTATTATAAGTAAAGGAATTTTTCCTGCTATAGAATATTTAAATTAAAACTAATTACATTTTTTCTATATATTTCTTTACTTTCTCCTAAACCAAAAATTGATATTCCATTTTTTTAATTCTATTTCCTATTTTTAATGCAATTCTGTCAATGTATTGTTCTTTTTTTTAAAAAATTTTCCATTAATATTTCAATTCTATTGACTTAAACTTTTATTTTCAAGTATTTATAAAAAGGTAAACGTAAAATCAAAAAAAATTAAATTTCTTCTAAATTTTAAATTAAATATTCAATCAATTTCAAAGGATTATTATTTTGATATATTAATGATATGTTTTTTATTATTAAATTTTAAAATATTCAATTTTATATTTTCATAATTTAATTATTTTTTTAATAATGAGTGAGGAAGGTAAATTTTCTGCACCAGAATTAGAATTGATTTTAAATAATTCAGGAAATGAAGTTTGTTGTGATTGTAAAGGGAAAAATCCTTATTGGTCTTCAATAAATAATGGAGTATTACTTTGTGCAAAATGTACTAGAAAACATAGAAAATATGGGAATAGAATTTCAAAAATTAAGTCATTAGAAGTTGATAAATGGGATAAAAGAGAAATTTTGTTTTTACAATTAGGAGGAAATCTAAGATTTAATAAATTAATGAGTGAATATAATATTCCTTTGACCAAAAATAATCAAGAATATAAATATTATACAAAAATTGCTGATTATTATAGAAAATTATTAGAAGAAGAGACAAAAGGAAATTTAATTAATATTGAAAAACCTTCTTTAAAAGAAGGAATTCAGAAGATTGATTTAAATGAAGATAATATTAATTATCAAAATAATAATGAAAATACTACAAATAATTCCAATAATCAAAATAATAATATCAATTATTATAATTCTAATTATCAAAATATTAATAATAATTATTATATTGATGAAGTAGAAAGGAATAAAGAAGATAATTTAAAAAACAATTGGAATGATTTTGTATTTTCAATGAGTTCATTTATAAATAATGTTGGAAATAAAATACAAAAAAAAGTGAAGGATTATCATATTGATGAAAAAATAAATTCAACTACCAATTATTTATCGAATAAAAAAGATGAAGTTGCAAATTCAGAAATTTTTCAAAGTATAAGTCAAAAAGCAGCAAATGGAATAAATACAGTGAAAAGAAAAGCAAATGAACTAATAAATGGGAATAATAATAATACTTTAGAAAATTATTCAAACATAAATGAAAATAATCAAACTTCAGTTCAATTTAATAATAATAATTTGCAATATGAAATGTCAGGTATTCAATCAAACAACAATAACATTAATTACAATAATATGAATAATTCTAACAATGATAATCATTTTAATACGAATAATAATAATTATATTAATATAAATTCTTATACTGAAAATATTTCAAAAGATTTATCTCCAAATAAACCAAAATTAGAAGAAACTTCTTTAGATGATTAAAAATATTAAAAAAAAAATAATATTCTAAGAAGAAAATTTTTTATTCCTAAAATTTTAAAAAAATTTTATTTTTTTAAATTTATTTTTATTTATTGGTATTTTGATTTTTTTCTAATTCCTTATGAATACTAATAAGATCCATAATTTTTTCATTGATTTTATCAAGCTTCATACATAAATGAGTTTCATCAGCATCTAAATCAAAATTATCATTTTTATTAACTTTTCCATCTTCTTTCATAACTTTATCATATAAATTAAAAATAGATAATTTGATTTGATGAGTATCAGAATCTTTTTTTTGTTTTTCTTTTAAAATAGAGTCAATTTCTTGTTCTAATTGTTTATTTTTATCAGTGTATTCTTTAATTTCTTTTTCTAATTGTTGTAATCTAGTATTTTGACTTTGTTTGTCATTTTTTCTTCTCATTTCTTGAATTTGTCTTTTAATTTCTTCTTTTTCTTTTTCACTATCTTCAATATTCTTTTGAATTTCAATTTCATGGTTCATTAATTGTTCAAATTTTTCTTTTAAATTATCATATAAATCATTTTGATTAGTGGTATCATTAGAATATTTTGCATTAACTTGATCAATAAACTTCTTATAAATATTATAACTTTCAACATCTTTTTCTAAATTAGATAACATTTGAGTTAATCTTTCTTTATCAGCTTCTAATTTTTTTATTTCTGCTTTATGATCTTCTTGTTCACTTTTAATTGCTTTAATTTGTTCAATTGCTTTTTCTCTTTCTTTTTCTTTTTCAGCAGCATCCTTTTTTCTTTCATTAAATAATATATTAAATTGTTCTACTAATTTTCTACATGATTCTTGTTTTTCTTTTAATTCACTATTATCTTGTTGTTTTAATTCATTTAATTTTTCTTCAATTTCTTGATTTTCTTTTTGCATTCTTAATAATTCTTCATCACGATTTACTTGTTTAATATCATTTACTTTTTGTTTAAATTGTTCTAATTCTTCAAAAATTTTTTCAGAATTTTTTGGAATTTTATTTGTTTGTTTTAAATCTTTAAAATATTGTTCATCTAATTTTCTTGTTATTTGATCTATTTTAAATTTATGGGGTAAAACTCCTTCAGGTGGTTTTTTTGTTTTTATCTTTTTAGGAACTGAAGATGCTTTTGGAGCTTCATTTTCCATTTGATCTTGGATAAATTTAGAATCTAATAAAAATTGTTTTGTTAATTTTGATTCTACTCCATTTAAATCATCTTCTAACATTTTTTCATGTATTTTTTGTAGTTTTTCTCTATCTTCATTACCTATTTCTTCCGGATTTTGATCTTCTATTTCTTTTATGTTTTCATTTGAATTTTCTAAATTTTCTTCTTTGTTGTCTTCTTCCATTTCTTTTGTGTTTTTTTATTTGTTTTTTGTTTGTTTTTTAAATAATGTTAAAATAATTTTTAAATTTGGAAAGGTTTGATTTTTTTTCTGTTTTTAAAAATTAATTTTTATTTTTATATCATCAAAATAAATAAGAAATTTATTTAAATTTAAAATATTGTTGATATATAATTTATTATTATTATCAAAAATGTTATCAAATATCTTTTGAATTTATTTTAAAAATTGATTAAATAAAATATTATACTTTAAAATTTGAATAACATTATTATTATTTGAAAGTATTATTGATACAATCATTTTATTGTGTTTTTTTTATTTTCATTCATCTTTCTAAATAATTATAATTCAAATTATTAATTTTAATTTGTTATTTTTTTTATATTTTCTTCAAAAGAACAAAAGATTTATAGTTTTTTAATTCATTTATCTTATCAGTTGATATTTGAAAAAATAAATCTTTTAAAGATAATTTTAAAGACCTAAAAAGATTATAAAAAGGTTAATTAATAATGGAATATAATTATTTAATTTATTTATTAATACCTTTAAATGATATTATAAAAAAATGGAAATAGAATCAAATATAAATGATAAAATAACAATTAATAATGATGAATATATAACATAGTAAAAATAAATAATAAAAAATTTAGTGAATCAAATTTAACTTTTCCATCTTCAAAAATTGCAACAATAATAGCAAATACATTAAATGTTGATGCAGAATATATTGATGAAATTAAAAGAGAAATTAAAACAGATGATTGTAGACTTATCCTGTAAAAAAATATTTTAATGTTTTTAATAGAAATTATACATTTCAAGCAAAATTCACAAAAAGTTTTAAAAAATCTATAAAAGCCTTATATGAAAATATGGATCTTGTTGTTCAAACAATAAAAGATTTTTCACCAGAATAATCATTTTCGATTATATTACTACATTTTATATTATTTAAATCATTAAAAACAATTAATATTAAAAGTTTTTTAACTTTATTTTTTTTTATTTGTTATTTTCTTTTTTAATATATTTAATTCTTTTTTAACACTTTCACTTTCCTTTGTTTTTTCTGCAATTCTCTTAGAATAAGATATTTTAATATTAAAAATCTTTTTAAAATTAGCAATTTTATTTTCATCTTTATCCATTAAATAAATAGAATTTTTATCTATAAATGAATAATCAACATTCATTTTTATAGTTAATTCTTTAATTTCATCAATATTAAATGGATAATCAATATTTATAATTTCAGTATAATAATTTAATGCATTTTTAATATCAGTTAATTCATCTTTATTATTTGAATATATAATCATTTTAAAATCATTTTCATTTTGTTCACTTTGGAAAATTGAATATTCAATATTTGAAATTTCTCTAATTTTTTGTTCTAAAAAATCTTTAAAATGCTGATTATAAATTAAAATTTCCTTAAAGTTTTTCTTTGATATTTTTGTCATTTCTTTTATATTGTTTGATTCTGTCTCAATTTCTCTTTCAAACTTATCAATTTGTTCTTTTTCATCTTTTTTAATTTGTAATAATTCATTTATAAATAAGCAATAATTTTTTTCAGAAATTAAAAATATTTCTTTATTTTCTTCTGAATATAAATAA
>JAEEGL010045659.1_pt1 | contig 13650 bp, 11 predicted proteins | sample 9134231 | NCBI WGS metagenome assembly JAEEGL01 (sample SAMN16246548, study PRJNA631951) | gut metagenome | biome: gut microbiome; feature: rumen; material: fiber-attached | host: Bos | place: Iran: Karaj | collected 2018-10
GAGATAGCCGCGCAGCTTGAGAAGCTCGGTATCGAAAGCGAAACCGTATGGATTGGTAACAAGCCTGTGCGGGGCTGCATAGCCTGCGGCAGGTGCAGCCTGGATCCGGGAGCCTGCACCTTCGGCGACGATGTGTGCAACGGAATCTCAGCCAGGATGGAAAGTGCCGACGCTCTTGTAGTCGGATCGCCTGTCTATTACGGCCAGCCTAACGGAGCCTTGCTCGCAGTCCTTCAGAGGATGTTCTATTCGAATGGTGACGCATTCCGCGGGAAACCCGCAGCATCAGTGGCAATCTGCCGTCGTGGTGGAGCTACAGCGGCATTTCAGACGCTCAACATGCCTTTCCTGATGCTGAACATGCCGGTCGTCTCCTCACAATACTGGAATATCGCATACGGGCGTGAGCCCGGGCAGGCTGCACTCGATACCGAAGGTATGCAGACTATGCGCACCCTTGCCAACAATATGGCCGCCCTGCTGAAAGCAAACGGTGGCAAACCGGCACCAGGCAGCGATGAGCCCTGGGCGCCGATGCATTTCATCAGATAATTAAAGACAGATTCCTAGTCCACGAACTGGATCTTGCCGAGGTCCCTGGGCCTTGCTGCGGGAGACTCGTCAGGATAGCCAAGGCCGATGAAGAGGCGGAGCTTGTAGCCTTCGCTCAGGTTCAGCCTGTCTATCAGTGGTTTGGCCTCTGGTGTGTCAAGACCCCTGACAGGACCTGCCATTATCACGGAGCCCAGCCCCAGTGACAGTGCTGACAGGCATACGTTCTCGGCCAGAAGGCCTACATTTATCAACGCCGTACCATTCTCGTCATCCGGGCACGCTACTGCAATGACAGCCGTAGCGTTGCGCAGGCCGTTGCGGAATTTCGGGTCGTCGTCGCCCACCATTGCGGGCATCGTCTTCCTCATTATTTCGGTAACTCCGTCAAAATATCCGGGGTCGTCGATGATGCGGACCTCCCAGTCCTGGCTGTTCATTGCGTTGGGGGCGTTGACGCCGCACTCTGCGATCTGCTGGAGAAGCTCGCGGGGCACTGCCTGGTCGGTGTAGTGACGCACGGAACGGCGTGCCATTATGTTTTCAATGACAGGATTTTCCATTTCTGATTCTGTATTTACTGTGGTTACGTTTACGCATCCGGCTGCGGCCAGGAATGCGGTTGCTAATGCAATAGCTAAAAAGGTACTTTTCATGGATGAGTTATTTTTCGCCAAATTACTAAATAATCCCAAATCTCGCTACCTTTACCATCTCTAAAAGATTTGACAATGGGGAACAAATACGACTATATCATAAATGCCCACGATGTGGACGGAAAAATGCATCTCAGGCTTGTGGCACTGCAGCGTGCGTTTCTGACTGTTTCCGGGAAGGATGCGGACCTGCACGGATTCGGTACCCTCAACCTGATAGGCGGTGAAGGCATTTCCTGGGTGCTGCTCAAGTTCGCGGCTGACGTCAGGCGCCTCCCAGTCGAACAGGACAAGGTTACCATCGAGACCTGGGTGGAAGGAGTGAACCGTCTGCTGACGACCAGGAACTTCATAATGCGCGACGGGGCCGGTGAAATACTCTGCACCGCATCGACCGAATGGGCTATCATTGACCTTAAAACCCGTCGTCCTGTGAACATAATACGCGACACCAACATAGCAGATTTCGCTACTGGCGAGAGTGTGTCCGCGGAACTTCCCGGCAAATTGCCTCAGGCCACGGGCACGGATGTCTACCGCCACAGGGTGGTCTACAGCGACATCGACTACAACGGCCACACCAACAGCATGCAGTATGTTCAGTGGATTATGGATTCTTATCCGGTGGACAAGGTCTATGACCGTCAGGTGGAGCACTTCGAGATAGTGTATGCCAAAGAAGCCGTCTATGGTGAGGATATCGAAGTCCGCTATGATGAGCTGGCAGATGACCTCACCCTTTTCTCTGTGAATTCTGCATCGGGAACCAATTTCGTCAATGCCCGCATCAAGTGGAAGGCATAGCCTATGGAATCCTTCTACGACCTGTTCAAAGCGGCCGCACCCCGTTATCCGTCTTCCGCGATCCATTTCCCCGACGAAGGGAAGATGTATTCGTATTCGGAATTCCTGGATGAGGTGGATTCCTGTGCCGACACTCTCGCCGGCTGCGGAATAGGCGCCGGAGACAGGGTCGCACTGTTCGGCCAGAACACGTCGCACTGGATGAAGGCCTTCTTCGCACTTATGAAACTCGGAGCCGTTGCGGTTCCCATAAGTTCCAAGTCTGTCGAAGAGGACATAAACTATATCACGAAAACCGCAGAGGTCAGACTGCTGCTCCGTCTGTCGGACGGTATGGCCGTAGAATCGCTGGATGAACCGCCGGTTGCCGGCTCCGGTCCCTCGGACCTGCAGCTCATTATGTTTACCTCAGGCACTACGGCAAACCCCAAGGGCGTTATGCACACCCGCGGAAGCCTGTCCAACTCAGCCTTTGACTATATGCAGACGATCGGGCTTGAGACTCGCGACATAATGCTGCTGAACCTGCCGATCAGCCACTGCTATGGCTGCGTGCTGATCTGCTGCTCTTTCTTCCTTTGCGGGGCTTCACTGGTGGTGAGCAAAAGCTACACGGCGAGGGGGACGCTAAGACTCATAGACAAATACCGCTGCACGGTGCTCAATATGGTGCCGACGATGTACCAGCTGCTGTTCTCCTCCGAGCTGATGCCGCGCTATGACCTCTCGAGTGTGAGGATTGCCGTGGTGGGAGGATCCTACACTTCACAGGAACTAGTGGACAATATGGGAAGGGCATTCGGACCGCAGGGTGTCCTCTGCGGCTACGGTATGACCGAATGCGCAAGCTGGGCGGTAGCTCAGAGCTTCGACGATGCACCTGAAGTCCGCGGTACTTCTGCCGGCCGTCCGGTCGGCAATATGGAGGCACGTCTGGCGCCCGGATTTGTGGAGGAAGAGGACGGTATGTGCCAGGGAGAATTGTGCATCCGGGGCAAGGGTATGATGGCCGGCTATCTGGATGCAGCGATGACGGCTGCTTCCTACGATGAGGAAGGCTGGTTCCATACCGGTGACGTTGCCCGGCGCGACAGAGAAGGACGCTACTGGATAGTGGACCGGTGCAAGGATATGGTGATCAAGGGAGGTGACAACATATCTCCCAAGCACGTGGAGCTGGCGCTGGATGCATTCGAAGGCATAGATGGCTCCCAGGTCGTCGGAATCCCTGACCCGGTCTACGGAGAGAGGCTTGTTGCCGTACTCAAGCGTGAACAGGCCGAAAAGACGGACCTAAGGGCTCTGGGCGAGTACCTGAAACTAAGGCTGGCGAAGAACCGCCGTCCCGATTTTTACGTGGCTCTGGACGAAATACCGATGGCCGGAGTCGGCAAGGTCAACAAACAGGCCATACGCCAGACTGTCCGGTCCCAGATGGATACTCTGAAACGCAACAGAATAAATTACCTGCAATGACTCCTGACAGAATCTGCGTGGATGTGCTGCTGCCCCTCAGACTGACGGGGGAGGTGAGCTATTTCCTGCCGGAAGCCCTGCAGGACGCTGTCGATGTGGGCAGCTGGGTTACGGTGACCTTTCACGGCCGCCGGTATCTGGCAGTGGTGAGCCGTAAAGGAACGCTTGAAGAAGGTATCGATCCTTCCGCCGTCCGCGACATCGACGAGGTCAAGACCGGTCTGCCGCTGATCAGCAAGGCTCAGATGGATTTCTGGAGGAGCATAGCCGATTACTATCTCTGCACTCTCGGAGAGGTGTTCAAGAGCGCCTGCCCCGCACAGTTCTTCAGGCAGGTCGAAAAGAAACGCAGCCTGCGCAAGAAGCTGCCGCAGTATGAAAGCAAGCCGGAGGCTGTCCTGTCAGCCGCCCAGCAGGAGGCTATGGCCTCGATTGAAAACTTTTTCCATAAAGGCCGTAAGCCTGTGCTGCTGGATGCCGTGACTGCTGCCGGCAAGACCGAAATCTATATGGCACTGGCCCGAAAGACGCTCGGAAAGGGCAGGGGAGTGCTGTATCTGGTGCCGGAAATAGCGATGTCCAGGCAGCTGGAACAGCGTCTCGGGGCTGCTTTCGGTGAAAAACTTCTCATCTGGCATTCCAGGCAGACGCCGGCTGTGCGAAAGGATATTTATGACAAGATAGTTTCCGCAGGCGAACCCTACATCATACTCGGCACACGTTCGGCTCTGCTTCTGCCACACGGCGATGTGGGTCTGGTGGTGGTGGACGAAGAGCACGACAGTTCCTACAAGCAGGCCGACCCGGCTCCGCGCTATCACGGCCGCGACCTGGCCGTGATGTTCGCACGCGCCCATTCTGCCGATATCCTGCTGGGCAGCGCCACTCCTTCTCTGGAGTCGGTCTATAACTCCCGCACCGGAAAATATGGCTATGTGGAACTCAAGGAACGCTATTACGGCGAACCCGAGATCAGGACCGTGCTGATCGATATGAACAGGGCCTGGACCGCACACGACGTTAAGGGATCTTTCTCTATGAAACTTGTGAATATGATGCGCGAGGCCCTGGACCGCAAGGAACAGATAATGGTGTTCAGGTCGCGGCGTTCATATTCATCATACGTCCAGTGTCCGCACTGCGGCTCCGTGCCCCGCTGTCCGTCGTGCAACGTGGCCCTGAGCTACCACAAGTTCAAGAATGTACTGAGCTGCCATTACTGCGGTTACCAGACGGCCTATGAGCCTGTCTGCGGCGATTGCGGCTGCGAGGGACTGGTCCTGAGGGGCGCGGGTACTGAAAAACTGGAAGAAGAACTGCAGCAGCTGTTTCCCGACGCCGTGGTAGCCCGCTTCGATGCTGACGTGACGGCTTCTGCTCGCGAGGAGAAGAAAGTGCTGGACGGATTCCGCAACGGCGACATAGACATAATGGTCGGCACCCAGATGATCACCAAGGGATTCGACTTTGCCAACCTCTCGATGGTCGCCGTGATAAATGCCGACACCATAGTCAGCCTGCAGGATTTCCGCAGCGACGAGAAGGCCCTGCAGCTGCTGGCCCAACTCAAGGGCCGTGCGGCAAGGCGCGGCAGTGCCGGCAGCTTCGTCATCCAGACCTGGCAGAGCGACTATCCCGTGCTGAAGGATGCTGCTGCGGGCAGGTATGACTGCGATTCATTGCTTGAACAGCGACGCGTCTTCTCGTTCCCGCCCTATGTGAGAATGATTTCCCTTACTGTCCGTGACCGTTATGAAGGCCGCGTGTTCAGGATGGCCGACGAGATAAAGTCCCTGCTGTCGAAGTTGCCGGGCATCGAATTCATGGGCCCGATGACTCCTGCGGTCAACAAGGTGCAAGGCTATTTTATGGTCGTCTTCTGGGTGAAACTGGCCAAGAACGCTTCGGCAAAGGCTGCCAAGCAACGAGTGGCGGCTCTCGTCGCACAGATGCGCGGCTATATGAAACCTCCCGTGGACATTGTCGTGGACGTGGACCCGTATTAGTCCGATATTTTTACTAATTTTGTCCAGTTATGATTCAGGCAACAGGCATTGAAAAAAGCTTCGGCGACCTCAAGGTGCTCAAGGGCATCGATTTCACTGCGGAAGACCGCGAGGTCATAAGCATCGTGGGCGCCAGCGGCGCGGGCAAGAGCACCCTGCTCCAGATTCTCGGTTCGCTGTATGTCCCCGACGCGGGCAAGGTGCTGATCGACGGGCAGGACATCTTCAGCCTGTCAGAGAAGGAACTTGCCGATTTCCGCTGCCGTAAGATAGGATTCGTCTTCCAGTTCCACCATCTCTTGCCTGAATTCACGGCAAAGGAGAACGTGATGATTCCCGCTATGATAGCGGGCCGCAGGGATCCTGAACAGGCCGCCGCACTTCTCGAGGAACTTGGGTTGGGAGAGAGGCTGGACCACAAGCCGTCGCAGCTCTCCGGCGGCGAGCAGCAGCGTGTGGCGGTCGCCCGCGCTCTGGTCAACTCTCCTTCCGTGATATTTGCAGACGAGCCTTCCGGCAATCTTGACAGCAAGACCAGGGAAGAACTCCATAATCTCTTCTTCAAGATAAGGGACACACACGGAGTGACGTTCGTAATCGTTACCCACGACCGGGACCTGGCGCGTCTGAGCGACCGCTGCCTTGAAATGCGCGACGGCCGTTTCGTCTGATTGTATGGCTCCCCTTGTCTCTTTACGCTCCGCCGTCATCTCCAACCCTTTCAGAAGGCTGGCTGCACCTGTCGACTTTGAACTCAATGAAGGCGAGCACATAGCGCTTGTGGGTGACAACGGAAGCGGCAAGAGCACTCTCATATCGATGCTGTCGGGTGGCTTCTACCTCAGGGACGGAACACTCCGTCACAATCTGGGCGGCGAGGCATACAAGGCAATGAAGACCGTCCGCTTCAACGGAGCATACGGCACCACCGAGTTCCCATACTATTACCAGCAGCGCTGGCACGCACAGGAAAGAGAGAATGGCGCGCTGGTAAGGGATCTTCTCTCGCAGGAACCTGCAGTGGATGAACACTGGCGCAATGAACTATATGACCTGCTCGGTATGGAGCCGCTTCTCGACCGGACCATAATGGTTCTTTCTTCCGGAGAACTGCGCCGGTATCATCTGACGAGGGCGTTGCTCTCAGCCCCGAAAGTGCTCGTACTGGAGGCTCCTTTCATCGGCCTCGACCCGGAGACAAGGGAACTGCTCTGCAACCTGATGGAACTGGTGTCGGCCAGACTCGGTGTCAGCTTTATAATGACGCTCACCGATGTCGAGATGATCCCTCCGCTTGTGACTCACGTCTATTTCCTTATCGAAGGCAGATGCTCAGACAAAATGACCCGCCAGGAAGCGCTTGATTCAGTGACAGGCAGGCACAAAGTACAGCCGGCTCTGTTGCCGTTCCCGTTCTCCCTTTCCGGGAAAGTCAGCTATGAAAATGCTGTCCGGATGAGGAACGTATCGATCTCATATGGTGAGAGGACGATCTTTTCCGGACTCGACTGGACTGTGAGGTGCGGCGAAGCCTGGAATGTCACCGGGCCGAACGGCAGCGGCAAGAGCACGCTTCTGAGCCTTGTGTGTGCCGACAATCCGAGAGCCTACTCTCTCGATATGGACCTGTTCGACGTGCGCAGGGGAACTGGCGAGAGCATCTGGGACATCAAGAAGCACATAGGCTATCTGTCGAGCGAGATGCACAGCGGCTACAACGACAATATCCCGGCGATAGAAGTCGTGGCCGGAGGTATGGCGGACGGCTATGCCGGGACAGGACGGAACCTTACCGAAGATCTTGCCGTGAGCGGCAGGCTGCTGGAGGTGTTCGGCGCCGGAAATCTTGCCCAGAGACTGTTTCCGACCCTGTCGAGCGGCGAGCAGCGCCTTGTCCTGCTCGTACGTGCTTTCGTGAAGAATCCTGACCTTCTGATACTTGACGAGCCTTTCCAGGGACTCGATTTTCATCGCCGTTCCATAGCGAAGGCGGCCATTGAGGGTTTTTGCTCGGAAGAAAACAAGACTTTGCTGTTCGTCACCCATTTCCCGGAAGAACTGCCAGGGGTTATAGACAATACCCTCCAGCTGCACAAAAACTGATTTTTTTGTGATTATTTAACTTGTTTTCCTTGTTTTGAATTCCTAACTTTACAAGGAATTTGGACTATTTTGGAGTAACTATAAAATCAATAATTCACAAACCTATTTTAACCTTATAATCATGACAGATATTTCTAGACGCAAGTTCTTGAAGAGCACTGCCTTGACAGGTGCGGGACTCATCGTTGCCCCCTCAATTGTGCCTTCACACGTATTCGGTGCCAACGCTCCGTCAGAGCGCATCAATGTGGGTGCCATCGGTACCGGCCGTCAGAGCCAGGGTTTCGATATGCCCGGCATCATGAAATTCGAGCAGGCCAATATGATGGCAGTCTGCGACCTTGACGCACACCGCGCTCAGGATGCCAAGACCCTCGTGAAAAATTTCTACGAGCGCAGGGGATGGAACCGTCCCGAGGCTATCGTTTACGCTGACTACGAGGACCTCCTCGCCAACAAGGACATCGATGCCGTTGTAGTCTGCACTCCTGACCACTGGCACGCAAAGATCGCCATTGACGCTGTCCGCGCAGGCAAAGACATCTATCTTGAGAAACCGACTTCCCTCACCGTTGAGGAAGGCCGTCTTATGAGTAATGCCGTCAACGCTTCAGGCCGTGTGTTCCAGCTCGGTTCACAGCAGCGTTCAGGCGAGCAGTTCCGTATGGCCTGCGAGTTCGTGCGCAGCGGCCGTATCGGCAAGCTGAAACTCGTCGAGGTCCGTCTTCCCGGTGACCCCGCAGGTGGAAACACTCAGGAAATGCCAGTTCCCGCTGGTTTCAACTACGAGAAATGGCTCGGTTCGACACCTTACGTTTACTATACAGAAGACCGCGTGCACCCGCAGAAGGGTTATGGCCGTCCGGGTTGGCTCCGCTGCGAGCAGTTCGGTGCCGGTATGATCACCGGCTGGGGCGTCCATCACTTCGACATCGCTCACTGGGGAATGGGTGCAGAGTACACCGGTCCCGTTGAGGTTTACGGTGAGGCTGATTTCGCCGACAATGGTCTTTGGGATGTACACGGCGAGTATCATACCGAGATGAGATATGCCGACGACGTTATCGTAAGAGGCTGCACCGATTCGAAGGAGAAACCCAACGGTATCTATTTCGAGGGAACCGACGGCTGGATCTTCGTATGCCGCGGCAACTACACCGTTCTTCCTAGCGACCCGAAGATGAACACTTCATCATCAGCTCTCCAGGCTTCAAGGCCCGAGATCATCACCGAGCCCCTCGGAGAGAATGAAGTTCACCTCTACAAGAGTGAGGACCAGCACGGAAACTTCCTGGATTGCGTCAAGAGCCGCGCTCTTACCGTATCTCCGGCCGAGGTTGCACACCGTTCTTGTGCAGTCTGCCTGCTCCAGTTCATCGCTATGCACCTGCACCGCAAACTCTATTGGGATCCTATCAAAGAAAGGTTCATCAATGACGACGAGGCTAACTCAATGCTCTCACGTCCTATGCGTGCACCGTATAACATCGTATAATCATGAAATTCAAAGTTCTATTACTCAGTCTGCTTATTCCGTTCCTCTCATACGGAGGACCGTTGAACATATCAGTCAATGCCGGCAAGTACGACCGCACCGACTGCGTCGTATCTGCGGATGTCTCAAGCTTGAAACTCAAGGACAAAAATGCCGTTGAGCTTTATGAAACCACTAACGGAGGCCGTTCTGCCGTTCCGTGCCAGGTTGTAATCGACGGTAAGAAAGCCGAACTGTTCTTCATTCTCGACGGAACGACAGGACAGGGACAAGTCCGTACCTTTGAAGCAAAAAAGATCAAGGCAAAGAAGGTTACAAGCAAGAATATGACTGCAACCATGGACTCCAAGGCTGTGCTGCTGAAGAAAAACGGCAAGGATGTGCTGAAATACAATTTCGCCATCAACCAGTCTCCGGAAGGAGTGGATCCCATCTTCAACCGCGGCGGTTATATCCATCCTGCATATACTCCTTCAGGCTTCGTGCTGACCAATATCCAGCCTGCTGACCACCGTCATCACTATGGCATCTGGAACCCTTGGACACAGCTTCAGTATGACGGACAGATTTATGACTGCTGGAACCTCGTTTCACGTCAGGGTACAGTACGTCCCGAAGCAGTCGAGGCTCTCTATGAAGGACCAGTGTTTGCAGGTTTCGACGCTTCCCTCAACCACATCGTTTTCACAGACGCAGGTGAAAGAACGGCGATGCGCGAGATCTGGAAGGTCAAAGTCTACAGCGTAGGCGATGGATTCCTCTGGGATTTCGAGTCAGTCCTGACTCCCGGAAACAAACCCGTAATCCTGAAAGAGTACCGTTATGCAGGTCTCGGTTTCCGTGCGAATGCCGTATGGACCAAGGACAATGTCGAGATGATGAGCTCTGAAGGCAAGACCCGTCAGCAGATTGACAACACCACCGGCCGCTGGCTCTATACCAACGGTGGAACCGGTGTGGGCAACAACGTTGCAGGCCTTCTGTATATGTGCCATCCCGACGATTACAACTATCCGGAGCCCATCCGCATCTGGAACGAGCAGCAGAACGGCGGCCGTGGTGACGTCTATATGAATTTCGTGCCTACGAAGAATATGGACTGGACCCTCAAGGCCAACAAGTCCTATACTCTCAAGTACAGGTTCTTTGCTTATGACGGTATGATGACTCCTACCAAGGCGGAGACTATCTGGAGAGATTTCGGTGAGCCGCCGATCGTCAAAGTTTCAAAGAAGAAATAGTTTGAAAGTATGAGAAAATCAATATTGATTATAGCATCCCTCGCAGTCGTGCTTATGGCAGGCGCTTGCAAAGAGAAAGGACCGAAGCAGGTGGTCATCGCCACCCTCGATCCCGGCCATTTCCACGCTGCTCTCGTTCAGAAGACATCTTATCCCCAGGTCAGCCAGGATGTGTATGTCTATTCCAATCCCGGTGCGGACCTGCAGGAACACCTTGCCAAGATAGAGGCATACAATACCCGTGCGGAGAATCCCACTTCGTGGAATGAAATAATCTATACGGGTCCCGATTTCCTCGAGAAGATGATTTCCGACGGCAAGGCCAACGTAATGGTGACTGCGGGCAACAACCTCAAGAAGACAGAATACATCAAGAAGACTCTGGAAGGCGGCATCAACGTGCTTGCCGACAAGCCTATGGCCATCAATCCTGAGAATTTCCAGATGTTGAAGGAATGCTTCCAGATTGCAAACAGCAAGAACGTGCTGCTGTATGACATCATGACAGAGCGTCACGAGATCACTACGATTCTCCAGCGTGAACTTTCCCTGATCGCCGACATCTACGGCCAGCAGGAGAAAGGCACTCCCGAGAATCCCGGCATCACGATGGAAAGCGTCCACCACTTCTACAAAGAGGTTTCAGGCAAGCCCAACATCCGTCCCGCCTGGTTCTATGATGTTGAGCAGCAGGGCGAAGGTATCGTCGACGTAGCCACTCACCTTGTCGATCTTGTTCAATGGCAGTGCTACCCCGACCAGATCCTCAATCCTTCGGATGTGAAGATCAATTCTGCAAGACATTGGCCCACTCTTCTGTCGCTCGACCAGTTCAAGGCATCTACCGGTCTCGACGCATATCCTGATTTCCTTATGAAAGACGTCAAGGACGGCGTTCTGGAAGTTTACCAGAACGGTGAGATCAACTGGCAGCTGAAAGGCCTGAACGCTTCCATCACAGTGCTCTGGAACTATCAGGCACCTGAAGGCGGCGGAGACACACACTATTGCGAGATGCGCGGCACGAAAGCCAACATCACCATCCGCCAGACTGCAGAGCAGAACTGGAAGCCCGAACTCTACATCGAGGCCAACAATCCTGCAGCAGGATACGAAGATGCCCTCAACGCCCGCTTTGCCGAGTTGGAGAAAAAATATCCCGGCATCAAGCTGGAGAAGATGGCAGAGGGCGCTTGGCACGTGTTCGTTCCGGATTCATACCGCAACGGCCACGAGGCTCACTTCGGCCAGGTTACCGAGAACTTCCTTCAGTACTTTGCCGACGGCAAGCTTCCCGACTGGGAGCAGCCCAATATGATCACCAAGTATTACACTACCACCGAGGCTTACAAGATCGCCAACGGTCAGTAGCAGGATACTTCAACCGATAAAAAGAGAGACCTTCGCAAAAGGTCTCTTTTTTTATGCAAAAAACTGATTAATCCGCAAAAATTCATACATTTGCAGGCTAAAGCAGGGAATCTTATGGAACAAGTCAAGTGTCTGATTATAGGCAGCGGCCCGGCAGGCTACACAGCTGCGATTTATGCTGCGCGGGCAGGTCTCGCCCCGGTGGTCATCGAAGGCATCCAGCCAGGAGGCCAGCTCACCACTACCACAGAGATTGACAACTTCCCCGGCTATCCCGACGGAGTCGATGCAAATGAGATGATGGAAGATATCCGTCGTCAGGCAGTCCGTTTCGGGGCTGATATCCGTTCCGGCATCGTGACCGCCGTGGATTTATCGCACAGGCCCTTCCCGATAGAGATGGACGGCAAGCCGGCTTTTGAGGCAGACGCCGTGATTATCGCTACCGGAGCATCGGCCAAATACCTTGGACTTGACAGCGAGAAGAAGTTCCGCGGAATGGGAGTTTCTGCCTGCGCCACCTGTGACGGCTTTTTCTATCGTAAGAAAGTCGTGGCAGTCGTAGGCGGTGGCGATACGGCCTGCGAAGAGGCTTCTTATCTGGCCTCTCTCTGCAGCAAGGTCTATATGATCGTCCGCCGCAACGAACTCCGTGCGACGAAGGCTATGCAGGAAAAGGTGCTCGGTACGGAGAACATCGAGATTCTCTGGGAATGTCAGACCAGGGAGGTCCTTGGAGACGAAACAGGTGTGAACGGCGTCCGTCTTGTCCGCAAGAACGGAGAGGAGTTCGATGTCGCCATCGACGGTTTCTTCCTTGCGATCGGACATCATCCCAATTCGGATGTCTTCAAGCAGTGGATAGATACCGACGGCCAGGGATATATCATCACAAAGCCTGACACGACTGCCACAAGCGTGGAAGGAGTCTTTGCAGCAGGCGACGTGATGGACAGCCGCTACCGCCAGGCCGTAGTTGCGGCAGGCAGCGGATGCAAGGCTGCGATGGATTTGGAGAGATTTTTGAAGGGTTAGCCTCTAAAACAATTCTGATGAAAGCAAGAACGATCATAATCTCTGTCATTACGCTCATCCTGACAGTTTCGTGCGCCTCGGAGTATGACAAACTGCTCAGGGGACACGACATTCCAGCCAAATATGCCAAGGCTTTCGAGCTCTTCGAAGATGAAAAATATCAGAAAGCCGCCGATATGTTCGAATCCCTGTCACTGGCCACCAAGGGTACGGCGCAGGACGACACTGTGCAGTTCTACTGGGCGCTCAGCAATTACAGGTACAAGGACTACATCACTGCCGAGAGCAATTTCTCGGAGTTCATATCTGTGTTCCCTATGAGTCCGTTCGCCGAGCAGGCCAGATTCCTCTACATCGACTGCCTCTACAAGAGCACTTACCGCTATGAGCTCGACCAGACTCCCACTTACAGGGCCCTGACGGAACTCAACCGCTATATGACGCTCTATCCGGAGAACAAGTATATGGAAGAGTGCGAAAAGATGAAGGACGACCTCGAGGGACGCCTCGACAAGAAGGCATTCGAAGCCGCCCACCTCTATTATCATATGGAAGATTATCTGGCGGCCCACTACGCCTTGAAGAACGTTCTGAAGGAGGATGCCGAGAACCGTTACAGGGAAGAGATCCTCTACTTCGTGGCGATGTCTTCATACAAGTATGCCGAGAACAGCGTGGCCGACAAGAAGCATGAAAGATACCTGTCGTTTGTCGACGACTACTACAACTTCGTGAGTGAATATCCGGAGAGCAAGCATCGTCGCGAACTGGACAACATATACGCAAGAGTAAACAGAATAGTAAAAAGAATAGACTGAAATGGAAGTTAAGAAACAGGCTGTTGTCAACAACACCATAACCAGGGAACTGGCTGATATCGCAGCCCCTACAGGCAACATTTATGAATCTAC
>JAEEGL010164228.1_pt1 | contig 13650 bp, 10 predicted proteins | sample 9134231 | NCBI WGS metagenome assembly JAEEGL01 (sample SAMN16246548, study PRJNA631951) | gut metagenome | biome: gut microbiome; feature: rumen; material: fiber-attached | host: Bos | place: Iran: Karaj | collected 2018-10
GTATCGGCACTCATAGTGATAGCTGTTATAGACTGGCGGACATACGAGATTCCGTTCGGTCTTAATGTGTTTATTGCGGTACTTGGATTTGTCAATGTACTTGGGAAACTTGTAAACCGTGATTTTACGGGGGTCTTGGACAACCTGATCGGGTTTGTCAGCGTTAGCGGTTTTCTGCTCTTTCTTTATGTGGTTACAAAAGGAAGAGGTATAGGGGGCGGAGATGTAAAGCTTATGGCTGCAGCCGGACTGTTTGTTGGATGGAAGAGTATCATCCTTGCTTTTGTTCTGGGATGCATTTTCGGTTCGATCATACATCTCATACGTATGAGATTGTCAAAACAGGATCATGTGCTTGCATTCGGTCCGTATCTTTCGGTCGGGATACTCATAGCGGCTTTATGGGGAGATAGGATTGTAGGTGCGTACATTAACACACTTTATTTAAGTTGATTGATAATAGTTAACAGGGGATAGTAAATCAAACATAGGAGAGGCTTATGGCAGGTAAAGTTCTGTCGATCTCGCTGGGGAGCGAGATCGTTAAAGTCTGCGAGGCGGCGCTTGCGGGCAAGAGAAAAGTACACGTCTTTAACGCAATAGACCTTCTGGTTCCTGAGGGTCTGTGTGAAGACGGTGTGATAATGGATGTTGATGCGTTGGCAAAGGCCATAAAACAGGGGCTGGAAGGCGAAGGCTTCACTGCAAAAAAGGTCATTTTCACGATCACATCCAAACGTATTGCGAATAAAGAGGCGATCATTCCGTATTGCAAGGAAAATCGCATTAAAGATATAGTTCAGATCAATGCATCAGAGTATTTCCCGATAACCAATCTTAACAATTACACATTCAATCATTCGATCCTTGAGACGATCCAGAATGAGGGGGTCAAGAACTACAGACTTTCGGTGACGGCAACTCCAAATGAACTCATAGAACAGTATTATGCTCTCGCGAAAGCGATGGGGATGAGTGTTGAAGCGATCGACTACTCGGGTAATTCGATCCTTCAACTGTTAAAGCTTCAGACTGCCGGAGAAGGTGTCGATGCGATACTGCAGATCGGCGGCGAGCATACAGTTGTTAATATTATGGACGGCGCGACCCTTGTCATGCAAAGGACCGTTCCCTACGGACGGCTTGCACTGGCGGATGCCGTTAAAGCGGCACGCGATATATCAGATGATGAGGCTGATATGGTTCTTCTTGATGAGGATCTGTCAGTACTGGTATCGGAGTATCCTGATGTTGCCGATGCGGTCAGAATGCTTATATCAAGTGTCGGAAGAATACTCGAGTTCTACAGAGCGAGAAATGCGGAGCATCCGATCGAAAGATTATACATTATAGGTGATGTTACAAGCGTTAACGGTCTGGCTGAACTTATTGACAGTGAATTTGAGCAGGATGTGTCTGTTATTGAATCGCTTAGAGGCGTTGAGATCAAGAACCATAATGTCTTAAGCGATGAGATAGTTGCCAATTATCTTGCAAATATCGGCGCAGTTATCGCACCGATGCGTATATCGATAGCGGCAGAAAGCAAAAAGGGAGAAAACGTATCCGGCGAAAAAATGCCGTGGTGGATACTCATATTGGCAACAATCGTGGCGGTCGTTATGGCAGGCACCATACTGTTCCTGTATTTTTCCGCTGCGGACGAGAGGGACAGTCTTAAGACACAGATTGCGGCGCTTGGTGATACCGGAGACTATGAGAGCAGATATAATGCAGCCCAGAGGGATGCGGCGGCTCTGAGAAGTTGGTACGACTCAACCAAATCCGCCAATGAATCTTTAGCCAGATTTTTTGCGGATCTTGAAGAGACAATGCCTCACGGTGTTTCGATCCGTAAGTTCAGAACAGCCGGCGGTAGCGTAACAATAGAAGGAGAATCCTATGGTAAACCACCCGTGGCAGAATTTGTGATCCAGCTTAAGAAACTGCCGTATGTTCAGAATGTCCGTATGGATGTGTTGACGGAATCCGTAGAGGATTTTGGGGCAAAGGATTCGTATACGCTCACGCTTGATCTTGAATATGACGAACCGCGTGCAGAGAGCTCCGAAGAAACCGGCGATGCGAATATACCGGAAGCCGGATCAGAAGAGGGGACTGCTGTTGAAGAAACGCCTTTGGATACTTCGGAAACTTCGGATCCTTCAGAGACATTGGAGACTTCGGAGGGATCAGTGCCGGAAAATGCTGAAGGTGATACGGCTTCGGAAGGAGGTGTTGAGTAATGTCTGACAGAGATAAAAAACTGCTGATATATCTCGGCGCACTCATAGTACTTGCAGCTTCCTACTTTCTTGTAGGAAGGCCATTCCTTGACAAGATCGATGAGATCAACAGGGAGAAGTCGGAACTGCGCACAGAGCTTGATGCAAAGCGTGAACTTGTCGCTCGTCAGGAGGAGTTCAAAAAAGGTATCGATGAAGCTAACAACGAGATGCAAAGCATCATAGCCCGTTTTCCCGAGGATAATTCAGATGAGAAATCCCTGATGTTTATCTCGCATGCAGAGCAGGATATACCGGCGTGGTTTGCGCAGATCAAGTTTGCGGAGACCAGTGAGAATGCCATAGAGAGCGCATCGGATAAGGAGGCGCAGGCAGAAACTGAGGCTGTTGCGGCTGCCGAGGGAGAAAGTGAACCGGCACCGGAATCAGTCTCTACGGAAGAGTCCGCCCTTAAGGACCTTATCGGACGAGACACTGAACTGGGACTCAAGTTCATGGTTAAGTATAAAGGTTTTAAGGACTGGATCGCGTATATAAGAGATTATAAAGCCCGTATGGTGATTAAGGAGATGGAAGTCGAGTATGACAGCGGCGTTGATCTTGTGTCGGGAACAATGACTCTGTCACAGTATGCGCTTCTCGGTCCGGGAAGGGAGCTTCCTCCTGTAGTTACGGATGTTGATGAACTTGGCAAGGATAATGTGTTTGTACTAGACGGTTCATCGCCCACTATACTTGACCTTATCGGTGAAATTGCTTCCGATCTGATCGATGCGATCATCGGCGGGATGAACGGATCATCGTCCAATGAACAGGAAAACTATTTTATAAATGTCACTGCGGGTTCGGATAATACCAGCGCCAAGACCATAGGTCGGGCAAAGGATCCCTCCGGAACAACCTATCTCACAAGTGACAAGAATGAGAAGGAAAGTGTGACGTTCAGACTTAAGGGTGCAAACGGACGATACCACGGCGAATATGAGATGGGTGGCTTTACGGTTAAGGATGATGATTTTAAGAAGGATATAACGGGACATGTTGTGTTGCGTGTTATATCTTCCTCAAGAAAGGATGACAGTGATAAGTCGGCGATCAAACTGAGTCTTCAGAACACATCGGATATACCGCTTATCGTAAACGTTGAGAATGATGATCCGAATAATCCAAGGGTCGAAGTGTTGGATAAAGAGGGCGATATCACTGTGAACCAGTAATAATGCAACGTATTGAAGACAAATAACATGCATGAGATTAAGAGTAACAAAATAATATCGTCTGACAAGGGTTTCACGTTGGTGGAACTCCTTGTCGGTGTTGTTATACTCTCGATCGCAGCTGTCGGGATCATTCAGGCGCTTACTACAGCCGGCATAACTAATGCCCTGGCACAAAAAAAACAGAACGCCACCAGTCTTGCGGAGTCAGTAATGGAAGAGATAAAGAGTTCGAGTCTTACCCAGATGACGCAAATATATAATTCCGGGACAGCGATCGCCCTCCCGGATCCCGAGTCCGTTTTCTTTGCACCGACAGCATCTGCTAAGGACAGGGCGGCAACAGCTTCAGGTCTGATAAGCGGTAACGGGGGATTATTAAGTTACGAGACATCAAAACCGTTTTATTATGTTCTGTGTAAGACAGGGGCTTATGCCACAACACCGGATGATCTGTATACCGTTACCGCAACGATGCGTACATCGCCGTATAACCAAACGGCGTCCGGAGCAACCCCTATACCTGATGCGTCTGATGCGAACACCATAAAACTTCCGATTATTGAGGAAATCGATGCTCATACTAAAACAGTATTGTCGATGAAGGAAATCAATAAATTTGACGTGGCCGCACAGGAGTATTTCAGGATGCACAGCGGTTTTGGCTCTCTGGCGATCAAGACCAAAGAGATAATAATCAATAAGTCGGGAAACGGAGAAGCCGGGGCATCGGGGAAAATAGATGTTAAGTGCACGATCAGATATACGGCTACAGATGATACTACAACATACATAAAAGAGGTGTTCAACGGAACATATATATCACAGACCGAGGGCGGTGCGGCTCAACCGGTCAATAACGGCATATATATATTCTATAATCGATTCCTTGCATCCGGAGAACAGATAATAGTGAACGACAGCTCAACAAATGACGATCACAAGGTTTATGTTATCTTTCAGAAGAAAGTAAAGAAAGGGCCTTCGGGAGGGCTTGTTGACGACGGCGATATTAACAATCTTTCCGGGACTGAGATAAAGATCACGAACGGATCGGAAACGGCAGGTAATTTCTTTACGGTAACATCCAATGTGGATCTTTCATACACCAAAGCGGATGGAGACGCGGGAGTAGGCAGAAAAAAAGCCACCCTGGGATCGGGATCTTCAGCGGCTGATTATTGGCTCATCACAAATCTTCCGGGGAGCGCTGGCCCCGGTGCTGTTGGTGATTTCTCGGAAAGAAGCAGCAAGAACAGGGTGTTCGAGGTGACTGTTGAAGTAACCAAAGATAAGCCGGGAGATGACACTGTATATGCGACTCTTACATCTACAGTTGATGTCAGGGAATAAGCAGGTGAATACATGTTAAGAAGGGATAACAAAGGATCAACACTTATAACAGTAATCGTTGCGATAGCATTCGTGACCATCCTTACTTCGATCATTCTCACCACGACTGTCATGAACATGTCGATGAAGGGTATCGACAGGAGGGTCAAGGATGATTTCTACTATGCCGAAAAGGGCCTTAAAGATGTTTTTACCGGAATAGGCCAGAATACCGCGGAATACGCTGGAAAGCAGTATGATCTGGCTTTTAAGCAGATAGGTAAGGCTTTTTCAACGGCAGATGAGGCTGATAAGGAATTCAGGAAGAATTTCCTGATGGAATGCTATAAGAAATATACGGATCCAACAAAACTTGTAAGCGGTACGCTTCTCAATGAACTTGATTCTTATGTGGTCGCCCCGGTCCTTGCAACTCATGTAACATCGGTAGACGTGACTTCCGTAGGCCCCGTTAAGTATCTGGAAAATGACGGAGATGAAACCACAACATATGACCCGGACCAAACGGTAGCGGTTGTCATCAAGAGTGTTTCGGTAAGCGCCACTGATTCGAATGATTACCAGTCCACGATAACATCGGATATAGTAATTGAGTGCCCGACGGTGGATTTTCTCGGCCTTAACGCAGAGGTTACGGATTACGCTATCATAGCCTGCAAGGGTGTATATTTTAACGGATCCTCATCGTCGGATAAGATTGATATAAAAGGGAATCTTTACGGAGGGGTTCATAACACCCCGATATCAGGAACTGATACAGCTGCGTTATTCCCTTCATCGGGATCGAGAGTTCCGCTGTATGGCGGTATCAACGTATATAACAGTACCGTCAACATGAAGAGTAACTATATAGTTTCAAAGGGCGATATAAATGTTGCGGGGGACGGTGCCTTACTCGATATCACGAGTTCCGACCCGACTGCCGGAGCCCCGGGAGTGTGGTTTGATACGATGAGGACGGTAAAAGGATCAACCGGTCCGGAGATAAGGGTCAAGGCAAACATGTTTGCTTTGAACGACCTGGAACTGAATGCAGACGGCAGTAAAGTTGAGTTTTCGGGGAATTGTGATTATTACGGCTATAATGACAAGACACTTCCGACTGAAGCGTCGCTTACAGTTGGTGATTCGCTGAATTATACCGCTGACAGAGCAGACGACGACAGCAGTGCCATTATTATAAACGGAAACAAATCCACGCTTGATCTGAGTGAAGTCCATACGCTTGCTCTCATGGGAAAGGCTTTTATTGATTTTTCATCCAAGGGTGACGTAGATGATCCGGCCTTTCCAAATAAGATCGCGGCAAGCGCCGAGAGCCTTGCACTTCAGACAAACCAGCAGCTGTATACGGTGCCTATCGATTTTCTTGAAATTCCCAATCCGGCAAGTGCCGAAAATTACGGATCGGGATTTAAACTCAATAAGACAAGGGAGGAGATGGAAAATTGGTTCGGGTACAAATATGTCAAGGAAACGGATACGACCGATTCCAATAAGAGTCAGATAGTTCCGGCCAATGAGATTCTTGACGTATATAAAGTAAAGATTAACGGTGAATATGTATACTGGGCATATCTGAAATTTAATGACCGTCACTGGATATGGAACAGTACAACAAATGTATACGATCAGGTTCCGCTGACACCGACACCGACGCCTGTTCTCGGAACAGGAGGAAGTGTTTCGTCCAAAACAGCTTTCTTTGATGAGATAATGTCAGCAACAAATGATGATTCACCTTCGGAATTGCAGCCTTCAGCAAAAAGACTCAGAGAGAAAATAATTGCTTCGGCAAACAATCCTTCACACTTTGCTCTGCAGGGATGTCTGATCGATAACAGCGATCCGGAGTATGCAACAAAGGTTATATACGGAAGAAATGCCATTGTTCATTACGATTCCGGCGGAGGGAACTATTCGGTCAAACGAAACAATGTGGGAATGGAAGAGTTTGCTACATATCCCCAGAATCTGTTCAAGAGATACCAGATATTATGTGTATCATTGGACGGCAAAGAGGATTACGAGATTAAAGAGTCCCCGTCCGTAACATCATGGGAGACGTCAAAACTGGCTTCCGATTGGACGAAAAGTCCGGTGACAACACCGATGAGCAGATTCGTTCTTGTTAATAGTATTGACAGTTCTCATTCAACATATGATCCGAGTCATCCTTCAGATACAACTGCCAGATTTCTTGCGGAAGATACGGCAGGAGCATTTGGAGCCTGTATCATAAGTAATTCGGATTTTGATATTCCTGCTACTAGCAATTTCAGGGGAGTTGCACTTGTTGACGGTAACATTACCGTCGGAAGTGGGGCAACAGTTGATGGGCTTCTCATGGCTACAGGCACAATAACTATAACCGGCAGTTCTTCTGAGACTAAGATTACAGCCAACAAAGGGCTTGTTCAGAGCCGCGTTGAAAAAGAGATCAGTCTGGTTGAAAAGGGAAGCGAATACAAGAATAATTATCTTATTACCTATCTTACGAATGACGGAAGTACGAGGATGTACAACATGACTCCCGGAGGAAGAAGGGATGAGGACAGGATAGAGGCTGATTATAACTCGTTCATGCATTACGAGAACTGGAAAAAGGGTAACTGAATGACCGGTGCTAAAGAAGTAAGTGACAAAGGATATACGCTTGTGGAGCTTGTTGCAGTCATTGCGATAATGGTCGTAATGACCGGTGCGCTCGCTCTTTCCTTATCCATTGTATTCAATGAGGATGCACAACGGGCGGTTTCACTTATCGATGATGAACTTACGGAAGCAAGGATGCTCTCCATGTCAAAGGCAGGGGAGTTTGTACTGGTAATTGATACGGAAACGAACCCTAAAATGAACAGGATCATTATCAAACGCGGTGGGGCTGCATATAAGACTATTCCGATCGATAAGGATGTTCTTATTTCTATGAGACAGGGTGCTACAACGGTGGCAAACCCAGGAACGGACATAGAGATCAAATTTGATAAAGCGACGGGAAGCGTAGTATCAGTTAATGGTGCAACCGGAACATCGATAGAGAATAAAATATACGAGGTCATGGCCGTTGCACAAAAAGGCAATAAACCGGAAGCAAAACTGTCTCTTATAGTTAATACGGGCAGACACTATATTGAAAAGTAAACTGATATGGGAATTCTGTGTGATCTGAAAAAAAACAACAAAGGCCTTACTCTTGTTGAACTGCTTGTTGCGCTCGCTGTCAGCATGGTTCTTGCCGGATCTGTTGCAGGCATTATAGCTTATTCCGTCAGGACATATCACAATGAAAGCGTGAACACCGAAATGCAGTATGAGATCCAGACCAATGTGAACCAGATAATGGATACAATAATGAGTTCATCGGGTGTTGTGATCTATAATACGGGCGGCAAAACCGATTACGCCGGTTTCGGAACATTTAGGGAAACGAGGAATCCAACAACAGGTGCGGTCACTAAAGTAAACTATTCCGGAACTGTGTTTGTGTATGATCCATCCGGAGAGATTTATATGGTAAAGGGGACGGCGGAAATGGCTACAGCAGTGCTTGCGGTACAGGAAGTGGCAAAAAAGGTTACAAATCCGGGAGTGGACAAAAGGCCGTATCTCATGGGACGAAACTGCAGCACATTTCTGATATCGATCGACACCGATACAACAACCTCAAGCTGCATTGTTTCCGCAACCGAGTATATAAATCCTCTGTCGGTTGATGTGAAACTTGAATTTCAAAAAGACGGAACGGGAACAGTGATAAAAAAGAAAGTAGAGGATAATGCGGTCATGAGGAATAAAGTCACGGCCGATATTTACATAAACGGCCAGTACGTGCTTAAAAAATAGAACGGGTGGTGGGCGTTATGAAGAAGATTAAAAGAAAATATTTTAAGAATATCGTTGCCGGGGGCCTTGTTGCATGCATGGCACTTGTCGACACGCTGCTTGCCGTAAAGACCGGCTCAGGTGCTTCGATTGTCGAGGTTGAAGAGCATGCCATGACAGAATATTTCGCGGATGGTAATTATAACGGAACGGATTCATCGTTTGAAATTGCATGCGATGAAGATGAGATGTCTTCCGGAACCGTATCCTGCTATAACATTTTGGAGATAGTGCGAGGTGAAGGACTTGGCACGTTCGGGTATTTTATTGATGGGTGGGAGCCGATGCCTGTTGAAGGCGCTGAGATGAAGCATGCTTACATGGATGCGATCATGAACGAAGTCTGCGGAGATCCGGATCAGAATAAATACAAGGAACTCCCTACGGCATTTAGGAATTTCTCGTCCAAGTTTTCCGCTGCAAAAAGACCTTTTGAATTATCGTCTGATTCACCTGCTCCCGGGTATTATACGGGATACTATAAGTATGTGGGCTCGGAGAAGGGAGTTTATGCCCTTGTCAGTGGATCGCTTGACAAGGAAAACTTCAAGGCGAAAATGAAGTCCAAGTTTTATAATTCCGGTACCGGCTACGATTATATTTGGGTAGATTCCGACCAGACGGCCACACAGCTGAAAAACAGCGGTACTCTGGATCTTAATAAGGATATTATTGTTCAGAATCACCGAAAATATAAGTATGTGAACAAGAACATGTTCTTTAATCAAATCTATACTCCCCAGGAATATGATAAAAATGCAGCTGAAAACAGCAGGTATTCGGGATCGAGTTATGATGAGTGGAAAGAGACACATAAAGTCAATCTGAAAACGATAACATGTGCGGAACTCAAGGATGAGGATATCGAGTGGGCGGATCTTATAATTTTCTCGAACAGTTCTGATGATTACGCAAAAGAGGCATATAACATTTATAAACTCGCATGTCCGGACAAAGGTTCTTCGCTTCCCAGTCGGGATTCTCTTCCGGAACTTAAACTCAAAGACTTTCATCAGGCATTTCTTATTTATGACCGTATAGTCGCAAGAGAGGATGCATCAATAATATTTGATGTAAAATCTGTTTCCGCTGGTGCTATCAATACGGATTTCAAAAAACTACTTGCCATGCTTTTCAGGGTCAATAAGATAGAGAATAAAAACGGTGTTAATCAGGTGGTTAACTATGCCGGAAGAGATATGTTTATGGATTACCTGCCATATTATGTTGATAAAAATATGGCTCCGGGGCAGCAGCCGGACGGCGAAAGTAACAAGCATAACCATCAGACCGAAGTAAACGGATACATGTACCAGGATTTTCCCAGAGATCTGACTGATAAATCCGGAGACAGAGTTGAAAGCGATGGATATTATTATGACAAAAACAGAAACAAGGTTGACAGTAAGCCTCCCTATTATTTCAAAATGGACAGGTCAAACACTACCGATTATATTTATATCAGTACGGATGGGAAATTCATGGTAAGCGACGATAATTGCGAAAGAATTTACTTTAACGACTGGGAGGGTAACAATAATAACAATACAGGTTGGGCACACAGGGTTGTTTCGTGGTATAACAACCTGATGCCCAAGAGCGGCAGCAATGAGTGGCCTTTTGATACAAGCGGTACAGAGGGTGATGATTATCTGAAGTACTGGTGGTTCAGTAAGGATGTTACAGATCAGGGATGTCATATCCCGATATATTACCAGTATTACGGATGGGGAGGTTATCGTGCACTCAGGCAGGGTAATGATATTCCCGAGGATTCATACAAAAATGAAGCGTTTGGTTACGAGAATGTTCTTCATAATACCGATATTGTGAGTGATGCAGTTAACGGACGAAAGAAAAAGAGAGAATACGAGGACGAAACGCACGTTGAGACAAAGGATAAAAAGTATTTCTTCCTGTCCCTCAATATAGAGAACGGGGATGGAGTAAATAAGACCCAAAAGGGTAATAAGGTAATGTACATTAACGACTATGAGGTGAGTGGGAGGACAGACCTGCCGATCAACTTTAAACTCAGGACTTCGGAAAATATTGCGAAGATCGAACTGTTCAGGAAGGGTGTGACGGATACCGATCCTGTGCGTATCGCGCTATATGAACCGAAAGCAACAAATGATATTACTGCTCTTGATAAAAAACTGGAATTTACCAAAAGTCCGGGCGGAACAGGTCTTAAGCTTATCTATGATCCTAACAAACAACCTGATGTCGCCGCACCGAATCCTGACACTGCACATCACAACCTGCGAATATATACATTCGGAACAAGCAAGGATATCAGCGATGCAGCGAGCAGGATCTGGGATATTAAGACCGCAGACCTGACGGGTGTAAACACTAAGTTTATCCTTCGGGCATCGATCGAGACACCTGCCGGAGATTACAAATCTGTAGATGATGTGATCTATGTAGTTAAAAGAAATTTCTTCACCCTCGAATGATAAAGTAATAATCCCATAGGGCCGGATTTCCCGGCCCTTTTAATCGAATCCGATATATTTGCAGAGAATATTGATAAGCAGGAAAGTGAGATGACATGAAGAAACTTAGAGATTATAGGAGTTTTGGGGAATTATATGAAGCAGTTGGGGAAGAGAACTTTGGCACTGTGTCGTATTATTTAACGATACTGCTGATCTGTGTACCTTTTGCGGCAGGAATTCTCAATGCTCTTATGTTGTTTAACTATCGCCGTGGGTTCAGCAGTTATATCGCGCATGAATACAATTTCAAGTGTATGACCCTGTGGGACATTCCTTTTTCACTTATGCTTATTTGGACCATTGTTTATGTTCTGTGCAAGATCAGTTATAACAGATGGAAACCGAAAGATGTTCTGAATGCAATTAAAAAAGAACAGCCGTGGGTGCTTTGGTGGCTGGCGCTTCTTGTATGGTCAGTGATCCCCGTGATATGCTCACCCAGCCCGCTGGGAGCACTTTTCGGGACAGGTCAGCTGGGGAGCGGGTATATTTCGCATTTTTTCATGATGGGTCTTCTCGGATGCGTATATATGATAAATGACAGGGAGCAGAAGGAAACGCTCGTATGGGCCTTTATTGCAGTTACCGATATACTGTCACTCATCCAGGTTTCATTTGAATACGATATACCTCCTCTTATGTACTTTTCTGCGGCACCGCGTGTTTCCGTTTATACACAGATGAATCATTACGGATACATGATAGCGATGTCATTTATAGCTATCACCGGAATGTATTATATGACAGTTATGAGAGAAGATGGGGACAGGAAGGTTAAGAAGATGATCGCTCTCATTATGTCGATCATCCTCCAGTCGTTTGCGATCGTGATAAACGATACGCTCGGCTCATTCCTTGCCATCTCAATAACCCTTATCATTATTCCGGTATTTTGGATCAAAAGGGTAAAGAAGTTCAATTTCTGTTTTATTATCCCGATCATCATTCTTTGCTTTTTTACGATGCTGAGTTTGGCGGGCAGGATCCCTACGAAATCAAACAGTTCCATAGGACCGAGCCTGATCGAGTTCGGAGGTGACCTGAAAAAACTGATATATAAGACTGATGATTACAGAAAAGCTGGGACAACAAGGGCCGGTATCTGGGAAGATACAATTAAAAGGATAAAAGAGCGACCTATCGTCGGGTACGGACCAGACGTAATCCAGGATGATGATTTGGTTATTTATATTAACACAACTCCACATAATGAATTCCTAGAATGTGCTTTTTTCTTGGGAATTCCCGGACTGATTCTATATCTGGGAGGATTGATACATCTGTTTATCATCAAGATGAAGACATTGAAGAAATTAAGGGAATTCATGCTGATTCCGGGAGGAGTTATAATATGCTATCTTATCAGTTCGTTTACCGGTGTGCGAAAGTTTAATACTGTTTGCTATTTCTTCATGTTTATCGGATTGTTGGTGAGTCGAGAGCAGAAGGAAGAGGGATAATTCTATTCTGAGCATCTAAGAATCCTCTTCGCTATCGCTTACGTCGTGATACAGTATAGATCCGACTCCTGATTTGGCGGCTATTGTAGCTGGATTTGATAATGAGCTCGAACAAAGACTTCGCATCGTAAATGCGGTCCTTGTAATCCAAATGTAATAATGTTAGTATAATTATAAAAGCAGATATTTCTTTTGCGGCTTGCCGTGTCTTGTTTTGCAGTTCTTGCATCTATACGATCTGAAATTTCCTGCTTTAAATCCATTAATCCATAATGAGCAGGAAAGAGAATGAAGAATGATATACTTGGATGCAAGAGAGTATGCGAAGATTGTAAGCGAAATCAATACGAATTTTAGACTGTACAAAGATAAAAGGTTGGGAGTACACCTTTCACATGGTATAGATAGCAATGCATATGCCTATGTTTTCGAAGTACGTGGCTTTAATGATTATGTTTTTATAGCGCGTGACGAGTTGGAATAGGACGAGGACAAGATGGAAAAACTTACGGAAATGTTGAATAACGTGCCCGATTCATATTATGATTTTGTTGCCGGAGTGTTGAACTATGCCAAAAGGAGCAGCAATAATCTTAGTAAAATTACAACATATATAGAAAGACACCCCGGAGCGGGAACATCCGAAATACTTGACTATATGCTCAGCCAAGAGAATTATTATGAGCATGCACAGCGTATTGTTGGAGTTGCGCAACGAATGCAGATTCATGCGTGAGATGTCTGAATTAATAGATGGTTTGAAGGATACAGCCGCCTATCCCTTAACGGATGGATGGCTGTTTTGCATCGTGTGATTTTCACTGAAAGTGAGGAAGATGATTGTTTAGGATTGAGGAATACGATCATAGCGCGGATTGTAAGACGTTGGAGATTTCGCCTGAACTTTTTCATGAGGCGCTGAAGGAAGGCGTAATAAGTAAGAGCAGATTCCATGTAAGGAATGCCGGCGGGGATGATTTTGACA
>JAEEGL011490282.1_pt1 | contig 13650 bp, 12 predicted proteins | sample 9134231 | NCBI WGS metagenome assembly JAEEGL01 (sample SAMN16246548, study PRJNA631951) | gut metagenome | biome: gut microbiome; feature: rumen; material: fiber-attached | host: Bos | place: Iran: Karaj | collected 2018-10
CGATCCGGCTAACAGGGGGCTGGTTTCATATAACGTAACCTTTGATCACCTGATGAAGTATATAAGGAAGCATAATGTCCAGGGGGAGCCTGTCACAGAGGAGCTGACCTACGGTCTCGGAAGCATCTATCCGATGCCCGGAGGTCTCGGGGATTATGTGCGCTGGCTGCTTGGAGATACCGCCTTTATCCGGCAGATCGAGGGTGAAAAAAGGATGTATACCTATCTCAGGGAAAACGCGGAAAAGATAGCCTCGTCATCCATGCCCTTCTTATTCATCGATGCATTAAACTGTGAAAAGGGATGTCTGTGCGGGACCGCGACCGATCCCGGGATATCGAAAACGGATGACGCGCTGTTTAATCTGTTAAACATACGTGAGACAGTCAAGACGGATGATGCTGCAGGGGCCTGGTCGAGGAGCGCAAGCCCCGCAAAGCGTCTTGAAGCTTTAAATGAACGCTTTAAGGGACTGAAGCTTGAGGACTATCTCAGGACCTATACGGACCGGTCTGCTTCCGCGGTTACTATGCAACCTTCGGAGCGGGAACTGAACGGGATCTTTTATTCCATGAGGAAGGAGACCGAAGAATCCCGGAGGATCGACTGTACCTCCTGCGGCTATGATACCTGCAGGCAGATGGCAACGGCGATCTTTAACGGCTTTAATCAGAAAGAGAACTGTGTTTATTACCTTAAGAGAGAGATAGAAGAAGAGCAGACCCGCCTCAGGTACCAGACGACCCATGATGACTTTTTAGGCTTATGGAACCGTTATACGGCGGTGGACATCCTGAGTGAGAAGGCCGGTACATTTTCAAGGTTTTCCGTACTGATGGCGGATATAGATGATTTTAAGGGGATCAATACCACCTACGGGCATGAGATCGGTGACGGGATCCTTATATCTGTTTCCGACCGTCTGCTGGCCCTTACCAAGGAACGGGGCTGGTATCTGGCCAGATACGGCGGAGATGAATTCCTCCTGATGATCCCGGATGTGTGGGTGCTGCCGCGGGATAACGTAACGAAGGAGCTGTCTGAGCTGTTCGGTGTCCCTATGCCCATTGATGATGAGGAGATCGATCTGACAGTGAGCATCGGCATATCCCATTCGGATGGGATAACCTCTGCGGAGGAGCATATCCTGAACGCGGAAGCTGCCATGTATGAGGCCAAGAGGCGCGGCAGAAACAGAAGCTTTCTGTATGATGATGAGCTGAAGGAGAGAGCGAGAGAAGAGAAGAATATCGGAGACAAGCTGGCAGAGGCATTTGAAAAGGGTGGCTTTTATATGCTCTACCAGCCGAAGGTGCGAAGCGATAATCTTAAGGTATGCGGCTATGAAGCGCTGGTGCGTATGAAGGAGCCCGGGATGTATCCCGGAAAGTTCATACCGGTCGCTGAAAAAAACGGATGGATCTGGAAGATCGGAAGGATCACCACGGAGCTTGTGGTCAGACAGCTGGCTGCCTGGAAGGAGGCCGGTTACGACCTCCATCCTGTTTCGGTCAACTTTTCCAGTAACCAGTTGAGTGATCTCGGGTATGTGGATTTCCTTGAGGATATACTGAAACGCTATGATGTATTGCCCGAGCTTTTGGAGGTCGAGATCACGGAGGGTATTTTTCTGGATAAGACCGCGCAGGCCAATTCCCTTTTCGAGCGCTTTAAAAACCTGGGCATCAGGCTGCTGATGGATGATTTCGGAACCGGATATTCATCCCTCGGGTACCTTACCTATATCCCGGTAGATGTGATCAAGCTCGATAAATCACTGGTGGATGCCTACCTTGTAGACGGAAAAGACAGCTTCATCCGCGACGTGATCCGCCTGGTACACGATATGGATAAGGAAATGATCATAGAAGGAGTGGAGGAAGGCTGGCAATTCAAAAGACTTCAGGAATTTGAGGCAGATGCTATCCAGGGTTACTATTTCAGCAAACCCCTTCCACCCGCAGATGCTATTCTGTTTCAGGTGGAAGCCCCATGAGCTGATGATCAAAAGGTGCTTTAGCACCTTTTCGGATACATGCTATGGTGCTTGAGCTTGCTCAGAAGCACCATAGCATGTATCCGAAAATTGTACGGAGTGCTTTTGATCATCAGATCATGGTATAGCGTCACACTATTCGTTTTTTATCGGAGGATCAGTGATAAGGAAATATATCGCAATAGATTTGAAAAGCTTCTATGCGAGTGTGGAATGCGTAGAGCGCGGGCTTGAGCCCTTAAATACCAACCTTGTGGTGGCTGATCCTTCACGTACAGAAAAAACCATATGCCTTGCCGTCTCCCCCGGGCTTAAAGCCTATGGTGTCCCGGGAAGGCCGAGGCTTTTTGAGGTCATTCAGATCGTCAAAACCTTAAACGCGGGAAGGCAGAATCTGGCGCCTGACGGCTGTTTCAGAGGCAGATCACATCTTGTATCGGAATTGTCCGAAGACCCCTCCCTTGAGCTTGATTATATTGTTGCACCTCCGAGGATGGCGCTTTATATGCGCTACAGCACGGATATATATAAGATCTACCTGAAATATATAGCTCCGGAGGACATCCACGTCTACTCCTGCGATGAAGTGTTTATTGACGTGACGTCATATCTGAAAACCTATGAAATGACTGCCCATGAGCTGGCCGTAAAAATGATCCGTGAGGTAAAGAAGAGCACGGGGATCACGGCCACGGCGGGGATCGGGACAAACCTGTTTTTGTGTAAGGTAGCCATGGATATCGAGGCAAAGCATATTCCGGCGGACGAGGACGGGGTAAGGATAGCCGAGCTTGACGAGCGTACCTTCAGGGAGAAGCTCTGGGGACACACGCCTTTGACCGATTTCTGGAGGGTAGGGTCGGCAACGGAGCGCAAGCTTAATCAGAACGGCATATATACCATGGGGGATATCGCAAGAGAATCGGAGAACAATGAGGATCTTCTGTACAGGATCTTCGGGATCAATGCAGAGCTACTTATTGACCACGCCTGGGGGTGGGAGCCGACCACCATTGAGAACATAAAAAATTACGTCCCACAGGACAGAAGCCTGAGCTCCGGACAGGTGCTTATGAGACCCTATGGCTTTGATGAAGCCCGTATCGTAGTCAGGGAAATGACGGATGCGCTGGCCCTTGACCTTGTTTCAAAGGGGCTCGTTACAGACCGGGCGGTTCTGACGATAAGCTATGAGAATCTGAAGGAAGGAGAAAGCTATGACGGCGAGGTCCGCACCGACTATTACGGTAAGCCTGCGCCGAAGCATGCCCACGGAACGGCGGAGCTTAAGGAACAGACTGCTTCCTCGGATATTATGATAAGGGCGGTCCTTGAGCTGTATGACAGGATCGTGGACAGAAGGCTGTCTGTCCGGCGCATAAATATTTCAGCCGGCAGGATAATCCCGGAAGCCGAGGCAAATAAGCCGGCGGAGAACAGACAGCTCGATCTCTTTGCCGATTTCGGGCTCGGGGGCAGGGATACCCGGGAAGAGGAAAGGCTTGCGAAGGAAAAAGCCCTTCAGAAGGCCGAGCTTGAGATCAAAAAGCGCTTTGGAAAAAACGCGATCATAAGAGGCACGAGCTTACAGGAGGGGGCTACCGGTATGGAGAGAAATGCGCAGATAGGCGGTCATAAAGCATGAACAGGAAAGGGATGGCAAAAAACAGGGACTACAGTGACATAATAGATCATCCCCGGCACCAATCGGCGACGAGGCCGCATATGTCGCTTCATGACCGTGCCGCCCAGTTTTCTCCCTTTGCCGCCCTTGTAGGTTATAATGCCGCGGTGGAGGAGGCCGGGCGTCTTACAGAACGTCAGATCATATTGGATGAGGATGCCGTTACCAGGCTTGATGAAACCATGCGTGAGCTTTTGAGCAGAGAATCTGCCCATCCTGAGATCACAGTAACCTGCTTTGTCAGGGATGAAAGGAAAGAGGGTGGTTCCTATGTCGGGAAGTCCGGGGAGATAAAACGGATAGATACGTATAGAAGGTGCATTGTGTTTATCGATGGCAGTGAGGTATCCTTCGGGGACATAATAGATATAAGACAGCCGGATCCCTTTTGAGGGGGGCCGGCTGTCTTATATTCGGAATAAACAATATACCGGTTATCTGAAAAACATTCCGGTCAGAATTCTACGAATTTGTTCTCGGCTTTGCCGTTGATTACATAATAGGCTCTGCGCTCCTCGATATTGAGGTAGGTTTTGATGCTCTTTAATCTGCTGGGATAATGTCCTTCAGCAAGCCATGCCTGGCGGATCCTTTCGTTGATGTCTTCCATCAGGATCTGCTCGCCGCCGAGCTCAAAATAGGTTTCCTGGGAAGCGGAGATCTTCGCGACTGCCGCTTTCGCTTTTTCCTTGCCTGAGGAAACATTCTTTTTAACCTTTTCCGTTGCCCTGGATGCCTTTGCGCTTACAGTCTCTTTTGCGGAAGAAGCCTTTTTCTTTACCTTTTCGGTTTTCTCTGAAACCATGTCGGCAGCTGCCTTTACTCCTGCGGTTGTTTTCGATACGGCTTCCTCAACGGCAGCTTCAAATGATGCTGCCTTCTTACCGGCATCTTCTTTAACTGTGTCTTTTTCAGGTGCTTCATTAACCGTTTTTTCTGCAGACTGTGTTTCTTTTACATCACCGGCAGAGGTGTCTGTCTTTTGGGATGATGATGTTGTTGTTGTGTCTTTTTTATTCTTTTTTGTAGCCATTATATGATTACCTCTTTCTGAAAATGATTGTTCTTCCGACTGACATTATAACGTCATGGGGCTATTGTGTCTACTGTGTTTTTTTGGCTTATCAACACATAATGCACTTTTGTAAAGGAGTAACAATACACTATCTTTTTTGACAGTGAAAGTATATACTGTTTCTATGATCGCGGCACGGCATGAGGAGATCATGTGCCGGCACGGCATAATGGTGCATAAGGCAAATATACGGGGTGAAAGATGAGCAATACACAGACTGCTACACAGCTGAAGGATTACCAGGATCAGCAGCAAACCATTGATACCATGAACAAATGGGAGCAAGATGTTAAACAGGACATACCGCTTAGACAGCTCAAGGCGGGAGATGAGGCCAAGTCGGTAGCCAGCTATGCCATGGGCAGGGATGCCACTGTCGGATGGATGTCGAGACAGAAGCGCAGAATGGCCGGAAATACAAAAAAAAAGCTGCAGAAAAGGGCAGTGGATATAGCGGGAGGAAAGTCCAACCTGAGCTGGCAGGATAATAATCCGACCCAATTACAGGGAGAAGAAAAGCTTAAGTATGATATCGGGAAGCTTTCCACTTCCAGGGATTTTCTGGCCTTCAGGAACGACGATACCTTTCTGGACTATTATAACAAGAACTATACTGAGCTTGACAGGCTTTCAAAGGTCGGAGATTCGATAACAGATTATTTAGGCAAACACTCCTCTGCTCTGACAGAAAAGAAAAAGAAGGAAGTTAAGGCTGAGATTGACAGACATAAGGATATAAAGAGCTATTATGATGCAAAGCTGTTGATCCTTAAAAGTCCCTACTATACGATCCTGAAAAAAACTGATGTGGATTCGATGACGGATCAGGAGCTTGATGAAAGGATCAGGAAGCTGAGAGAAATGTATGCCGCAAACAACGCTGCGGCAGCGGGAAAGAATGCTAACGTGGCTGCAACGGCGAAGACGACAGAGATCCTGGCCGATGACCCTGAGATCGTGAAATATTTTGTTGCCTCTAAGATCTTAAGAAGTCTTGAAAAAAAGAAGATAGAAAGAGAAAAGAGCGACGCGCTCCTTGAGGGCGCAGCGTTCAAAAGACAGATCGAGGGAGGAACCAACAAGCACCATAAAGGATATTTTGAGATCCTGCCGGGGAAGGTTGATCTGGAGGCAAAAATCGGTGCAGAGTTTGCGGGTTTTGGAAAAAAATGGACGAACAAAGAGGATACCGCCGGGACTTCCGGGAAGGCAGCGGAGAGGATACAAATGAGGAGTCCGAATCCAAATATAAGGAAGAGATAACGGAATCGATATTCACCAGGGATAAGGATGAGGCGGAATTTGATATATATGGCGGCGCTGAAGCAGGGTTATCGGGAAAAGTCAAGCTCGCAAAGGGAAGCTATAAATACAGGAATAAATATGTTGAAGCAGGAGCAAACGTCAGCCTCGGAGCTGTTTCGGGAAGCGGCAGTATAGGAGCGGCGCTGGGCTATTCCGCCGATTCTGAGGTGGGAGACGGCTTCACCGGCGGGATTGGCGCGATCGGAGAAGTAAGCGGTGACACCGTAAAAACAAGGGGAAAGATTAAGCTTCACTGGAGCCCGATCCTGGATGGCGCTATTACGGCCATAGGGGGAGACGCAAAGGGTGAGCTCAGGGGACCGAGCGGTTCTGCCGCGGCGTTTGCCAAGGCCGGTCGTATGATCATTGAAACCACAGAGGGGAAAAAGGAGGTAACAGGAGGCGCGATAGGCCTTACCGCAGAAGCGTCCCTTGCCTCCGCATCCCTGTCCGGCGGATTTACGGTCATGGGGGTTCGGATCGGAGCGAGCATAACGGGGCAGCTGGGTCTCGTCGGAGGGACAGTGGGGATTGCTGCCACTTCGGGAAGCATCGGCACTGAGATCGGGCTTCTGGCGGGGCTCGGTGTAAAAGTGAAGCTTGATATAGATTTTTCCGAGTGGACAGATTATGTATCTGAAAAACTGAAGGGATTGATCATTCCCTTTGTGAAGCGGAAACTAAAAGGAACAGTAAGATAAAACAACAGGAGGGAACAATGTACGAAAATTTATTGCCTATCGGCTCGGTGGTGCTGTTAAAGGAAGGAAAAACGAGACTGATGATCGTCGGAAGGATATTGAGTGATGAAGCGGAGACAGCTGTTTTTGATTATGTGGGATGTATCTATCCTCTGGGTATGACATCAGGCGATGATCTGTATTTTTTTAACAGGGATGCCATAGAGCGTATCTACTTCATAGGCTTTCAGGACGGGGAGGAGCTTAAGTTTAAGGAAGAGGTATTATCGCAGCTTGGAAAGCTTGAGATAAGGGACGGAAAGATCGTGCCCGTGGAGGAGTGAAGATGCTTGTTGTTCCGGTAACGGATGAAAATAAAAAGGCTTTCCGGGGTTTTTTGCCCGGCGATATTCAGGAGCTTTCGGGGGAGCGGACATATTTCGGGCTGATCGGTGACGATGATATACCGGTCGGTGCAGCAATTATCGATGATGCCGGTGAGGAGATCGAGCTGGAGTCTCTGTTCATAGACCCCGGTCAGCGAAGAAAGGGATATGGAAGCAGGTTTATCCGTGGGCTCATCGAAGAACGAAAAAGGATCGGCGGCCTTTTCTTAAGCGCAGAGTTTCCCTACAGCAATGAAGCAGTGAGAGCTTTTTTCCTTTCCTGCGGTTTTTTGCTTACAAATGCGGGAGATATATATTATTTCCGGCAGAAAAAGGTGATACTTAATAAAAAAGCCCGGAAAATGCTATCCCGCGATATAAAGGGGGACTGCAGATCTGTTCAGCTGCTTTCGAAGGATGAGAAAAACCGGTTAAGGAAGTTTATCAAAGGAATGGGGCATGAGGATATTTATCTGGACATGGAAAGCTTTCAGCCGGCCCTCAGCTCCTGTGTGCTTGATGGTGAAGGACAGATACAGGCGCTTATGCTGTGCTCTGAGGAAGAGCATGACATCATAGTAACCCTTGTGGGGGGCAAAGGGGAGAACAACATGGCTATTCTTTTAACCTTTAAGCACCTTCTGGATGCCCTTGTCAAACGGGGCGCAAACGGCAGGATCCCCGAGGACGGCAGAGTGGTCTTTCAGGCCCAGCAGCCTAAGATCGTGGACATGGCCGAACGCCTCTTTAATGGAGAGATAGAATGTGATGATTTTATCGTGATGGCGATACGGGAGTTTTAAAATACACCTGTTCTCCTCTTTTAAAGACCGTTTCAAGCTCCAGTTCTTTATTCAGGATGACCAGATCCGCCTGTTTTCCCGGGGATAACTCCCCCAGCCTTTTTGAGAGGCCAAGGATGCGCGCGGGATTGACGCAGGCGCATTGCACGGCTTCCTCTAGGGAGATGTCTGCCGTGCGGACAAGGTTTGTCATACAGTCAAAAAGGCTGGAAACGGAGCCGGCGATAGTATCATTTTCAGCAAGAGTACAGAGCCGTCCCTCCTTTTTTATCCGCTGTCCTCCGAGCTCATAGAGCCCGTCCGGCATACCCGCTGCACGGAGACTGTCGCTGATAATGACTACACGATCGCGGGAAAGCTCACGGAAGGCGGTCCGTACCGCGGCAGGGTGGAGATGGATGCCATCCCCGATAAGCTCGGCGGTTACCGTTTTACTGTCAAAAACAGCGTTCACTGTTCCGGGATCCCTGTGGGAAAAGGGGGACATCGCGTTATAAAGGTGCACGGCATGGGAAGCGCCGGCTTCTATAGCACGCATGGCGGTATCATAATCCGCATTGGTATGGGCCAGGGAGATCTTGACCTCATTCCTGAGCTCAGAGATATAGCTTTCAAAATCCGGGCTTTCCTCAGGGGCAAGCCCCAGGATCTTAATAAGGCCCCCGGAGGCTTCCATGAAGCGGCGCGCTGTTCTGACATCCGCTTTTTGGATAAAGGCCTCGTTCTGGGCTCCTTTTTTTATGGGGCTGATGAAGGGCCCTTCCATATTAAAACCCACCAGCTCCGAGACTCTGTTGTTTTCCGCGTTTTTTTCCGAGAAGCGTTTTCCCAGGGATAGTACCTCACAGAGGGTATCCGTGGGGAGGGTCATGGTGGCCGGACAGACTGACGTAACGCCCTGTGTAAGCTCAAAGGCGGTGATCCTTTCAAAGGCTTCATCTGTGGCGTCACAGACATCAAAGCCCAGAGCTCCGTGAAAATGCAGGTCTATAAGCCCCGGGATCACGTAAGAGCCCCTTGCGTCGATATCGCCATCCTGATAAGCCATCGTATCCTGATCTGTAAAAATACCGGTAATGACAGTTCCGTTGATCTCAAGACTGCCTCTGTGAAACCGGCAGTCGGGACCGTAGATCAAGGCATTTCTGATATACATTCTATCGCCTCCTGTTTTCGGTTACAATTTATGGGTAACCTGTCTGAAGGATCGTTATTATTTCGAAAACACAGCCCCCTGCTAAAACAATGTATTCTGCTAAAACACTGTATTTTGCTAAAACGCTGTATCCAGCCAAAACATTGTATTTTGCTAAAACGCTATATCCTGCGATAAGGTTGTATCCTTCGAAAGCGCCGCCTCATCCGCGATCACCGTTACGTCCCGGTGAAGCTGCAGGACAGAAGCCGGAAAATCCGGACGGATCGGTCCGCAAAGCGTACGCCGCAGGGCCTCCTTTTTGTCTCCCCCGCTTACGATCAAAAGGATCTGTTTAGCCTGCATTATCGTTCCGATCCCCATGGTGACAGCCCGGCGGGGCATTTCCTCACGGCTTTGAAACAGGCGGGAATTGGCCTCTATCGTTGATTCCGTAAGCTCTACCGGATGGGTATGGCGGGCAAATTCCTGTGCGGGTTCATTAAAGCCGATGTGGCCGTTGTGCCCAAGCCCCAGAAGCTGCAGATCTATCCCGCCGAGAGAGGAGATGAGTTCTTCATACCGCTTACATTCCTCTGCCTCGTCGGAGAGGCCTCCCGGGATATGTGTGTTGTCAGGATCGATGTTTATATGCTCAAACAGCCGCTTATTCATGAAATAGCGGTAGCTCTGCGGGGATTCGGGGGAAAGTCCTTCATATTCGTCCAGATTGACCGTGCGTACCAGACTGAAATCGACCTTTCCCTTTTCGTAGTCGGAAACAAGCTCTGCATAGGTTCCCTCCGGGGTGCTCCCGGTGGCAAGCCCCAGTACACTGTCAGGCTTTTTGTTTATCTGTGCTGCGATAATGTCTGCGGCTCTCCTGCTCATTTCTTCATAACTGTTTACCCTTATGACCTTCATATTCAACCTCGTTGGTTTATTTTATGTAGTTTTTCCCGGGGCTTTACTGCTGCCCGGAGAGCCCGAGAAACTGACGGTATATTTCGCAGACAAGCTTAGCGTCAGCTTCCTCTTTCATTTCGCAGAATACCCGTAAAAGAGGTTCCGTTCCCGAGAACCTTGCGCTGACCCAGCCGCCGTCCTTAAAAAAGACCTTGCATCCGTCGAGATAGGAAACATGGTCGATGGGAAAGGGAAGTTTGGGGAGCTTTCTGTCCTCTAATAAAAGCTTTGCATACTCTTCCTTCTGCGCCTGGCGGAAGGTAAAGTTGTTTTCCACCATGGTGAGAGAACCGACCTCGGAGCGGATATCATCTATGATCCGGGACATCTTTTTTCCGGTTACGGCCAACATCTCTACGAGGAGAGCAGCAGCGTAGATCCCGTCCTTTCCGCTGATATGTCCCCTGACGGTAAGCCCGCCGGAGGATTCTCCGCCTATAAGGGCATTCACCTCGTCCATTTTAGCGGATATGTATTTAAAGCCTACCGGAACCTCATAACAGGCTTCGCCAAACTGTTCGGCCAGCCTGTCAAGCATTGCCGTGGTACAGAGGTTTTTGACTACGGGCCCTTTCTTTCCCTTGTATTTTACCAGATAATAATAGAGCAGGACAAGTATGTCATTCGGGGTGAGATAGCGTCCCGTATCGTCAACGACACCTATCCGGTCCGCATCTCCGTCAGTGGCGATCCCGATATCAAAATCGTATTCCAGAACGGTATTGGAAAGGGCGCGCATCCTCTCCCTGTTAGGAGCCGGAAGCTTCCCTCCGAAGAGCGTATCATGCTGTCCGTGGATCGTTTCCACCTCACAGCGGGCAGTGATCAGGATGGTCTTTATAGAGGTTTCGGAAACGCCGTACATTGGATCCAAGGCGACCCTGAGCCTGGCGTTTCGGATCGCCGTGGTGTTTATCTCAGAGAGTATGCTGTCCAGATATTCGTTTATCGGATAGATCTCCTCGATCAGGCCCTGCTTCTTTGCGTCCTCATACTCCATCGACTCCACGGGCAGCTCGGTGATCCTTTCTATATAACTCTCGATATCTGCGGTCTGTGATTCGTCGGCATCCCTTCCTCCCCTGGTAAATACCTTCACGCCGTTGTAGATAGCGGGATTGTGGCTTGCGGTGATCATCATACCATAAGGCAGGTCATGCTTCATGACATAGTACATGACCAGAGGTGTAGGGCAGGATCTGTTTATGAGCATTGCGTGGATCCCGCAGGCCGCGAATACCTCTCCGGCCCACTGCATGGATTCCTTGGACAGAAAACGTCTGTCATAGCCCAGAACGATCCCTTCATTGTCAACGCCTTCCGCCTTCATTTTATCTGCGATCGCCCTGCTTAAAAGCTGAAGGTTTGCCTTTGTAAAGTCTTCTCCTATGATGGCCCGAAAGCCGCCGGTCCCGAATCTGATCATTTTTTCTCCTCCATAAATACACGGACATTTTTGTTTCGTTCGGTATCGGAATATCCGCATCGCAGTCCGTTTGTCCCTGACACCATAATATAAAAAAACAGCGTATTTTAGAAGCGTTTTCTTTGGCAAATATTGTCTTTTTTTGGCGTTAATGAATTATGTGTGATATAATACCCGGTAGGCTGGTAAACGGCTGATTCTTAAAACAGGGAGTACCTTTGATTTCCCTTATGACAGGAGGATACTGAAAAAATGGAATGGGAAGTAAGTCTGATCGAGAGTATGCAGAGCATTCTGGGGGATTCCGGTTCGTTCTTTGAAAAGGCATTGTCATTCTTCGGCGATGAAAAAGGCCTTATGATCGTGATCTTTATCGTGATGTTCTGTTACAGAAAGGAGACGGGGCAGAAGCTCGGGCTTATCATTTCTGCGACAAACGGATGGCTTGCGATGATCAAGGCCGTAGTGCTGCGGCCGAGACCGTATATGGAGCATCCCGACCGTGTGAAGCCGCGGACACTGGTGAAGGCCGATGCAGCTGCGGATGATGTTGCGGCCCAGGGCTATTCGTTTCCGAGTATGCACTCCGCGTCAGTTCCGGCCCTGTATATCACCCTTGCCCGGGATGTTCAGAAAAGATGGATGTGGATAGTGGCGATAGTCCTTACGATACTGGTAGGCTTAAGCCGTGTCACGCTGGGCATGCACTATCCGACTGATGTTATTACAGGCTGGATACTGGGCTTTGCGATAATCGGTATTTTCTCCCTGCTTGATAAATATATCGCAAATGAATGGATCCGCCATCTGATCTTATTTGTGTCAATGCTGCCCGGAGTGTTCTTTGTCAGGACACATGATTATTTCACTTCTCTGGGAGCGCTGATCGGGATCGTTGCGGCGATCCATTATGAGAGGAAATATGTAGGCTATACCATGACAAAGAATAAGCTTGCAATGGTCTTAAGGATATTGGGCGCCTTTGTTGTATATCTTGTCCTGAACACGATATTAAAGCTTCCCTTTGATAAAGCATTCCTTGAGAACGACAGTCTGGCTGCCCTTCTGGTAAGAACCGTCAGGTACGCGATTATCATGTTTGTGATCACGGGAGTATATCCGAAGGCCTTTCCGTTTTATGAGAAGATCGGAAAGGGCTCCGGTACATCGAATAATAATTAACCGGCACATCCACTTGTCTGATCGCCCAAACGCTGCGTTATAGTCGGTCGTCGATGCAGGTCAGGAAAAGAAAACGGAATAAAAGGAGGGATACTGATGATTTTACTTGCGGTAATACCGGGAATAGTGCTTTTTGTTGTTATATGGAGAAGCGACAGGGTGGAGAAGGAGCCGGCCGGGCTGCTTCTGAAGCTGTTTCTGTTCGGCGCGCTGACGATCGTGAGCGCCATTGTGGTAGGAAAGGCGGGAGAGGCAGCTTTCAGCTTCTTAAATCCGGCAAGCATGCTGTATATATTTATAGACAATTTTCTGCTTACGGCGCTGGTAGAGGAACTGGGAAAATATGTGGTCGTTAAGAAGGTTACCTGGAAGCACCCGGCCTTTGACCATACCTTTGATGCCGTAGTGTATGCGGTGACGGTCTCTCTGGGATTTGCCACCCTTGAAAATATAATCTATCTGATAGGAGCGGATGTAGGCTTAGGTATTGTACGCGGGCTCATGAGCGTGCCGGGACACGCCATATACGGTGTGTTTATGGGTTGCTACTACGGTCTTGCAAAAGCTGCCGAAGTAAGGGGCGATAATAAGCTCTGTAAATCCAATCTCAGAAAGGCGCTCATAATACCCACTTTGCTGCACGGATTCTATGATTTCTGCATAGGCAGCTCCGGATATAGCATCTTCCTGGTATTCTTACTTGTCTTTGAGATCGTGCTCACTGTGGTCGGAATAAAGAAGATAAGGAAATTATCAAGAGAGGATGTGGCCATACTGCCGGATACGGTACCGGAAACGGCACCCGGTATGGCAGCGGAAACGGCACCCGGTGCAGAACCGCAAATGACAGCTGATATCGTGCAGGATCAGGTTATGGCGTCGCATTCAGCGCCGGACCAGGCTATGGCATCGCATACAGCGCCGGACATAACGCCGGACAAGCCCGGTGCATAATGCCGGATACAGCCCGGTGTATAATGTAAGATATAGCAGTGCCGGTCAGTTCCGCAGA
>JAEEGL013262363.1_pt1 | contig 13650 bp, 14 predicted proteins | sample 9134231 | NCBI WGS metagenome assembly JAEEGL01 (sample SAMN16246548, study PRJNA631951) | gut metagenome | biome: gut microbiome; feature: rumen; material: fiber-attached | host: Bos | place: Iran: Karaj | collected 2018-10
ATATATTGTGCTAAAATATTCAAAACTTTGAAAGGAGACGATATTATGACATACGAGCAGATCGTTGAAAAGGTAAGAGCAAAGTATCAGGACGCTGACGTATCGGCTATCGAGGGTACTCAGGCTATCCAGGTTAACCTCGCAGGCAAGAATGCAGAAGGCATTTTCTATATCGAGGTTAAGGACGGCAAGGTTAACGTTGAGCCTTATGATTATCATGACAATTGGGCAACCGTAACCGTAGCGCCCACAAACCTTTTCAAAATTCTTGACGGCAAGATGGACGCTGTAGCAGCTTACACTTCGGGTAAGGTTGAAATCAGCGGCGACGTTGACACTGTTCTTCGTTTCGTTAAGCTTGCAAAATAAGAATCAGAATTTTAGACACGGCAACAAAGCCGTGTCTTTTTTGTTTCAAAATCAATAAAACGCTTTATTTATCAACCGTTTTGTTATATAATCAAGTTATCAAATAAAAAAGAGATGACAGTTATGAATGAAAAACCCGTAACCGCGATAATCGTAGGCGCAGGACACAGAGCCTTTACATACGCAAAGCTTGCGCTGACAAATCCCGAGCTTCTGAAAATTGTCGGCGTTGCAGACCCCGATAAGATAAGGCAGAAGAAGGCTATGGATATGTTCGGCTTCCCTGCCGAAAACTGCTTTGACAGCGCTGAGGAGCTGGCACGGCACGGCAAGCTTGCCGATACGGTTATCAACGGCACCATGGATGAACAGCATATAGCCACCTCCATCCCCCTGCTGAAAAAGGGCTACGATATGCTTCTTGAAAAGCCGTTTGCAACCAACGAGTCCGAGCTTCGTCAGCTTGTTGACTGCGTAAAGGAAAACGGCAACAAGGTTATGATTTGCCACGTGCTTCGCTACACACCGTTTTACCTTTCAATCAAGCAAAGGGTTCATTCGGGCGAAATCGGCGACATTATCAATATTCAGACCGCCGAGCACGTCAGCTATCACCATCTTTCAACCTCTTATGTGCGCGGAAAATGGGCAAATTCCGACAGATGCCATACGTCAATGCTGCTTGCAAAATGCTGCCACGACATTGATATAATGATGTGGATGATGTCCGAAACAAAGCCCGTGAGCATTTCGAGCTTCGGTTCAAAATTCCAGTTTAAGCCTGAAAACGCACCCGAAAACGCAGGTACACGCTGTCTTGTCGACTGTCCGCTTGTTGACAGCTGCAGATATTCTGCAAAGCGGCTTTATCTCGACCAGCCCGAAAGATGGGCATTCTATATCTGGGACAAACTGGAGGGCATCGAAAACCCGACGGATGAGGACAGAATAAATCTTCTCAAGGGTGATTCAAATTACGGCAGATGCATCTACAAATGCGACAACAACGTTGTTGACCATCAGTCGGTGCTCGTAAATTTTGCAAGCGGTGCAACCGGCACTCACAATATGGTCGGCGGCTCGTCAACCCCGCTGAGAAGAATACATATAGTCGGCACTCTCGGCGAAATCTACGGTGATTTTGAGGAGTCAAAATTCTACGTTTCAAAGATTCATCCTACCAAGACCGATGAAAGAACTCTGGAGGAGGTTGACCTTCGCGTTACGGGCGATATGGTAGGCGCATACGGCGGTCACGGCGGCGGTGACGAAAGGCTTGCAGAGGACTTCGTTAAGTTTATCCGCGGCGAAAAGCCCTCCCTCGCCTGCACCTCAATTTTCGACTCTGTCGCGGGACATCTGTGCGTTTATCTCGCCGACAAATCAAGAGAAGAAAACGGTATGCCGCAAAAGGTTACGCTTTAATTCCGACATCAAAAAACGGACAGCTTATGAGCTGTCCGTTATTTTTATTGCGTATTGTTTAGAAAATACCTTCGCTCATCATAGCCTCTGCAACCTTCTCAAAGCCTGCGATATTTGCGCCTGCTACAAGGTTGTAGCCGAGACCGTAACGCGCTGCAGCGTCAACGGAGTTCTTGAAGATGTTCTTCATAGCGTTGTGAAGTCTCTCGTCAACCTCTTCAGCTGTCCAGCCGAGTCTCATTGAGTTCTGGCTCATCTCAAGGCCTGAGGTGCATACGCCGCCTGCGTTAACTGCCTTCGACGGAGCAACGATAAGTCCGTTGTCCATAAGATATGCAAGGGCCTCGTTGGTTGTGGGCATATTGGAAACCTCAATGTAATACTTAACGCCGTTGGCAACTATCTGCTCTGCTTCCTTCATGCCAACCTCGTTCTGAGTAGCGCAGGGAAGCATAACGTCAGCCTTGACGCCCCAGGGCTTCTGACCCTCGAAATACTCAACGCCGAACTTTTCCGCATAGGGCTTAACAATGTTCTTGCCGCTTGCGCGAAGTTCAAGCATATAATTAATCTTTTCGTCGGTTGTGATGCCGTCGGGATCGTAAACGTAACCGTCGGGTCCGCTGATTGTAATGGCCTTGCCGCCGAGCTCTGCAATCTTCTTAACCGCGCCCCATGCAACATTACCGAAACCGGAAACTGCAAAGGTCTTGCCCTTGATTGAGTCGCCGTCATGTGCGAAGACTTCGTTTGCATAGTAGATTGCACCGTAGCCGGTTGCTTCGGGACGGATAAGCGAACCGCCGTAGCTTAAGCCTTTACCGGTGAGAACGCCGTTCTCGTAAGCGTTGCGGATTCTCTTATACTGACCGAAAAGATAGCCGATTTCTCTGCCGCCGACGCCCATATCACCTGCGGGAACGTCAACGTCGGGACCGATATGACGGTAAAGCTCGGTCATAAATGCCTGGCAGAAACGCATGATTTCAGCGTCGCTCTTACCTGCGGGATCAAAGTCAGAACCGCCCTTGCCGCCGCCCATGGGAAGGCCGGTCAGGCTGTTCTTAAATACCTGCTCAAATCCGAGGAACCAGATAACGCTCGGATTAACGTTAGCCTGGAAACGGAGTCCGCCCTTGTAAGGACCGATAGCAGAGTTAAACTGAACTCTGTAACCTCTGTTGGTGCGGGTAACGCCTGCGTCGTCAACCCAGGTAACTCTGAAAGAAATGAATCTGTCGGGGTTAGCCATTCTGCCGAGAATGTCATTCTTAACGTACTCGGGATGAGCCTCGACAACCTTTTCGAGTGAACCGAAAACCTCGGTTACCGTCTGCAGAAACTCAGGCTTGTCGCCGTCTCTCTGCTTAACCTGTTCTATTACGCTGTTAATGTAGTCATTCATAAAATACAACCTCCACAAATTGCTTTATGATACATAATAATGGGTGAATTTCCATTCACCCATATAATAACACTTATTTACAATAAATCAAGTGAATTTTGTCAAATAGTGAGCCAAAACTGACTTTTCGTTAAACATAGACAAATATTCATTGAATAATTGTAGAAAATAAACATCATACACTATTTGTCGATTTTCTTGGCTATAAACACCGCCGAAACCGTAACGGCAGCTGCAGCCGCAAGCACCTTTGCCGTCTTTTTGAGCAGAGGTTTTACAACCGCGGGCGACGGCGGCGATGCCGAATATATTAAATATCTTGCCTTTTGATGAATGTCCTTGAATCTGAACAGGTCCTTATAGTGAAGAGTATGAGTTTCAAATGTGTTTAGATTATTTTCGTCTAAATCAATTATTCTTACTCCCCTGTCCATATATGGGCCGTAAACATTGAATCCGAGTCCCTGAGCATATCCGAGCTTCAGCCCCATAAACTCGCCGACAAAGCTGTTGTTGTGGTCATGGCCGAAAAAGGCTCCTATTACGTCACCTTTTTCGCGTAATACGTCAAATTCGCCCGAATTCTCATACGGTGTTCCCGGAGTTTCAAGCACAAAATCGTTATTGCCGGGCTTAAGATAATTTTTATCTATAGCAAAATATTTTCCTTCCAGATCGCCGTAACCCGTAGCATAGGGCTTTTCATTCTTTGCAACGAGCTTAAGCAGATACCATATTTCGGGCACGGGAATATGCTGAAATACTATTGATTTGACATATTCACCGTTTTCCTTTTTCAGTCGGTCGCGTGTGCGTCTGTACCAGTCAAGCTGACCTTCGGTTACGTGGTCGCATTTACCCGAGGGTGAAGCCGAAAGCGAGTCAAACATATAGAGATTGAAAACGGTCTTTTCGCCCTTTGAGTCCTTGATTTCAAGGTTATGATTGCAAAGCCCCGCAAGCTCCTTCTCCCCTGCCTCGGCAAGGCAGGACGGATAACTCTTGTATATTTCAAGCTGTCTTTCCTTTGAGCTTGCAAACGCCTGAGCATCGTGATTGCCGAATACGAAGGTAAACGGCGTATTTCTCTCGGCAAGCGGTTTCATAAAGTTGCGTATAGTAGTTTCCGTGTTTTTGTCACGGTCTCCGAGCATCAGAAACGTCCCGTAACCCTTGACCTGATCGCCCGTAAAGACTACCAGATCGGGCTTTTCATAATCAATGGCGGCGCCGAGAAATTCAATTGTGTTTTTCGAGGTAAACTGAGTGTCCTGAATGTCAGACACCTGCATAATACGGAATTTACCGTTTTCGTTGAATTTAAGCATTGTTTAACTTCCTCTTGTCAAGTGAGCGGTTCTTGAAATAAACTATTATATTCAAAAGCACGAAAAGCGTATTTATAAAGTATGCTATAAGCACGTAGTTTATGTTATTACCGATGAATTTCGCCGCAATTCCCGCAATATAACCTAATGTAATAAGCAGATAAAACGGAAGACTCGCGGATTTGGCGGTTTTAGCCTTGATATTCTTTATAAGATTTATCGGCCACGAAAGACCGAAGCAGACAAGCATTACTGTTTCAAGTATGTTTTGCATATTGTTCCTCTAATTCAAAAAGGGCGGGAAATGAGTCCCGCCCTTATTTTTACATTTTATTCAAGGTTTGCTTTAAGGGTTGCAAGGCTTTCCTTAAGCTCAGCGGGAAGCTTGTCGCCGAACTTCTTGAAGAATTCCTCAATACCCGCAGCCTCATCCTTCCAGAGCGCCTTGTCAACGTCAAGAATGCTGTCGAGTGATTCAAGAGATACCTCGTCCTCAATGCCCTCACGGTTGATGTCCTTAGCGTAAGGAATGTAACCGATAGCGGTTTCCTGAGCGTCAACCTTACCCTCGCAACGCTTGATGATCCATTCAAGAACGCGGAGGTTGTCGCCGAAGCCCGGCCACATAAAGTTGCCCTCGTCGTCCTTTCTGAACCAGTTTACGTTGAAAATCTTGGGAGCCTTGTCGGGATCGAGAGTCTTACCGATATCGATCCAGTGCTGCCAGTAGTCAGCCATGTGATAACCGCAGAACGGAAGCATAGCCATCGGGTCACGCCTTACAACGCCGACTGCGCCTGCAGCCGCAGCAGTTGTCTCGGAAGCCATTGTAGCGCCTACGAATACGCCGTGATCCCAGTCTCTCGACTGATAAACCAGCGGAGCAAGCTTTGCGCGTCTGCCGCCGAATACGAAAGCGGAAATCGGAACGCCGTTCGGGTTCTCAAATTCACTTGAAAGGCACGGGCAGTTGACAGCGGGAGCTGTGAAGCGGCTGTTGGGATGAGCAAGATTCTTGCCTTCAGCCTTCCACTCTACGCCGTTGCACTTGATGCCGGTCCACTCCTCGGCATTAACGGGAGGATTCTTGTCAAGACCTTCCCACCAAACTGTATTTGTATCGAGATTTCTGGCAACGTTTGTAAAGATTGCGCCCTTCATAGTTGACTTGAGAGCGTTGGGATTGGATTTCTCATTTGTGCCGGGAGCAACGCCGAAGAAGCCGTTCTCGGGGTTGATGGCATAAAGTCTGCCGTCGGGGCCCTTGCGGATCCACGAAATATCGTCGCCTACGCACCAAACCTTATAGCCCTTGGCTCTGTATCCCTCGGGCGGAATGAGCATAGCAAGATTGGTCTTGCCGCATGCAGACGGGAAAGCGGCGCAGATGTACTTAACCTCACCCTGAGGATTCTCAAGGCCGAGAATAAGCATGTGCTCAGCCTGCCAGCCCTCGTTCTTGCCCTGATAGGAAGCAATACGAAGAGCAAAGCACTTCTTTCCGAGAAGAACGTTTCCGCCGTATGCCGAGTTAACCGAGATAATGGTATTGTCCTCGGGGAACTGGCAGATCCATCTCTTTTCAGCGTCAACGTTGCACTTGCAGTGAAGTCCTCTTACCCAGTCGTTTGAGTCGCCGAGTACGTCGAGAACAGACTTGCCTACTCTGGTCATAATAGCCATGTTGAGAACAACGTAGATAGAGTCTGTAAGCTCAATGCCCGCTTTTGAGAAGGGAGAGCCTACGGGACCCATTGAATAAGGAATTACGTACATTGTTCTGCCCTTGTACGAATCGCGGGCAATATCGTAAAGCATCTCATAAGCCTTGACGGGGTCCATCCAGTGGTTTGTCGGGCCTGCGTCCTCTTCCTTGCGTGAGCAGATAAGAGTTCTGTCCTCTACTCTTGCAACGTCGTCGGGCTTGGTTCTGTGATAAAGACAACCGGGAAGAATTTCCTCGTTGAGCTTAATCATTTCGCCCGTTGCGATAGCTTCCTTACGGATTTCGTCGAGCTGAGCCTCAGAGCCGTCAATCCAGACAATTTTGTCGGGCTTAACGAGCTCAACCTTCTCGTCAATCCAGTCGAGAATGCTCTTATTGGTAGTAAGTGCTGACATAATTTTTTCTCCTTTTCGATATGATAATTACTTTTTTACCGCTGATATTATACTATAAAATAAGCTGTTTTGCAATAAAAACGTTAAACTTTTATCAATAAAAATGCACAAAAAGAGGGCATATTATATGCCCTCTGTTATATCCATTGTCGCCGCGGCATTCAGGGACATATCTCCCCTTTTGCCGTCCAGGTATTCATAATAGCCCTGTGCCGCAACCATTGCCGCATTATCTCCGCAAAGCGACAGCTCGGGAAAATAAACGTCAGTTCCGTGCTTTTTCGCAAGCGCCTCCATACGCGCACGAAGCATTGAATTGGCGGAAACGCCGCCTGCAAGCACAAGCGTTTTCGCGCCGGTCAGTTCAATCGCCTTTTCGGTATTCGTTTCAAGCGAGTTTACAACTGCGTTAAGGAAGGACTCTCCAATATCGGCAACGTTCAGTTCCTCGCCCTTCTGCGATGCGTTATGAACAGTATTGATAACAGCCGTCTTAAGTCCCGAAAAGCTGAAATCGAGCGGATTGTCGCTGACTCTCGGCTTTGGGAAGGTGTAGGCGTTTACGTCGCCGCCCTTTGCCGCTTTGTCAAGATTCACGCCGCCGGGATACGGGAGTCCGAGCGTTCTCGCCGCCTTGTCAAGCGCCTCTCCCGCCGCGTCGTCACGTGTTCTGCCTATAATCTCAAAATCGGTATAACCCTTCACATTTACCAGCAGAGTATTTCCGCCCGAAACGACAAGGCAGAGAAACGGCGGTTGAAGATTCTTATGAGTGATATAGTTCGCAGCAATATGCGAACGAAGGTGATGCACGGGAACAAGCGGTATGCCTGACGAGAATGACAGACCTTTCGCATAGTTCACGCCTACAAGCAGCGCGCCGATAAGTCCGGGCGCGTATGTCACGGCTATCGCGTCAATGTCCGACAGCGTGCAATCAGCCTTTTCGAGCGCCTCATTTACTACATAGCAAATTGATTCGGTGTGCAGCCTCGAAGCTATCTCGGGCACTACTCCGCCGAATATCTTATGCTTTTCAATTTGTGTCGAAACGATATTTGAAAGTACCGTTCTGCCGTCCTCGACGACAGCGGCAGCAGTCTCGTCGCACGAGCTTTCAATGCCTAAAATCCTCATAATTGCTCCTTAAGAATATTACGGTAATGTATTGTAGCACATTACGGACTATATTTCAATATTACAAATCGCTCCCGACAGCGAGGGGTATGCTGTCGGGAGCTTTTTTATAATCAAGCCGTAAAGGCTTAATTAATCGTCTCTGAGTTTATTTATATAATCCGATTCGTGTTCGGGCCACTTGTCAAAAACGTAAGACTTATAATCGGGGTTGGTGTAATGGCTGTCATACACTGAATAAAACTTCTCGCTTTTGCCTGCAGCCTTCATAGCGTCGTCAAAGAAGGTTTCCTTTTCAAGCACCCAAGCCTTCAGCGACTCGTCTTTTGTGTCGGAATAAACAAGATAGAAAAACTCCTTAACAGTCATAGCATAATAGATATCTTCCGCATCAAACAGTGCAAACACCTCGTCTGCAACCCTTTTCATCTCGTCAATTTCGCCGTTGAGATAAAGCGACTCGAGATACTCGACGGAAGTCGTAAGCTTCCAATGCACGTTGTTGTCTTTGCCGACCGCAACCGCAAAAAAGTTTTCTGCATTCGGATCGTATTCACTCTCATAAAGCAGCTTTGAGAATTTAAGATTCTTCTCAAGATACCCTTTAGGAGCGGTTTGACCGTAATACGTTCCCTGAAGATAGGTATGAATACCATAAACCAGCTGAGCTATCTGAAGATTCCGAACAGAAGGGGTGTATTTATAAATGATTTCCATTATCCATCCGCATTTTCTGCTGAATTCAAAGAAATCGTAATTCCCGTCGATTTCGTCATAATAAACCTGCTTCGACTCATAAGTTTCAATTACCATAGGAGTTGTGAAAACCGTTGCCGTGATAATTGCCGTAACGCACAGAACGATACATACTATCGGCAATACAAGAGTTTTTAATGATTTCATTTTATCCCCCCTCATCGATAATAGTAATCCTCGTCTACGTCGGCAATTATATAACCGTCTTCACCTACCGAAAGCCATTGGGCTGAATTAAACTCTTTTCTGGGTTTCATTTCCTCATCTGCAAACGCCGCAGATATTTTTGCAAGATTTGCGTTATGTGTTGTCAAAACGTAATCGACGAGAGCCTCAGCCCATTTTTCGTTATCTGTGCTGTCATGCTCAATACCTCTTGCGAACTGCAGAATCGGTACACTCGCGGAAAGTCTTTCAACGGGCAGGGAGTGAACAAAACCATCAGCAAGCTTTTTTGCTTCCTGCTTATCACTGTATTGGTAAACCTGAATTAAATGAGTGTATAAGGCGTATGACACATCCTGAAGCTTAGCGTCGCCGCTGTCCGAAAACTGACGTCCGTAAATGCTTATTCTGTAATCGTTATTCTTGATATAATCAACGAATTCACCCGAATACTTTATTGCCTTCTGCTTAAAGTCAGGGCATGCCGCTTCTAAATCGGCAATATTTGTTCCCTCACGGTGAACGCAGAACAGGTCGACACGCTTGCCGAGAGTTTCCCTGTTAGGCGAAAGCTTTGCCGCCGTTTCGATATACTTGTACGACTCCTTGAATATTTTCACTTCATCGTGAAAATCACCGAAATAGCTGTTCTTAGCAAGTGAAACGTCATATGCTGCTGCGGTCGTGAACATAGTTACAAGCGGCACTGCCAGAGCAGTAAGGGCAACAAGCACGGCAGGTATGATTAAGGTTAATTTTTTCATTCCCGTACCCCCTATTTTCTGACAATTGCTTTTCTGATAAGCAGATGCGATATGCTTGTAAACAGAATGATAAGTATTATCATTGACGAAATAAAGTGGTTGAGATAGAAATTGCCGAGTCCGCCGAAGATAAAGTAAAGGATAAACGCTATCCACGCAGGCATTCCCAGTGAAATATAACTGTCGGTAACTGCACTGAGGATAAACGACAGTATGATAATAACGGCAAGCACCGCAATTACAAGCACCTTGTAAAAATGCTTCATTCCCGAGAAAACTGCGCTCAAAAGATAGCCAAGACTCATAAGCATCATAAACGCAAGCGACTCGATGATAATATGCATTACAAGAATTTTCAAAACTCCGCCCTGATAATTGAATATATCTGCGAAGGCGTCCGTGAAGGGCTTATTTGCCGAGCTCAACATTTGATTGGAAATCAGAACAACCGTGTTGTGAATTAAACATTCAACAGCCGCAAGTACGACGCATACAGGAAGATTAAGAATAAAGCTTGCGTGCGTTGACTGCCTTGAAACGCCGTTCTGAAGGAAGAATTTAAATATCGGCTTGTATGAGGTTATGCCGAAAACAAAGCTCATTACTGCGCAGATTCCTGCAAGGTAGAGCGAATAACGGTCAAAAATCGGGTAATTGTTTTTCTTTGTCGCAACAAGCGCGCCGATAATCGGGATAATCAACAGTCCCGCAAAAAGTCCGATTACCTTCAGGTATTTTTCGTATCTGTATAAAACAGCAGCCTTCAGTTTCATTTTACTTCCTCCTCTCCTCCGGTAAGAACAATAAAGAGCTTTTGCAGATTGAGCGGCGAAATTTCAAGTCCGTCGGGTATCTCGCTTATATTATCGTGTCCGAGAATATAGGCAATCTTCAGCGAGCCGATTGACTCCGTGCCGATAACGTTTTTGTTTGCGCAGAAGCCGTCAACGAGCTCGGCTTTTCCCGTAACACCGTAACCGCGCGAGAGCAGATTTTCAACACTGTCGGTTTCGATAACCTTACCCTTTTCTATAATGATTACCTCTTCAAGCAGTCCTGCGACCTCTTCAATTATATGGGTTGCAACCGCTATCATACGGGGATTTTCAGCGTATTCCTCAACGATAATCTTATAAAGCAGCTCTCTGTGGTTTGCATCCAGTCCTAAAACGGGCTCGTCAAGGAAGGTATATTTCGCATTTGAAGCAATTGCCGCAACGAATTTGGCTATTGTTCTGTAACCCGTCGAAAGCTGACCTATCCCCTTTTTAATGTCAAGAGTAAAGCGTTTTGCAATTTCTTTTCCCTTTTCGATATCGGTATCGGGATAGAACTTTGATGTCCATTTAAGTATTTCGGCGGTATTCATTGACTGCGGGTACATATCAACCTCGCTCATAAGGAACACCTTTTCCTGAGCCGAATTGTTTTCAACAGCCTCTTCGCCGTCAACAAGCACCTCGCCGTCCGTTGCAATTATTCGGTTTGAAATGATATTCAGAAGCGTCGATTTACCTGCGCCGTTTCTGCCGAGTATTCCGTAAATCTTCTCCTCGTCTATTTTTGCCGTAATAGCGTCAACGGCAACGGTTTTTCCGAATTTCTTCGTTACGTTTTTGATTTCAATGCTCATCTGCATTTCCCCCTTTGATTAAGCTGATAATTTCATTTTCATCAAGTCCGAGCTTTTTTGCTTCACTTAGAAGCGGCGCAACGTAGCTTTCGTAAAAGCCCTGCTGACGCTTTTGACGGATTTTTTCAACCGCGCCCGTGCATACATACATTCCGAGTCCGCGTTTCTTGTAGATAATTCCGCCGTCAACAAGTATGTTCATACCCTTTAAGACGGTTGCAGGATTTATCGAAAGCGAAACGGAAAGCTCGGTTGTCGAAGGAATCTGAGTTTCCTCGGGATAGATGTCAGTGAAAATCGCATCCTCAAGCTGCTCGGCGATTTCAATATAAATGGGTTTGTCGCCCGTAAATCTGAAGTTCATAAAACACCTCACAAATAAAAATCAGACCTGATTTTTGATAGGTTAGTTACTCCTGTAACTAACTATACAACATACACAACAAAATGTCAACACATATATTAATATTTGTTAAAGAAATCAATAAGAAAAGGCAGCCGAAGCTGCCTTTTTCACATATTCTGTTATGTCAGAACATAAACCGGTCATAACCCCACATGGTGTTGAACTCAAACTTGACGTAACATCTGTCAGACGGTACTACCGCTATCTTTTCGAGCACGTCGCAGACCTTTTCGGTAAACAGTCCGCAGTATTCCTTTGAAGCGCTTCCGAAAATCGCAACGTCAACAAAAGCGGTTTCACCGTCGTTGTTGCCCTTGAAATAAAGCTTGCAATCAGGTTCAACGTTTACCATAAGATAAGCTTCGGTTTTTCCGGGAAAAGCCGTTATCGCCTGCCCCATATCCTTAACTATCTGTCCTATCTGCTCGTCAGAAAGCTTTGCTGATGTTTTCACATTAATAAACGGCATATTTATTCCTCCTTATTTATAATTATATTCTATCTTTATCAATTTCAGTCAAACCTATAACTCCGTAGGTCGCAGCATCATCAGCACTTCCCGGATATTCGTTAACTATATCAACCTTGATATAGTTTAAGTTTACATAATCAAAATATATACCTTTTTTTATTGGAATGAAAAGATGAATTGAACTTTTTAATGCTAATTCGTTCAATTCCTCTCGTACCGATTGAGTATCAGGCAACTGATCGAAAGAATCGACAACAATGCAGATTTCATTAGTACTGAATGAAGTAGGATACAGTTTATTTAACAGAGATTCTGTCTTTTCATCAGTTTTTATATACTGTTTTTTCTCAACAAACGGCTTGTAGTAAGTATATTTCTTAACGAACTCATATAAATCATAATCAACCACTCTATAACAGTAAAGCCCTGAACAATCGGAATAGCCGTCATAGTTTGAATCGGTTAAAAATTCCAATCTGGTACTATTAAATGATTTTTCAAGTTCAGCAATTTCCTGCGGATTAACTTTGATTTTATTAAACAAGTTAACATCAACTCCTAACAGAACAGTTCAATAGTATCACAACAACAATCAAAAATCAACAAAAAAACGGACTTCAAATGAAGTCCGTAATCTGTTTAAGCGCAATAGTATTTGTCTTCTTTGTTTTTTACACCTTCAACCGTTTTCATTAACTGCTTCATAGTTTTGAAGCCATATTTCTTCAAAGTAAAATTAGGCTTATCGTTTTTGTGTTTCTGCTGAAGGTATACATGAATCTGTGCCGAAGTAAACTGCTTGTTCTTATTCGCATTCATATAATCAAAAACTTCTTTTGAAAGAATACTGGTTGTATTATCGTTTTTAACAGACTTAGCAGGTTTCTTCGCCGCTTTGTTTTTAGTTTTTCCACCGTCTTTTTTCTTAGCAGCTTGTTTTTGCTCGGGAATAGGTTCACAGCTGAAGTCACAAACGCAATAATAATTCTCAAATCCGTATTCGTCTTTCAGTATATTTTTGAAAGACTTGTAACCGTTATCTCTGGAAATCACATAAATTTCACTGTCACCGTCAATTTTGCGGGACAGTTCAATTATCGCAAACTTAATACGATTGTCAACAGCTTCCTTTTCATTATCGCAAATATGTATTAAGCTGTGTTTAATATTATTGTCATTAAAGTATTCAAAAACATTCATATCCATAAGACTTGATTTATCTGTATAGAACACGTTTACTGTTGATTCGCTGTTAAGATTATTATAATTTTTCATACACTCAATCGGATGATTGTCGTGATCCACAAAAAAATATTTCATAAGAATACCTCTGATAAAACAAAAAGCGGATAATCAAAATGAAAATCCGCTGTAAGTGTTTAATTAATTACACCCTAAAAACTGAACAAAGGGAAGTGGAGGATAAGCGGGAAAAACTGAGAATTGTTAAAGATCAAACCTGGTTTCGTAAGAAACTGTGGTCAAGCCCTCGACCTATTAGTATTGCTTAGCTGAATACATCGCTGTACTTACACACGCAACCTATCAACCTCATAGTCTTTGAGGGGTCTTACTAGCTTATGCTATGGGATATCTTATCTTAGAGATGGCTTCACGCTTAGATGCTTTCAGCGTTTATCCAAACCGCACTTAGTTACTCGGCCGTGCC
>JAEEGL013451215.1_pt1 | contig 13650 bp, 11 predicted proteins | sample 9134231 | NCBI WGS metagenome assembly JAEEGL01 (sample SAMN16246548, study PRJNA631951) | gut metagenome | biome: gut microbiome; feature: rumen; material: fiber-attached | host: Bos | place: Iran: Karaj | collected 2018-10
AAAGTTCCGCATATAGGGTTCCATTACTCCCACATTAAAACCTTCCGCGACACTATCTTGCCATCCTTCTTGGACAGATTGCCATTCAGCTTTCAATTTACCTTCAACTTCCTGAACTTGAAGGACAAAATCTGGGATATTACTCATTGGCTTTCATTTATATATTATACTCTGAACTGTTTTTTAATGGCAAGAAGACGTTCCTCCTCTGAATGAGACGGCACTTGTTCTTTAGTAGTACTGGCAATACCTGCATTAGTGCAGTTCACAACATCAGAGCCCAATATATCCTGCAACTTGTCAATACAATCACGCAAAAGCTGACAAGCCCTAGGAGTCTGCTGATTGCTCATGTTTAGAATCAGTGCATGTCCACCCGAAGAATAGTCCGAGATTTCTCGCTGGCATTCTCCAAGAATCTGTTGCCCTTGCTCATATCTCATCCTCCATTTCTCCACCTCTACACGGGCTGTTTCAACAGCGCACTCTTCAGCCATGCAACTTGGGCCAGGTTCTCCCATCGCTTCAATCATGGCTTGTGATGCTTGACAAACACTCAAAGCATTTTCGGCACTACTCAGGTTCGCCTCGGCCTCCGCAAGTCTCGTTTGGATAATATCCAATTGACCCTCCAAAGTATCCCTAACACCATTGAAGTAGCTGCTAACATTTGCATCTATGTTCGACATTGCCTCGCCAGAATGCCCAATCCTTTCTTTGAGCTGCTCCAACGAATGAACGTCGCGTATATATGCACCTTGTTTTGCCATAATAGATTTGTGTGTTGGTTTTTACAAATGCGTAGGGCTACTTTTATAAGTTCTCAGCTTTTGTTCCAACTGGTACAAAAGGTTACTCTCATAATTGGACAAAACATCGCATAAAGGCTTGATTTGTTCCTTGTCCATATTGAAATTGTCACGGAACTGCTGGAAGTTGCTGTCTTTCCAGCTTTCGCTAACCGTTTCAACGGCTATCTCTGTCTTTGAAAGTTGGGTTTTCAATTTTTCAATTGCGTCTTGAATCTTTCCACGATAAGCATGGATGGATTCTGGATCATTGATTACTGTTGCTGGCATAGTGTCAAATTTTTAATTGGTTATTTAATAATACTTTAGATTATTTGAAATTTAATCACAATCGATATGGTTTGAATTTGGTCATTGCATTGGTGACATTATTATAATACAGAGCACGGTAGTTGGTTGCTGGGCGGTTGAGCACTAGCAACTTATTTGCAGCCGAATTGCCGACTACCTTGTCGGAATCCTGCTCCGACATCTGTAAGGCAATACGATGACAGAACATGTTCTGCACCCCATATCCTATTCTGTTTAGGTTGGCCAAATTATCCACCTGCAACACGGTGAACACTCCCACCATTGGCCCATTCTTCATGATATACTCCAACAGGCAGGCACACTCCGATTGCATATCACCACGGCTTCCAGTTCCGTCAAACATTCGTCCACGCTGGAATTCGAAGATATTAATGAAGAAATGTGTCATCCGCTTGGAAGAATCGCTCTTGCGTGCATCTATCACTTCGTCTTTCACAAATTGAAGATAATCCTTCACCTCTTCTGGGCTATGGGCTTCCTGTATGTTACAATAACCTGAGATGGCGGCAAACATTTCGCTTTGGAACACTCTTTGCATCGGGTCGTCCTCCATCATAAAGTTCATAAGGATAACATTGGCCGCCTTTTCAGTATGTACGGCAACTTCCGAAATTAAAGTATGATAAGCAATGCCTTTAGCCACATTTGGGACTCCTCCGATGATGAGGATGTTGTTGTTGCTGTCCTTGGTCAATGGTACATATACGTGACATGGCGCAATGGCAATGCTTTCGCCCACATAAACCCCCACTTCACGCGGCGCATCTTGTGGCTGATAATGACGTTCGGATACAATACGCTCGGTGAACAAGGGCAACTCATTACTGTGGAACGTGCGCATCTGATGGTCGTCCATCGTTTCAGGATGAGCGTTCGCAAAGTCTGCCACTTCATCCAAAAGAGTTTCCAATTCTTTGGAAGCATTGATAAAGAAAGAACGAGTAACGCTGTTTGCCACCTCTGCACCCGATTCATTGTTATATACACAAGAACCCGTCAAAAGACGTGGTTGCGGAACGGAGTGCGACCATTTTATCAAATTGCTAAAATCATTCGGGTCGCTTTTGAACACAACACGATTGGCAATAAGGTCGTAGGGTACTATGCTCTTGGCCGGAAGCTTTTGAGTTGCAAGTATCAAGTTGATACCGAACTTGCGATACTCTTGAATAATGGCATGTATTTTGGCATTTGCCTCTTTGCTGATATTGTCGTTCTCAATTTCAAAGATTTTCTGGAACTCATCAATGATGACAAGCAGACGCGGCACCACCATATCAGGGTTTTTCCGCTTGAGTTCCACTATATTGGTGACGCCATTCTCTCGACATAGAGCCATGCGACGATTACCTTCCTCAAACACTTCACGAAGGATGCTCAACCCGAACTCCCTTTCCGCCTCGGGAGCGATGACTCGTGCATGAGGTAACTTGTGTTGAGCGTACACATTAAACTCCACACCTGAAAAGTCAAGCAGGTACATTTGCAGTTCACGCGGCGAATAGTTGACCATGGCACTTGCAATAAGCACATGGAGAAATACCGATTTCCCCGATCCAGGAATACCGATAACCACTGCTGAGTTCTGACCGCTCTCCTGTGTGATATTGAGTTTTTGGATTTGTTTGTTGGATGACATGCCAAACGGGATGTCCGCTCGATTGGCACTTTGTTTGATCCACCACTCTTCTTTTGGAATCATGTAGTCTGTCAAACGTAGGATTTCTTCGGTCTTCACCTCAAATCCGGCATTGACATATTGGACAATACTATGGAGCTTATTGTCATCCAAAACGGCATATTCCTGGGTTTCCCTAATACCATCGGATTTTCTGGTAAGGTCAATGTCAAATGCATGCAGTGCCGACGAATCTTCCAAATGCATGATATTGTTGACCTTGACGCAATCTTCATTCTTCTGCAGCATATCATTGTTTACCATAAAGATGAACTGAACTCCTGCTCGAATGCCATTTGCGATGATGCGTTGGATGGTATGTGCCATTTCTTGGGTCACGCCGTATGGGAAATCCTTGAACACCACAATCTGGTAAGGTTCCTGTTTCTCTTTGCCCATATTGTATGCAGCCAAAGTGGTATTAGCACCTTGCAAAAGATTTTGAATGACATTCTCCACATACCTGTCAAGCATAGACAACTGCGTTTGCATATCGCCCGTTTTGGCACATATAGTATAAACATGCCTGTCAAGCATCTTGAGCATATTACTTGTACCACCAAGGTCTTTTGAATCGAACATCAAGAGTTGAACGTTACCGCTTTGACTGCCAGCCAGCAGCCGTCCTATCATTCCATTGACTACCGACTGAACGGTTTGAGAGGTATTTCTGTCATAGCGCAAGATCACATTCTGACGATTTAGGAACGGTAAAAACTGAAGATACTGCAATTGTATCACGTCTTCAAACAACGAATATGTCATGTCCTTGTAGCCGTAGAGCAAATAGGGCAAAGCAATAATGTGCTTGTTTTTTATGTCATTCCATAAGGGACTTTGCATCATGGCCGTCTCATAATAAGAAAAAAATACTTTTTGGTAGTAGTCATTCAGCTCTTGATATGCCTTCTTCACCTTTTGCAGCATTCCTTTCTGCAAATTGGTCACCAGACAGAAGACACTCTCTCGGATTTCAATGCATTGTTCCTCCTGATCGTCATTAGCTTCTCTGCAGAGTTTTGCAAGAAGATCCATATCATCGTGGAACGATAAAACGTCCTTCCGGGAAGACCTTGAAATCAATCCAAGCATCGTCACCGCCGTTGACATTTGCTTGTCATATTCCCTGATATAATACTCGACCTTGACATCATCGGATGGGAAATAAGGAATGAACAGATCCCTGTTGATTTCTGCGGCCTTTAACAATTCTCCCAAATTATTCTGATAGCGTCTCGCAAGATCCTCGTATTTAAGTTTAATCTTTTCGCACTTCGACACCACACCTCGTTCTTGTTCATCGAACCACTGCCTCACCTCTGTACCTGTCATCTCCACTTTGCCAATTATGACCTTTGACTTAGGTTCAACAATAGTTTCGACTGCAATTCTAGTCCCATTGACATAGACCCCGTTGGTGCTTCCCAAATCCGTAATGGTCACCTTGCCGTTGTCATAGAGAGCACACTTGCAATGATGTATCCTGGAAACCTTGTCATCTTTCAGAACAACGTCATTATCATCTTCTTTTCTGCCTATATATAACTCTTTCATAGAATAACCATTTTAGAAAACTCTATTTCTCCACTTATGCAAATCAAATGAAGCACCCACAGAGAAAGTTCCATCTATTCGAATAAACACCCGGCCAGAGGCAGTTTGATTGTTTTTCAATTTCAAATTGAATTCAGCCCCTGATTCAAGCAATAGTTTGGAATGTTCCGTATAGTAATTCCCATTCAACGGTTTATCAACAAATGGTACACATCCGCCAACTCCAACATACGCTGTCCAACCAAGTCCGTCTCTTTGCAATGGCAAATAGCCCCTAATCATAGGTTCCCAACTCAACAAAAACGACTTTGAGAAACTCGCATTTAGGTTTAACAAATCTGCTTCCACCACCTTCCATCTGACCATGTAGCCCGACACTCGAACACCCCAACTTCCACCACCATAAATACTTGCGGAAATTGGAGTTATTCTCCATGAACCTGCCCTATTAATGAAATAATCTTCATACAACGACGCGTACCCAAGAGTTCCTTGTGTGACAGTGATGGTTTTAGACAAGCCTGCACCACTCACACTAAACTTTACTTCGCGCGGATATCCTGTCTCATTATTATCTATTTCAAACAGCAATGCATCCTCACTTTGCTTTATCGGTCTACACCATGACGCTCCTTGTATAACCTCCACCTTCCAATCTGGAATGTTTGTATTGACTTTGATTCTTCGATCGCCAACGTTCCATTTGACTTTTATGGATGTTTCATCTATTTCAAGGAAAGGCCTTGTTGGGTCTTGTGCAATGCAAATTATTACGGATTTATTATTTGAAGTCATTAAACTAAACGAGCCTTCTCTTTTCTTTGCATAAGAATTTTCCGCACATGATACCGACACTCCTTCATCTGTCTTTGTCACATTGAACCAACTGTCCGACTGCGCAGAAACGCTCCAACTATCGTTAGACTCAACCTGTATTTTATATATTGCACTACCATGTTCAGGGAAATTCAATGAAGTTGTACTCACACTCAAAATGCTTTCGCTTTGAGTAACATGTATTTTTTTATACACTTTATTAGAGCCTTCCCCACTATACAAAGTTATATCTGCGCTTCTATCTTCCCCCGTTTCATTACCTTCACATTCAATCACCAATTGACCTTTGCTTTTAGACAAGCTTAGCCACTCTGGGGCTTTACCATAGCTCCAAGAAACGCCACTAGAAGACACACGAACGGTCTCGGTTCCACCTTTAGGACCAAATGTGAAATCACGTTTCCCAACTTCTAGTTTTGCCTTTAACTTCTCGTCACACTCTTTAATTTTACTCAAAGCACCCCTATAGTCTCCACCGTTACCACAATGCTCAACTACTTGAGCGAACCTGGCACGTGCGTTTTCATAATCACCTTTCTCGAATAAATCCATTGCCGAATTAAACAACACAGGACAATCCTGCGAAAAACAGCAGAACGATAAAGCTAAACATGAAAACAGCAATAACAACGTTTTTTTCATAGCATTATTCTTTTATTTTTCTAAAATCAGCATTTTTTACTGAACCATTTTTCGATAGTTCCATAATCTTTTCAATCAGAGACTTCTTATAAAACAAGAGTTTGTGATAAGCATCATCCTCAAATTTACTGCCAGGATTATCCTTCCATGTCGCTCGTGAAGTTGTCAATTCATCATCAACAGCTTTCAACGCCTCAGACAAATTATCTCTATACGCCTTTAACTTGATAGAGAAGACACGGTCAATGTCCAGCTGTCCAAATTTAGGATTGTTCTCCATCTTTTCTATTTCTTTCAACTTTATCAATGAAGACATGACCGAGAGTGTATCTGTCAGTCTATTATCTTCATTGATCCTACTATTCCAAAAGTCAAACTCCCGACTTAATTTTTCGTATGCTGCTTTGACTATATCTGGATTATCCGGACTTGGTGTTACAACTCCTTTATTCATAAACTTCCAAGCCACAAAAGTGCCCAACGCCAAAACTATGGAAGCAATGGCAACCATCAGCCATATCTTTGGTTTTGGCAGACTGGCCTGGGTCACATTCACTGTCGAAGCTCTCGGTCCTGCCACAATGTTCACCAATGTTTTTCGCACCTCTCCTGATTGGTTCGGCTTATACTTTATAACCAAAGATTCATGATCGATTTTTTCAACCGTACACCATTTCTGTTGCTCGGCAAAACAATGCCAATTTTTGTCGGCTTTCACAACCAGTTTTGCCTCGCCGCCAGCAGGGTTGGCTTCTATTTTTGCCGGGGTCACCTTTAGGAACGAACTGCCACCATCTCCTCCAATCTCATCCTCTGATACCAATTCAATGGCTGCTGGATTCTGTGCCCAATCCGCTAATAGTGATGCCGTAGGCCTATCCCATGGGTCTTCAGCAAGCATCCTGGCAATGGTTTGACGCAACGCTGGGGTAATTCTTGCATTAATAGTCGGGATGTCGGCACCGCCTCTTTGCATGCCTCCACCGACCTCGCCAAAAGGCATTCTTCCAGTAACCAACTCATAAACCGTGGCACCAAGCGACCAAATGTCGCTCGCCTTAACTGGAGCAGCATCTTTTGCAAAGCGTTCCGGCGCCATATAGGCAGTAGTGCCACCCGTAGAAGCTTGACGCGCACTTTTCCGCAAGGTGCTTCTTGTCTGCACGCTAATACCAAAATCAGTGATGACATAATTTCCATTGTTATCGATAAGGATATTATCAGGCTTAATGTCTTGATGAATTATGTCCTGGGCATGCAGATAGGCCAAGCCTGAAGCAACGTCTCCAATCAATTTCCATGCTTCCTTTTCGGTAAACTTACCTACTTGACCGTAGCAGGAACCCTTCTCGCAATATGCCATTACCAAATAGGGCATGCCTTCCCACGTATCGACATGCTGGGGCTTGAGCAGATTGGTGTGGTTCAGGTTATAAACGTTGGATAATTCCTTACAAAAATCCTTCAGCCCATCCTCGTCCATCCCTTGGCCTGGAGCATAAACCTTAACTGCCACATCAAGCTTGGTCCATTCGTCTGTGGCAAGCCATACTTCAGAAAAACCGCCACGCCCCAAAAGCTTAAGCAGCTTATATCTTCCTGCAAATTGTAAATCTTCTTTTAATTGCATATTGAATGAATATTAAAACAATAATAAATCAAAGCTCTCACTTTGCTTTTTTTAGATTCTGTCTCATAGCCTCAATCAGTTCCAAAACATCGTTTATTGTTTCATAACTATCAAACTTCGTCTTTTTATTCTTTTTTTGAAGATACGTGTTCAAATCATTCCCAAAGGTTTGGAGAGATGTATAAAGAGTCGTATTCCTTTCTTTCTCCCGCCTTATTGTATCAGACTTCGCAGCAATGATACTGTCTTTCTCTACAATGATTTTTCTTGACTTCTCAAATGTACCGAGATACGCAACATTTTCTTCTTGCAAACTGTTGATTCTATTCTGAAGTTCTTTTATTGTCTTAGCATCCGCTTCTGAAGAAGACTTGCTTAGCTCGTTTGCAAGCCTTTCTTCTTCTTTCAACTTAATCCACCTATCACACAAGATAATGTATTCTTGGGCAATTTCCGCATTTGAAGGGCATTTTTCTACTACTTTTTGGAATTGAACCTTTGCGTTAGCATAATCCTTTGACTGATAGTAGTTTTGTGCTTTTGACATCATATTTCCACATTGTGCATTTACCAAATGAGCGTAAAGCATAATCATTCCAATTATTAAAGCTCTTTTCATCTTTAATTTCATTTTAATTCTGTTTTGATTTCATTTAATTTTTTCATAAAATCGGACAAATCATCCTTATCCTTATCTGATATTTGGTTTAAGTATTCGTCAACTTTCCGAAGTACTTGTGTTTTTAGACTATCACACATCGTGATTTTATCTATTTCATCTAAAACACTACCCTGAATCATACTTAGAGTTGAATCTTCATAAAAATCCGATTCAGACATGGCCAAAAAAGGTTTTATTATTTCGTCAAGTTGCTCACACACGTTGGGCTCTTGAGGTTCTTGTACTTTTTGTTTTTGGGGAATAATTAAAACCAATGCCAGAATAACTAACAAAACCGCCATAGCAGCACATGCAATCTTGAAATACTTATTATTCCTTGATTTTGGATTTTTAACGGATTGGGGAGTTTTTTGGGGTACAACTTCAGGTGTCGTTTCTGCACAATTGGCCGCTACTGGCTGTGCTTGCTTGGGCATAATCTGAGCAAGAGCAACGGTCACATTGTCATGCCAGCCTGCTGCACGAGCGGCTTCCCACAAAGCATCGCGGCACGACACCATGCTATTTTGTTGACTGGCTATAATATGCTCAATCTCATGATTGCGCAGCACGCCACACAAACCGTCACTGCATAGCAAAATGACATCGTTTTCTTCCAACGGGAAGCATTTCACATCAGGTTGAGCTACACCTCTTGGATCACCCAAACTTCTGGTGATGACATTGCTGTTTGGATGGTCAAACGCCAGCTCTGGCGATAGTTTTCCAGAGTCGACAAGCTCCTGAACGTATGAATGATCATGGCTCAACTGTACGAAACCACATTGTGGATTGTATTTGTAAGCCCTACTATCGCCGCACCAGCCTACGTATACTTTCTTGTCAATCAACCAAGCAAGCACGATGGTACTTCCCATGCCACTCTTTGAAGCATCGGCTCTGCTTTCCTGTTTGATATTGGCATCCGCTTCCTGTATAACCAGCCTAATGAAATCGCAACGCCGTTCATCATTGTCTAATACAGCATTTGCAAGACCGTCAGGGGAAAACCTAGACTTGACAGTGTCCACTGCTATTTTACTTGCCACTTCCCCTGCATTCATTCCCCCCATGCCATCGCAAACTAAAAGTAATGCCCCTTTGCTACCCAAAGTCAGCACCTCATCGCCTTTGAATTGCCAATTACCCACCGACAGATCAGCATCGACTTGATAATTATCTTCATTGTTTGGTCGTCCGGCAGCTTCACACCTTGCCGCCAAACGGAATTTTAGTATTTCTGACATATTGTTACTATTTGTTTATTGACCATAACTATTGATGAAATCCATGGCTTCTTGTGCCTTACGTTCTTCGTCTTCCTCTTCCCTTTCTTCTCCATTTTTCATCTGCTGAACTTGTTCTTGTAAATCTTTTAACGACTCTGACACCTGTTGCAAAGCCTTTTGATCTTTCGCTGATTGAGCTTCTGCCTTCAACGCTTTTATTCTCGTTTCCATTGCTTCCTGCTGGGTTGAATCTAATTGTTGAGTTAGTGTAATCAATTGTTCCGTCTGTTCAATCAACTGCTCTTGTGCATATATCAACTGCTGCTCAAGTTCTGCTTGTTTCGCCGCTGCTTCCGCAGCCGCCACATCAGCCTGTTTTTTCAAATAAACGCCATAGCCAACACCGCCACCAATCACTAGCAGGAGAATGACACCGATAATGATAACGGCATTACGATACGGTCGCAATGCCTGTTTTCCGAATAGGGACATGCGATGCGTCAAATTCATCGTCCCCTTTTTGGCATTAGCATCAGGTATGATAAAGCCCAATTTGGGACCATTAATGGACAATTGTATCTCATCACCATTCTGAAGATACCATTCGTTTTCAACTTTATGACCATTCAGGAATGTACTATTGGTTTGCGACAATTGCACCAACTTCCAATTGTCATCCTTTTTGACAATTGCCGCGTGTTTGCGACTGACTGTATTAAAAGTCTCGTCAAAACGGATGGCACAATCCCAATCCCTTCCAATTTCGGCATAATCGACAATGATTTCCTGAGCCTCACCCGTCTTGTGGTATTTGGAGGTCACCTTGTGTTCCAAGATATAATAGTTTGAAGTGCCTCCAAAAAGTGAACTCATTCCAGCACCCAAGGTGCCTTTTATTGTTTTTTGGTAAGTTTCTGCCATAGTTGTTTGTATTGATTCAAATTAATAATCCTATAATAAGTCCAAATATGAAAGCACCGATGGCTATCAACCAATGCTTTCCAGTAAAAACAAGTTCCTTTTCGGTGCTATCACCTTTTTCATCGTCTTGTTCTTCAGTAGGCGAAACCGTTCCCCCGTCCACAATAGGCAAAGGGTCAGGATAAACTGGATCTGCCGAAACAAATGTCGGACGTTCACCGCTTGAGGCATTTATCACCGTTGCTTTTTCGAGCGGCTTTCTGTCTGTCTTTCTTCCTCCGCCGAAGAACGGCAGTATCTGAGTCCACTCCAGCACAAAATCACGTCCAAGGGTAATACTGTCGCCCTCTTTGATTTTACATGTCCCGTTATGTACAAAATTGGAATTGACGAAAGTCCCATTTGTGGAATGATCCTCAAGGATAAACACTCTCCCCGAAGTGCCTTCACTGACAACTTCTGTGATTGTTGCGTGTCGACCACTGACTCTACCGTTTTGAGGAATATCCTCAACTGCCAAATCACATTTTTTGTCTCTTCCAATTGTAATTTTCCTGTTTTCCATAGTATTATCAAGTATAATGACGTTTGAAATAATATGGTTCAAATCTCATTTTTACATCTCCTATAGTAATGATATCGCCTTCTGCCAAATAAAATCCTCTTTCCGTTACTTCTGAAGAATTTACGTATGTCCCGTTGGTTGAACGTTTCCATGAATTTCCAACTCTTTGTCCATCTTTTATGAGGAAATACTCACCATCAGGTTCGATAGTACAATGACGTCTTGAAATATAACAGCTTTGGGTCTCTCTAATGGAAATAGTATTGCTCGTTCCATCGTCTTGCCGACCAATCGTAAGGAAACGAATTCCACTGGGATGAGCACCACCATAAAAATATGCCATCAAATCATAAGTCCTTCCATATTCTTCACCTTGCATAACACGTAGCAAATAACCTTTAGGGGTATTATTTGAGGGCATCGAGGATTTATCCACAAAAACCGTTGCATTTGACACAGATCCTTTGGAACTGTCATTCTCTGATTGCGGCAACAACTTTAAAGTGTCGTCAACGGATTGTAGCCTTTTCTTAAAATCAGGCTCAAGACTCCGAGATATTACATTATAATAAGGTGTATTCTGAATTGCGCTCCTATTCCATTGTCCATTCTTCATGTTTTTGACATAATACACCAATTCGTCTTGGGTTTTTAATTCTCCAAAAGGTAACGCACCTGTAAGGAGATAATACAGCATCACGCCGAAAGAAAAAATGTCGGTAGTAGGCAGCACCGTAGCTTCCCCTGATGGGGGATTGATTTGCTCAGGGGGCATAAAGCCATAAGTGCCCATTAATTGAGTTGGTTTTCCCATAATATTACGCTCCGTCAAACGTTTATTACGGTCACCAGATATGCCAAAATCACTCAACGCAGCAGTGCCATCTTTCTTCACCAACACATTCTCTGGTTTTAAATCTCGATGTACTTTCCCGTTAGAGTGCAAAGCTTTCAAGCCAAGTAGCACCTGTTTTGACACCAAAGCCAAGTCGGTCAAATTACTTGGACGAGTCAAATCCCCATTGGAGCAAAACTCCATAATGATATAGGGATTACCCGAAACCCACCCTCTATCCAATGACTGAACCAAATATGGACTATCTATCAAGCCCGTTTGATACTCCATTTCAAAACGTTGCTTGAGCTTTTCCCGAATGTCAGGATGTACTTCCCAAAACCTAAGCATTTTCAGGGCACACTCAACCCCACAATTATCTTGAACAAGAAACACTGAACCATATGCGCCTTCCCCCAAGTGCTTCTTCACAAGATATTTCCCGTCTATTCGGTCTCCAATGGAAAAACTACATCTATCTACCATGATTATTCTTCTGTGAAAACAAACCTTCTATTTCCCATCAGTATTACATCACCATTCTTTAATGGCACTTCCTTTGATGCCAACACAAAGGTTGTCTTATAAGGACTTTGGTCCTTAATATACCACTTGCCGTCTTTGCAGGTCATTATGGCTTGAACCTTTTGTGAAATAGTGAAGTTATCAGGCTCAAGATTCCCTCGATTTAATTCATTAAATTCACCTTTTAGTTCTACTTCTTGGGGTAAATGTTTCTCATTAGGAGCTAATGGCATTGGGGTTAACCTGCAAAAACTCATCATAGAAGGCCCAAACTGCATCCAAGGCGGAATTGTTCCACCATATACCGGGTCAGCGTTTGAAGGCTGTTTAGGTTCTGGAGTGGCTTTAGGTGCAACAGGTTCTTCGACAGGATCTCTCTGAGTCTCTGGATAATCTCTCAGAGTCTTGTTAAAACCTTGATCTTCCCTCACTGTCTTTCCAATAGGTTCTCGCATTCCGGGAGGTGGAGTCTCATAAACAAATGTTTGGTCTTCTCTCACTGTTTTTTCAAGAGGCGCGTTGCACTTCTCGCATCTTGTGTTTTGTTCGGCATTATCCCAGCCGCAATTTGTACATCTCATTGTTTTGTATTTTTAATTGTCTATAGTTCTTTTTACGATTCTCTATTTTTTGAGCATAGAAACAATAAAAAAAGCGTGAAACCTGACCAGTTCCCGCTGCTTTAGGTAATTGCCGTAACCTGAATCTCCGAAAAAATGGTCAAATCCCACGCATGGCGTGGGCATATTGACAATTTCAAGAGATTTTCTTCGGAATAAAATGGCAATTTTTAAAGCAGAAGAAAGTTGTCGCTATGCTTGCTTATGTATTAAAATAAAAATCTTCCTGTTCTTTGTGGTCCGTTTTAATGGTGATACAATCCGTTGATTCAATGCCGCAAATATACTGATAATTCAGTTCCCACCTAATAAAAAAGTTCAAAATCAATCAAAATCAATCAAATTTTCGTTTTCCTTCAAAAAACACACTTCTATGATGTCCTTTTAGACCTATCGGTTACAACAGTTTTATCATCATCTTTCCCTCAATGATTATTTGGACGCATTTCAGCCTATTATTTGAAAACCAACAGTCATAAGCACGATAGTACGCATAACGACAGCACGAAAATAAACGACAGCATCACCAATCCCGAACCCCGCCAAGGTGTTCCGCGCCCCGCCGAAGCCTTTGTCTTGTGTCCGGCAGTGCTACAGCCGTTACCGTTCCGCGACGGACACGGTTCGTTCCTCGCTGTTTCCATCGCTCGGCAGGCGGTTTTTAGTGTAGGGTAAAATGATTCGGTGGGGCAACGGTGGGGCAAGAAAAAAGCCTCAACTCTGATTTTCAATGAGTTAAGGCTATCTTGCGTGCCCCGAACAGGAGTCGAACCTGCACACCTCTCGATATACGCACCTGAAACGTACGCGTCTACCAATTCCGCCATCGGGG
>JAEEGL013453947.1_pt1 | contig 13650 bp, 7 predicted proteins | sample 9134231 | NCBI WGS metagenome assembly JAEEGL01 (sample SAMN16246548, study PRJNA631951) | gut metagenome | biome: gut microbiome; feature: rumen; material: fiber-attached | host: Bos | place: Iran: Karaj | collected 2018-10
GGAAATGTATTCTACGGAAACATCGGTTCTAACGAGCACATGGCAAATACTGTAATTGGTGATAACGTAAACTCTGCATCTCGTCTTGAAGGTCTTACACGAATCTATCATCTGCCTGTAATTGTAAGTGAATATATTAAGGATGAGGTTCTTGCCGAAACAGCACGCTTTAAGTTTTACGAAATTGATACTGTTCAGGTTAAAGGAAAAACTCAGGGAAAGAAAATCTACTTCCCGTTTGATACAAATGAAATGGATTCTGCGCTTCTTGCAAAATACGATTTGTTTGAAGAAGGCTTGCAGGCATACTACAGCGGCGACTGGAAAACTGCACGCAAGAGCTTTAAGAATTCAGAATTGCCGGAACTCACTGAAGTTTTCATGGAACGCATGGGTAACAAGAGCGCACCGGAAGGATGGAATGGAATATGGGCAATGACAACAAAATAAATCAGACAAATGATCAGAGGCACAAGGAAGTTCTTCTCTTTTTGAATGATGAGTTGAACCGCCTTCAGACTGTTAATAATTCCGATTCTTATGATCTGGAAAAAGAATACGCAAAAACAAAAAAGAACAAGTCACTGTTTTCTACGCTTCTTCTTACAATAAGTATGCTTGTTTTTTTCCTGCTTGCATGGGTAATTACTGCTTATATTAATTCTAAAAACCAGGAAATCACAGTAAACCTTGCAGAGTTTGAAGGACTTAATGTAAAGAACCTGCTCGATTCTGTTTCTAAGGTTCAGGCAAACTACGATACTGCAATGAAGAACAGAACAAACATTATTTCCGACCGTGATGTTGCTCTTAAAAATGCAGAAGAAAAACGAGACAGCGAGCTCTTCCTTATTGAATCGTTGAGCCTTGATGATAAAAACGAAATTAAAAAGCGTCAGGATGCTGTTCTTGAAGAATATGAAAATACTGTTGCTCAGATAAAGCAGGTTTATGATCCTCAGATTGTTGCGGCCGACAATGAGCTTGCTGAATATAAAAAGCAGCTTGATGAATATGATACTGCAAAGCTTGAGGCTGCGCGTCAGCAGGAGCAGGCATTGGACAGTGAAAGAAGAGTTCATCGCCTTGAAATGGATAAGCTTGCAAAGGAATATGAAGGACGAATTGCCGCACTTCAGGATTCTTATGCACGTGAACGAAAGGACAACTCTGAGCAGATCCGCCGACAGGTTTCTGAAGTTTCACAGACATACCTTCGCCAGATTGATATGCTCGACCCTGATTTGACTAAAACAAGTGCACAGGGAATTGTAAACACAGTTAATGCAAAAGAGTCTGTTCCTTTTGATTCAGAGAAGATAATAGAAGAAAATGAAATTGAAGATGAAAGTATAATCATCGGACTTTCTGCATTCCAGAAAACTTATAATCAGTATACAACTGTTCAAAAGCCGTTCGAAACTATTCCTTATAAAAAGTCTGCACCTTCATACTTCCAGGCATCAAAGGGTATTGTAGACAATATGGGTTCTGTTTTTGAAGAAACAACACTCAAGCTTGCAGGCGAAAAGAAGGAGCTTACTACAAAGGTTGGCAATCTTGAACAGGAAATTACAGGTCTTAATAAACAGATAGAAAAAATCCGCAAGGATTCTGAAGCAGAAAAGGTTGCTCTTAAGGAATCACTTCATAACCAGTTCCTTGAAGAAAAGGCTCAGCTTGCTTCTGATTACGTTGGACTTTATGATGGCATTCTTGCAAGCGCAAAGGCTCAGGCTGTTGTAATGTCTGCCCACAGCAAGGAAAACATCCGCGTTTATGTAGTGCCAGAACAGCGTGCACATATTACAGAAGCAGGTGTTGGTGCCGAAATTAAAGCTTCAAAAGCAGTTAAAGGCGTTATTAAGCCAATTCCAGGCGAACCAGGCTTCTATCTTTTTGAAAATGCAGTTGATAAATCGGGAAAACCTGTTGAATTTGACTTTAGTTTAATAGCTGCCGGACAGATTGTTAAAGTGTCTGCTAAATAATTGCATTTTCTCACTATAACTGTTAAATTATCTCTATGGACGTAAACGACAACAATACCATTGTGCCAATCCGCATGGGAATTGATATAGGTTCTACTACTGTAAAAGTAGCAGTGCTCGACGATGATGATAAACTTATTTACGGGGATTATCAGCGCCATCGTGCCGATATCCGTAATACAATAATCACTGTAGTAAACAAAGCGCTCGATTTTCTTGAAAAAGAGCTTTCTAACGGTAAAAATCAGACATTAACAGTAAAAGTAACAGGCTCTGGCGGCCTTTCTGTTTCTCAGTGGCTTAATGTTCCTTTTGTTCAGGAGGTTATTGCTGCTACAACCTCTGTAAAAAAACTTATTCCTCAGACAGATGTAGTAATCGAACTTGGTGGTGAAGATGCCAAGATTACATATTTTAAAGGCGGAGTAGAACAGCGTATGAACGGAACTTGTGCCGGTGGTACAGGTGCGTTTGTAGATCAGATGGCTGCTCTTCTTGAAACAGATGCAATGGGCTTAAATGAACTTGCAAAAGGTGCAAAACAGATTTATCCGATTGCAGCTCGTTGTGGTGTTTTTGCCAAAACCGATATTCAGCCTCTTATTAATGAGGGTGCCCGCCGCGAAGATATTGCAGCCTCTATTTTCCAGGCTGTAGTTAGTCAGACAATCAGTGGTCTTGCATGTGGTAAGCCTATTCGTGGAAACGTTGCTTTCCTTGGTGGACCGCTTCACTTCCTTGACCAGCTGCGCCAGCGATTTATAGAAACCTTAAAGCTTACTCCGGAAGAAGTTAGTGTTCCGCAGGATTCTCAGCTTTTTGTTGCAAGCGGTTGTGCCTTCAGTGCAGAACGAAAGTTTACAGGAGATATTCCTGATTTTAAATTTCCTACAATTGAAGACTTCCGCGAAAGCTTAAAAAATCTTGTAGGTGCCGAGCTTAGTGAAGTTCAGCGTCTTGAACCGCTTTTCAAAAATCAGGCAGAGCTTGATGAATTTGAAGTTCGCCATTCTGAGCAGAAGGCAAAACGCGGTGACCTTACAAAAACTCACGGACCTGTTTTCCTTGGTTTGGATTCTGGTTCTACAACAACAAAAGCAGTTTTAATAGATAAAGACGGACGCATTATATGGAACTTCTACGCACACAATCAGGGAAATCCTGTTGAGCTTGCAGTAAAGGTTCTTAAAGAGTTGTATGCTCAGCTTCCTGAGGATGTTTATATTGCCCGTGCAGTTTCTACAGGATATGGTGAGGCTCTTTTCCAGGCAGCGCTTGGCGTAGATGCGGGTGAAGTAGAAACAATCACTCACTTCCGCGCTGCAAACTTCTTTGTACCAGGTGTAGAATTCCTGCTCGACATTGGCGGTCAGGACATGAAGGCCCTTCGTATGAAGGACGGTGCAATCGTTTCAATTCAATTGAACGAAGCCTGTTCTTCTGGTTGTGGTTCCTTCCTTGATAACTTTGCAAATACAATGGGCATGGACGTAAAAGAGTTTGGTAAAATTGCTCTTATGGCCCAGAAGCCTGTAGACCTTGGTTCGCGCTGTACTGTATTCATGAACTCTCGCGTAAAGCAGGCTCAAAAGGAAGGTGCTTCTGTTGCAGACATCGCCGCTGGTCTTTCTTATTCAGTAATTAAAAATGCCTTGTTCAAGGTTATAAAGCTTCGCAAGGCAAGTGATATTGGAACAAAGGTTGTTGTACAGGGTGGTACCTTCTTTAATGATGCAATCCTTCGTGCTTTTGAAAAAATTGCCGGTGTAGAAGTTTATCGTCCTGATGTTGCAGGTCTTATGGGGGCTTATGGTTCTGCGCTTACTGCTTACGATCAGTGGCTCGACTTAACTGCACCAAAGCCTGGCGAGCCTGAAGATACAGTTCACGATGTTCGTTCAAATATTGCAAAGCTTGAGGATCTTGAAAAATTCAAGGTTGATCTTGAGCTTAAACGATGCGGAAAGTGTCAGAACAATTGTCTTCTTACTATTAATACATTCTCTACTGGTACCGAAAAGCGAACCTTTATTACAGGTAACCGCTGCGAAAAGGGTGCCGAGCTTGATGATGACGCTTCTAAGAAAAGCCGCGTAATTGATGCAAGCAATAAAGCAAATACAGGTCTCGACGGCGAAGATGACATTGGCACACTCCCAAATCTTTTTGACTGGAAAACAAAACGTCTTTTTGGTTACGTGCCTCGTAAGCCCGAAGATGCCCCTCTTGGCGATGTAGGAATTCCTCGCGTACTTAACATGTACGAAAATTATCCTTTGTGGTTTACCTTCTTCAATGAGCTTGGCTTCCGTGTATTGCTCAGTCAGCGTTCAAGCCGCAGGGTTTACGAAAAGGGTCTTGAAACAATCCCATCGGAATCTGTATGTTATCCTGGAAAAATTTGTCACGGTCATGTTGAATCTCTTATTCAGCGTGGCATTAAGTTTATATTCTATCCATGTGCTCCTTACGAAAAGGTAGAAGATGAGGGCGCTGGAAATCACTACAACTGTCCGATTGTAACAAGCTATCCGGAAGTTTTGCGTAACAACATTGATGCACTTCGACAGGATCCTTCTATATTATTTATGAATCCGTTCCTGCCGATTTACGACAAGGCTGCGCTTACAGAACGACTTTGCGAAGAGCTCCTTCCAAAGTTCCCGTCACTTTCAAAGGATGCAATTTCACATGCCTTGGATAAAGCGTGGGCAGAGCAGGAGCAGTTCCGTCTTGATGTTCAGAAGGCCGGTGAAGAAGCGCTTGAAGAAGTTATTACAAAAGGCGGAAGCGGTATTGTACTTGCAGGTCGTCCATATCACCTTGATCCAGAAATCAACCATGGTATTCCAGAAATGATTGCGGGGCTTGGACTTGCTGTATTTACAGAAGACTCTCTTGCACATCTTGGAAAAATTGAACGTCCTCTTAGAATCATAGATCAGTGGACATATCATAACAGACTTTACAGAGCTGCTCAGTTTGTTTCAGAAATGCCGGATCTTGAGCTTGTTCAGCTTACTTCTTTTGGCTGCGGTCTTGATGCAGTAACTGCCGACCAGGTAGATGAAATCTTAAAAGCAAAGAACCGCATGTACACACTTATAAAAATCGATGAAGGAAGTAACCTTGGTGCTGTGCGTATTCGTATCCGTTCGCTCATCGCTGCTGTAAAGGCTCGTCGTAGAAACAAGGTTCGACCATCATATAAATCTGCTGCTTATGAACGTGTTGTGTTCACAGAAGAAATGAAATATTCACACACAATCATTGCACCTCAAATGTCGCCAATTCACTTCCGTTTGATTAAGCGTGCATTTGAATCTGCAGGTTATAATTTTGTTGTTCTTGATTCAGTTGACCCTAAGGCTGTAGATGCGGGCTTGCGTTATGTAAACAATGATGCCTGTTATCCTTCTATTATAGTTGCGGGTCAGATGATGGCTGCTCTCGAAAGCGGTAAGTACGATTTGAACCATGTAAGTCTTCTTATTACACAGACTGGTGGTGGTTGTCGTGCTACAAACTATATTGGATTTATCCGCCGTGCGCTTAATGATGCGGGCTGGGGCCATATTCCTGTAATCAGCTTGAGTGCACTTGGACTTGAAACAAATCCGGGCTTTAAGCTTACAGTTACTCTTATTGATAAGCTTGTAAAAGCATGTATGATTGGTGACGTATTCATGCGTGTTCTTTACAGAGTTCGCCCTTACGAAGCAGTTCCTGGTTCAGCAAATCAGCTTTATGAAAAATGGAACGGCAAGGCAGAAGCCTTCCTTAAAAACGGAGCAGGCTGGGTTGGATATCATAAGCTGCTTCATGGAATCATCCGCGAATTTGATACACTTCCGCTTAAGCCAATTAAAAAGCCGCGTGTTGGTGTAGTTGGAGAAATCCTTGTAAAGTTCCATCCTACTGCAAATAATCATATTGTTGAGACAATCGAAAAAGAAGGTGCAGAATGTGTAATGCCAGATCTTGCAGACTTCTTCTTCTATTCATTCTCTGTTGATATTATCCGCCGCAAGGATTTGAAACTTTCGCACAAACGTGAACGAAATGCAAAGCTTCTTATATGGGCACTTGAGCTTTATCGTCAGCGCATGAAGCATTACTTAAAAAAGAGTCATCGTTTTGATCCACCTTCTTCTATTTACGATATGATGAAAGGTGTCGATGATATAGTACAGCTTGGAAATCAAACTGGTGAGGGCTGGTTCCTTACTGCAGAAATGGTTGAACTTATTCATGAGGGTGCTCCTAGCATTGCATGTGTTCAGCCGTTTGCATGTCTTCCTAACCACGTAACTGGAAAAGGAATGATTAAGGAGCTTCGCAGACGTTTCCCAGAATCAAATATCAGTGCTATTGATTATGATCCGGGAAGCTCAGAAGTAAATCAGCTCAACAGACTTAAGCTCCTTCTTTCAAATGCACCTGTTGGAAGACATCCTGATGAAGTAACTGAAGGAATGATCCGTATGAGTGACGGTACTTTTGTAGAAGGAATAATCAGTAGGGCAGAGGGTGCTACTGATGATGACCCGGCCGAGGTGATAAAATGAAAAAGTTGAACAGAAAGATTTTTTTTGGATTGCTCCTGCTTTTGTTTGCAGTTCCAGCTTTTGCCGATTACAATTCCTGGGGTATTCCAGATTCTTCAGAAATCCGCAAGGGCTTAAAGGAACGCTGGTTCGAAGCATCTCTTGAAGATGTTCGCATGAACCTTCCCGAAATTTATGATAACGCTGCGGGACAAAAGTTCCAGGTTCGCCTTGAAGAGTCTGATTCAACTTATATGATTTTTGTTGCGCCTTGTGCCACTATTAATGTAAAGGTTTATTCAAACAAAGGAATGAGCTATGAACAGCAGGAAATCTATCCTGGTGAAGCTCCTGGCAGCTGGGTGCTCGTTCGCGATAAAAAAACAAATAAGCCAATAAGAGTTCGCTGGTATTTTTCTGTAGACAGTGATATTTATGTTCAGTTTACACCTTATGGAAAAACAGCAGTTGCAGACCTTTTGATTTACGGAAACTATGCCGCAAAGGGTGCCTCTACTGGAATTCCTTTTACTTCTCTTTATGATATTTCTTTTGCCGATGTTATGAAGCTCACATCAATTTCACTTCCATGGAAATATGTTACAGTTGACGGCGACAAATTCGGAAGTGTGCTTCAAATGGCAGGTATGATTCAAAAAAATCTTGGCCGCATAATGCTTGTTCAAAATGCAATGTATGATGAATATGGAAACCTTGTTCAGATTACAAACGGTAAGCCTTTTGATACAGAAAATCAGGATCCAACAAAGCTGTACCTTTCTTCTGCAGGCTTTGTAAAATGGATTGCCGATGGGCTTGTTGAACCAATTGCCGGAACAAAATTAAAGCGCGCTCCATTGATTGTTGAAACAGTTTCTGTTAAAGAAAACGGATATCAGGGAGTTCTTTCGCAGCGATATAATCTTTTCTTTGCGCTCGACTGGATTCGAAATCTTGCAGCCGCAATTGTTTCTGTAAATAATGGAAAGGTTTACATGTATAATGAGTCTGGCGCTGATGTTACAATAAATCCGTTTGCTGCAACAATCAGTGGCGCGGGAACTTTAAATACAGTTACATTCATAGAAGATACAGGTTATAACATTTCGGTGCTTAAATCGCTTTTGTATGTACTCGCTGCAACCGAAAGCGGAAACTTTTATTTTGGTGCAATCCGCGAAACAGACAAAACAATCACACCGGAAATCAAAGTGTTTAATGATTGTGTAGCATTTTTCCCATATTTTAGTAGTAACGGTTCCTTTGGTTGCTTTGTTTATATGAATGGTAAACAAATTTCGCTCGATGACTTTTGTATGATTTATCCAGATTCGTATGTTTATCTTACAAGAGCACGTGCGAGCAACAATTTTTATCCGGAGTGATAAACGGATTATTTTATGAAAAAGAAATTTTTACTTACAGTTTCGGCATTGTTCCTTTTGGGAGCAGGTGCGTCTAAGCTTTTTGCAGCACAGTCCGAGCTTGATATTTATAATAACCTCAATATTTATTCAAACGCAGGGTATTATCCGGGCGTTGTAGTTCAGGCAGAGCTGCTCGAAGATAATTATCCTGAATCTGTTTTTATTGTAGAAGCGCGTATTGCAAAAGGTCAGGCGCTTACAATTCTTAAGCGTTATGAAGAAGCCGAAGAAACCTTTGCAACAGTTCTTTCGTCAATTCATTTTGGTGCAAAGGATTATGCAAAGTGCTGGTACTATCTTGGTCTTGCTTATTACAGCGACGGAGATTATACAAATGCGCTTAATGCTTTCCATACAACCTGTGATGTTGAGCTGCGTGAAAATAAAATCGAATATTATCCTTCTGCAATTTTGTATGCAGGACGAATGAATTATTTTATGGAGTTGTACGAAAATGCGATTCCTCTTTTTGAATATGTAGTTGGTAACGGTGGATATTTTACAAAGCCTGAGTATGATGAAGCGTTGCAGAAACTGCTTTTTTCTTATAATTCAACCGGCGCATATACAAACACAACAAAGCTTTACAACAAGCTCGAAGCCTCTGATTATTCCGATAAGGTTTTTGCAGGCCTTACAATTTATGCTGCCGATGCGTACGAAAAAATCGGGAACGTAAATCAGGCATATCAGATTTTAAATAAAAATCAGAATGAAGATTTTAAGGAAATGCTTAGTGTATTCCGCTTGAATCTTGGTGTTGCCGCTTACAGTAAAAAAGATTATCAGGGTGCGCTTGAATATTTTGATCTTGCAGAAGAAAGCAGTTCGCCTGAAGTTTTGCTTCCATGCTTTATTTACCGTCAGAAGATTGCACTTGATAAGGGTGGAAAAAAGGTAGCCGGTGAAGTTGAAGAAGCCTTGTGTCAAAAGGAAGCTGATATTTTTGCAGCCGCTCCAGATATTCCGGGCCTTGCCGATTCTTACTGGTCGCTGATGATGCGCTGTGCAATGAGCGACTCTTCAAAAAATGAAAATGATGTACTTGCTTGTTATGAAAAAATAGAGAAGCCTGGTGCAAAAGATTCTTATGCAGTTGCGCATGTTCTTCGTTTTAAAGACAGTGCCAAGGCAGAAGCAATTGTTGCTCCGTTTACAGCAGACAGTTCTTGTGCAAAACTTTATGCATGGCTTTTGGCAAAGAATGGTAAATATGAAGCTTCTTCGGCTCAGTATGCGGCACTCTTAAAAAACAAAAAGCTCGACGGAAACGGACGCCTTGAATATGCAAAGGTTTTGTATCGTCTTAAAAACTGGCGTGCTGCTTATGACCAGTCACTTGCCGCTAATAAATATCAGGGCTTTTATATTGCGGGACTTTGTAAATATAATCTTAATGAATATAATGCCGCCTACGAACAGCTTACAAAATATGTAAACTCAAAGGGCGCTTCGTATAAGTATTCACGACTTGCAAATTATTATCGCGGCGTGTGTGCTTATAAAATGTCTGACTACAAAAATGCTTATAAGATTTTTTCTGCATTTGCTTCTAATTATAAAGAGCGCGATTCTTTTGCATACAAAGCTTACGAGCTTGGTGCAAAATCTGCACTTATGAGTGGTGAACTTAAAAATGCGGCTCTCATGGCAGAAAAAATGATTGACGCTTCAATGAACCAGACTCAAAAACAGGAAGCTGTAATTTACTGCTCAGAAATTTATACAGACTGCAAGGAATACGACAAGGCAATAAATATCTTACAGCCATACACAGACGATGGCTCTGCTTTTGCAGTACGCTGTATTCTTGCAAGTGCAGAAGTGTTTGTAAAAAAAGGCGACCTCGACAGTGCCGATTCTTCTTACAAAAAAATCACAACTAAATATGCCGGAACAGAAAATGCAGAGTATGCTGCTTATCGTTCTGGTGAGATTTTCTATGCTGCACAAAAATATGGTGAAGCTCAGCAGCGTTTTACAAAATATCTTTATGATTATGTAAACGGAAAATATACAGATGCAGCTTACTACTACAGTGGTGACTGTAACATGCAGACCGGTGAATATGATCGTGCAATCATGCAGAATACAACTCTCGTAACAAAATATCCTAAGAGCATTTATTCTTACGGTGCATATAAAAATCTTTTGCAGGCATATTACAATCAGGAAAATTACCGCGATGCACTTTCTACTGCAAGACATATTGTTCGCGACTATAATGATCAGGCTTCGGCAGATGGAATTGGTCAGAAGGTTGTTGAGCTTGAACGCATTGTAAGCGGAACAGATCGAACGATTGTAGAAAAGAACAGCGAATACGAAAGAGCAGGTGGGGCTGGTTCAAAGAAGGGACGTATTGCAGGTTCAGAGCTTGTTCAGCTTTTTGCAGAGCACAATCAGAATGACGAAGCACTTAAACTTGCACTTGAACTTTTGAATTATCAAAAGGATGGAGACGAAATGTATTATGCCGCACAGAATGCAGATTTTGTAGCGGGCTATTATTATAAATCGGGTGAGTCAAAGAAGGCCGCCGAGTATTATTTAAAAGCTGCAGAATATTACAGGTCAAGCGGACAGGACGATACAGATAAAGCTGCTGCCGCCTTGTATTCTGCAACAGATTCATTTATGGCCGCAGGCTTTACGGGAGACGCTGAAGCAACTGCAAAGGCTCTTGTTGAATTGTATCCTAATACAAAGCAGGCCGGTAAAGTAATGAATCTTTTGAAGTAAGGGGCAGAAATATGAATAAGATAAGAAAATATATTTTTGGAATACTCGCTTTTGGAATGCTCACCGCTGTTTATGCACAGAGCAGCGCAGAAGAAAGTCAGATTGAACTTCCGGATTTAACTACAGTTGTGAGCGGGGCAGAGGAACAGGAAAGTGTTGCACCTGCTCCAGATTTTGATGATGTTTTAGAGCTTCCGTTTAATTCAGGTGATGTTGTTCCCGCTCTTCCTACCGCAGCCGTTGGGGATGAAGCTGATGTTATAAATGCAACAAATGATGCTATGCAAAAGGATATTTACGCCGAAGGAACAATCGGTGGCGGATACCCTGCAGCATTTACCGGAGACTTTGAAATCTCACGCCTTTATGGAGCAGATCCATTTAAGATTTCGTTTGCACATAATTCTGCTGCTGGTTTTGCAGGTCATAATCTTGCAGACGGCTACAGCAATCATTCAACCCTCATTGGTGTAGAAAAGGATTTTATCCGTAAATCACTTCGCTGGGGTTTTGCAGGTCGTTATGAAGATTTAGGAAATGGACTTCAAAGTAAAACAGAAAGCATTGCCGCAAACAATCAGGATTCTGTTGGACTTTCTGCAAATGTTTTATGGAAGCTTCCTAAGGATTTTGAACTTGCTTTTAATGTGGGCAGTGAATTCTATTACCGTTTTGCAGATATTACAAAAAACAGCTCAGACACTTTTGAAGTTCCTGCCTGGATTAGAAATACTTCAAGAGTCACTGCTGACCCGGAATTGAAAATCTCATGGCTTCACGAAGGCTTTGAAGTTTCATTTGCTTCTCAATACAATCTTGAAGCCTGGAATAAAGTTTCTAATCGTGGAGAGTTTGATTTAGGCTTTGCATGGAGCAATGAAAAAGTTAAGCTTTTTGCAGATGCGGGTGTTGTTGTAGGAAACTGTATTGGAGATAATCCTGTTATTCCTCCGTTTACACTTGGGCTTGAAACAAATCTTCCGGTTTATTTTTCAGACCGTGAGTTGAACCTTACCTTGTGTGGTGGTCTCTTTTCTGAACGACAGACTACAGCACAGTTAGAAAGAGAATTTTTATTCAGTGGAACAGAGCTGCTTACTTCTGAAACTTCAGATTGGTACGGCGAGTTAACACTTTTAGTTCCTTTGAAAACTTCTTTTACAGGAACAGTTGCCGCAGGACTATATCACACAGCTTTTGGAAACGGAGTCTGGACTCCTGATTATGATGATGAAACAAAGCTTGTATCGGGCTTGTATACTTTCTCTCAGAAAAACAGAAATGAGCTTTATACAGATTTTGCCTTTACATGGAAATACAAGGTTTTTGCGGCTACTGCAAAATATCATGCTTATTGGCTCGAAACACCTGTTCTTGAAGACAAGCACACAATCAGTGTAAACCTTGCTCTTCAGAGTCAAAAGGGCTTGTGGGGTGCCAGCTTAGATACAGCATATATTCTTGATTCAGCCGACAAACCAGTAATCAGTCTAGAAGGATATGTTCAGGCCTCTTCGGCAGTGCGCATTGTTCTTTCGGTTAATGATATGTTAAAATTGCTTGGTGCAGAAGAACGCATGTATGCAGGACAATATGTCTCAAACAGCGGCAATGCATCTTTAGCTGTGAAATTCTTATTTTAATGTGGTCCATATGGCGGTAACGCGGGGTCCCTGAGTCTGTCGAAGGGCCACAAAAGGAGATATTTTTATGATAGAAACACTTAAATCAGGCGGACTTTTGATGATTCCAATTCTTGTATGCGGAATCATTGCAACTTTTATAATAATTGAACGCTGTATTTATTTTGCAAGCATTCGTAAAAAGGATGAAACTCTTATTGCAAATGTAAATGCTTCTCTTGCTGCTGGTGATTACGAAGCATGTGGAGCCGCTTGTGCAAAGGCTGATACTCCAATGTCTCAGGTAATCAAAAAGGCAATAGACAGCCGTCGCTATGAAGAAAGCGATATCCGTGATCTTGTAGAAGCAGAAATGGATTTTGTTGTTCCTCGCTTTGAGCATTTCTTAACTCCGCTTGGAACAATTGCAAATATTGCAACTCTCCTTGGACTTTTGGGAACAGTAACTGGAAATATCAAGGCTTTTGGTGTACTTGGTGCTGGTGGTTCAATGGGAGATCCTGCTTTGCTCGCTGGTGCAATTGCCGAAGCACTTGTTACAACTGTTGCTGGTCTTATTGTTTCAATTCCATCGGTTATTTTCCACAACTATTTTGTTTCACGCGTAAACCGCAGAATTGTTGAAATGGAAGCTCATGTAACTTCTATTGTATTAAAGCTCACAGGACGTATCAGATAATGAGAATGAAAAGCAAAAGGGGAAGTATCCGCTCAAATGTAGATATGACTCCTATGATTGATATTGTATTTCAGCTGATTCTCTTTTTCCTTGTTTCGACAACCTTTGCAGTATTACCTGGCATCAAATTGAATCTGCCACAGAGTCATACTTCCGAAAGCACTTCATATCAGGGAATTACAATTACAGCTGATGCAGACGGACTTTTGTTTTTTAATGAAAAAGAAGTTTCTGCAGATGATTTGAAACGAGAGCTTGTTGAGTACGATACAGGCGATCTTAAAAAAGAAGAGTTCCCTGTTTCTCTGGAAGCAGATTCAGAAGTAACAAACGGAACAATCGTAAAGATTTTTGATATTATCCGCGAAAGTGGTTTTGCAGTAATAAATTTAAGGACCGCAAGCGAGAAAAAAGGAAATAATTAGTAATGATAAAGCAGCCTTTGTTTGGACAAGACAGTTCTCCTCATAAAACAAGCTTTGTTTTAAGCCTTATCATAACTATTGTATTATGGGTTCTTTTTATAATTGCAAGCTTCTTTATTAAGTTTTCTCCAAAGCACAAGCAATATAAAGAAATCCAGATTGTATTAAGCTCCGAAAAATTAGATTCCGAAAGAGA